>Ga0068877_10001827_pt1 | contig 17384 bp, 10 predicted proteins | sample NOAtaG_FD_66437 | JGI IMG/M metagenome (GOLD analysis project Ga0068877, IMG submission 66437) | Freshwater lake microbial communities from Lake Erie, under a cyanobacterial bloom - NOAA_Erie_Diel6S_1000h metaG | ecosystem: Environmental > Aquatic > Freshwater > Lake | place: USA: Ohio, Lake... | reverse complement strand
CAATACAGGCGCGTGCCGCCGAGCAGGCTGTCGCGGAAGGTGGCCCAGTTCAGCGTGCCCTGCACGCCGCTGATGATGAGCGAGCCGAGCACGCCCACCGCGGCGGCTTCGGTGGCGGTGGCGATGCCGCTGTAGATGCTGCCGAGCACCGCGGCGATCAGCAGCACCACCGGGATGAGATGGCGCGATTCGGCCAGCTTGCCGCGCAGCGAGAGCCTGGCGTCCGGCGGCGGCACGAGCTGCGGGTGGCGCAGCGCCCAGAACACGATCCAGCCCGAGAACAGCAGCGCCAGCATGATGCCCGGGAGAACGCCGGCGATGAACAGCTGCGCAATGGACACCTCGGCCGCCACGCCGTAGACGATCATGATGATCGACGGCGGTATCAGCAGGCCCAGCGTGCCGGCGCCGGCCAGCGAGCCGACGCTGATGCCGTCGGGGTAGCCACGGCGGGCCAGTTCCGGCAGGCTCATCTTGCCGATGGTGGCGCAGGTGGCGGCACTGCTGCCCGACACCGCCGCGAAGATCGCGCAGCCGACCACGTTGACGTGCAGCAGCCGCCCCGGCAGCGCCTGCATCCAGGGCGCCAGGCCGCGGAACATGTCGGAGCTCAGGCGCGTGCGGAACAGGATCTCGCCCATCCACACGAAGAGCGGCAGCGCGGTCAGCGTCCAGCTGCTCGAGCTGCCCCAGATGGTGACGGCCATCGCGTCGCCCGCCGGCCGGCTGGTGAACAGCTGCATGCCGATCCAGGCCACGCCGGTGAGCGTGAGCCCGATCCACACCCCGCTGGCGAGGATGGCGAACAGCGCCCCCACCAGCAGCAGCATCACGGCGATGTCGTTCATGCGGTGTTCACTCCGACCGCGAGGCGGTGTCGATGGTGGAACGCTGGCCGCGCAGGGCCATCACCAGCTCGTCGACGAAGGCGATCGCCAGGATCAGCGTGCCGGCCGCCATGGCCAGCTGCGGTAACCACAGCGGCGTGGCGTCGTTGCTGGTGCTGATGTCGTGGAACAGGTGCGACTGCCACACCAGCCGCGCGCTGTAGAACGCAAAGAGGCTTGCCAGGAAGGAGGCCGCGGCCAGCGCCCAGAGCTCCATCGCACGCCGCGCCCGCCCCTGCAGCTTGCCCAGCAGCAGCGTGACGCGGATGTGCTCGCCCTTCTTCAGCGTGTGCGCCAGCGCCAGGAAACCCGCCGCCGCCATCAGGTAGCCGGCGTAGGCGTCGGTGCCCGGCACATGGAAGCCGACCTGGCGGCTGACGATGGACAGCAGCACCATCAGCAGCAGCCCCACCATCGACAGCGCCGCCAGCCAGGCGGCGCCGTCGTACAGCGCATCCAGCGCACGGCGCACGGCAGCCCCGCCTTACTTGCGGAAGGCGTCGAGCATGGCCTTGCCGTCGGCGCCGGCCTTGTCGGCCCACTCCTTGAGCATGGTCTCGCCGACCTTGGCCATGTCGGCCTTGAGCTGCGGCGACGGCGGCAGCACCTGCATGCCTTCGGTCCTGAGGCGCGCGAGCGTGTCGACGTTCACCTTGCGGCTGGCCGCCCAGCCGCGGGTCTCGGCATCGGCCGCGGCCTTCTGCACGGCGGCCTTGGTGGCGGCATCGAGCGCATCGAAGGCGGCCTTGTTGACGATGACGGCGTTCTTCGGCAGCCAGGCCTGGGTGTCGTAATAGAACTTCAGGTGCTCGAAGAGCTTGCTGTCCACGCCCGTGGCGCCCGAGGTCATGGTGCTCTCCACCACGCCGGTGGCCAGTGCCTGCGCGAACTCGGCGGCCTGCACGGTGACGGGCTGCGCGCCCACCAGTTCGGCGATGCGGCCGGTGGCGGGGCTGTAGGCGCGCCACTTCACGCCCTTCAGATCAGCGGCCGAGGCCAGTGGCTTCTTGGTGTAGATGCCCTGCGGCGGCCACGGCACCGAGTACAGCACCATCAGGCCCTGTTCGCCGAGCTTCTTGTCGAGCAGCGGCTTCTGCGCACGCCACAGCTTCATGGCCTCGTCGTAGCTGTCGGCCAGGAAGGGCAGGCCGTCGGCGCCGAACACGGCCCATTCGTTGGCGAAGTTGGCGAGCAGGATCTCGCCGATCTGCGCCTGCCCGCCCTGCACCGCGCGCTTGATCTCGGGCGCCTTGAAAAGGCTCGCATTGGCGTGCAGCGTGATCTTGAGCTTGCCGCCGGAGGCCTTGTCGACGTCGTCGGCGAACTGTTGCAGGTTGACGCTGTGGAAGTTGGTCGCCGGGTAGGCGGCGGGCAGATCCCACTTGGTTTGGGCGTGGGCCACCAGCGTGATGGCGGACAGGGCGGAAGCGCCCAGCAAAGAACGCAAAACAGGCAGCAACTTCATCGGAGGTCCTTTCCAGGTGTCCCGGTGTCTCGGGGTTTGCCAGAGGTGCGTTGAAGTCTAGAAAGAACATCGATAAAGTGTCAACGTTTCTTCGACGTTCTGGTGAAAACACCGATGCCCAAACAAGCCACCACCCCCGCGAAAACCCGCCCACGCCAGTCGCGGTCGGGCGGCATCGTCTCGAGCTCGCACCTGGTGTCGCCGCGCAGCGTGGAGCTGTCGGAGTTCGAGTTCGGCCTCATCGTCGCGTGGAACGCGTTCTCGCGCTGGTGCATCCGCTGCATGGCCGCCGCCGGCTGCCCCGACCTCACCATCACCGACGTGCTGCTGCTGCACAACCTGTGCCACCGCGTGCGCGGCAAGAAGCTGGCCGACATCGGCTTCATGCTCAACTACGAGGACACGCACGTCGTCGCCTACTCGCTGAAGAAGCTCGTCGCCGGCGGCCTGGCGCAGGCCGAGAAGGTGGGCAAGGAGGTCTTCTACAGCCCCACGCCCCAGGGCGAGGCCTTCGTTCAGCAGTACCGTGCGGTGCGCGAGCAGTGCCTGGTGCAGAGCCTGGACACCGAGCTCAACGCCGACATCGGCGAGCTGGCCCGGCTGCTGCGCACCATGAGCGGCATGTACGACCAGGCGGCACGTGCCGCCACCTCGCTGTAACCCATTTGAGGATTCCACGATGACCCGCTGGCAGTTCTGGATCGACCGTGGCGGCACCTTCACCGACGTGGTGGGTCGCGCGCCTGAAGGCACGCTGCACACGCTGAAGCTGCTGTCCGAGAACCCCGAGCAGTACCGCGATGCCGCCGTCGAGGGCATCCGCCGCCTGCTCGGCCTGGCCGCCGGCGAGCCCATCACGCCCGAGCGCGTGGACTGCGTGAAGATGGGCACCACGGTGGCCACCAACGCGCTGCTCGAGCGCAAGGGCGACCGCACGCTGCTCGTCACCACGCGGGGTTTTCGCGACGCGCTGCGCATCGCCTACCAGGCCAGGCCCAAGCTCTTCGAGCGCCACATCCAGCTGCCCGAGCTGCTGTACGAGCGCGTCATCGAGGCCGAGGAACGCATCGGCGCCCATGGCGAGCTGCTGCAGGCGCTCGACGAAGCCCACCTGCGCGAGCGCCTGTGGGCCGCCTTCGATGCCGGCATTCGCGCCGTGGCGGTGGTCTTCATGCACGGCTACCGGTACACGCAGCACGAGGCCGCCGCGGCACGCATCGCGCGCGAGCTCGGCTTCACGCAGGTGAGCGTCAGCCACGAGGTCAGCCCGCTGATGAAGCTGGTGTCGCGCGGCGACACCACGGTGGTCGACGCCTACCTGAGCCCCATCCTGCGCCGCTATGTCGACCAGGTCGCGGCCCAGATGCCGGGCGTGCGCCTGTTCTTCATGCAGAGCAGCGGTGGCCTGACGGAGGCGCACCGCTTCCAGGGCAAGGACGCCATCCTCTCGGGGCCGGCCGGCGGCATCGTCGGCATGGTGCGCACCGCGGTGGCCGGCGGGCACGGCAAGGTCATCGGCTTCGACATGGGCGGCACGAGCACCGATGTCAGCCACTTCGCCGGGCAGTTCGAGCGCGCGTTCGAAACCCAGGTGGCGGGCGTGCGCATGCGCGCGCCGATGATGAGCATCCACACGGTGGCCGCCGGCGGCGGCAGCCTGCTGACGTTCGACGGCGCGCGGCTGCGCGTCGGGCCGCAGAGCGCCGGCGCCAACCCGGGCCCGGCCAGCTACCGCCGTGGCGGGCCGTTGGCCACGACGGACGCCAACGTGCTGCTGGGCAAGATCCAGCCGGCGCACTTTCCGGCCGTGTTCGGCCCCGCCGCCAACGAGCCGCTCGACCGCGGTGTGGTGGTGGCGAAGTTCGAGGAACTGGCGATCCAGGTGGCGCAGGCCAGCGGCCGGCCGACGACACCCGAGTCGCTGGCCGAGGGCTTCCTGCAGATTGCCGTGCAGAACATGGCCAACGCCATCAAGCGCATCAGCGTGGCGCGCGGCTACGACGTCACGCAGTACACGCTGCAGTGCTTCGGCGGCGCCGGGGGCCAGCACGCCTGTCTGGTGGCCGACGCGCTCGGCATGGGCCGGGTCTTCGTGCACCCGCTGGCCGGCGTGCTGAGCGCCTACGGCATGGGCCTGGCCGATCAGATCGCCATGCGCGAGGCCAGCATCGAATGCCCGCTCGACGCCGCCGGTCTGGCCGAGGCCGAGGCGCGGCTCGCGACGCTGGCCACGGCGGCCGCTGATGAGCTGCGCAGCCAGGGCGTGCCGGCAGCCGACATCCAGGTCCAGCGCCAGGTGCACGTGCGCTACCAGGGCACCGACACCGCGCTGGCCGTGCCGATGGCCGGCATCGGCGACATCACCCAGGCCTTCGAGGCCGGCTACCGCCAGCGCTTTGCCTTCCTGATGCCGGGGCGAGGGCTCGTGATCGAGGCCGTGAGCATCGAGGCCGTGGGCGCCGGCGAGCGCCATGCCGATGCGCTGCACGGCGGCGAGCCCGCAGCCCACACGCCGCCGCCGCAGGCCCGCGTGCGCATGCACAGCGGCCAGTGGCACGAGGCCGGCCTCTACGTGCGCGAGCGGCTCGAAGCGGGCGCGCTGATCGACGGCCCGGCCGTCATCGCCGAGAAGAACGCCACCACGGTGGTGGAGCCCGGCTGGCAGGCGCGGCTGACGGCCGCAGGACCTATCGAGCTGCAGCGCGTGCGGCCGCGCGACAGCCAGCACGCCATCGGCACCGACGCCGACCCGGTGATGCTGGAGGTGTTCAACAACCTCTTCATGAACATCGCCGAGCAGATGGGGCTGCGGCTGCAGAACACGGCCTACTCGGTGAACATCAAGGAGCGGCTGGACTTCAGCTGCGCCCTCTTCGATGCGGCCGGGCAGCTGATCGCCAACGCCCCGCACATGCCGGTGCACCTGGGCTCGATGAGCGAGAGCATCAAGACCGTGATCGAGCGCAACCCGGCCATGCAGCCGGGTGATGTGTACGTGCTGAACGATCCGTACCACGGCGGCACGCACCTGCCGGACGTGACGGTCGTCACGCCGGTGTACTTGCAAACCCCTGACACGAAGCCGAGCTTCTATGTCGCGAGCCGCGGCCACCACGCCGACATCGGCGGCAGCACGCCGGGCTCGATGCCGCCGTTCAGCACCACCATCGACGAAGAAGGCGTGCTGTTCGACAACTTCCTGCTCGTGCGCGACGGCCGCCTGCGCGAGGCCGAGCTGAACGCGCAGCTGGGCTCGGGCCGCTGGCCGGCGCGCAACCCGGCGCAGACCATCGCCGACCTGCGCGCGCAGATCGCCGCCAACGAAAAGGGCGTGCAGGAGCTGCAGGCCATGGTGGCGCAGTTCGGCCGCGCCACCGTGGCGGCCTACATGCGCCACGTGCAGGACAACGCCGAAGAGTCGGTGCGCCGCGTCATCACCGCGCTGAAGGACGGCCAGTTCACGCTGCCGCTGGACAACGGCGCGCGCATCGCCGTGAAGGTGACAGTGGACGCCCCGAACCGCGCCGCCACGATCGACTTCACCGGCACCAGCGCGCAGTTGCCCAACAACTTCAACGCCCCGAAGGCGGTGACGATGGCGGCCGTGCTGTACGTGTTCCGCACGCTCGTGGACGACGACATCCCGCTCAACGCCGGCTGCCTGAAGCCCTTGCGCGTGATCGTGCCCGAGGGCTGCATGCTCAACCCCAACCCGCCGGCGGCGGTGGTGGCGGGCAACGTCGAGACGAGCATGTGCGTCACCAACGCGCTCTACGGCGCCCTGGGCGTGATGGCGGCGAGCCAGTGCACGATGAACAACTTCACCTTCGGCAACCAGCGCCACCAGTACTACGAGACCATCAGCGGCGGCAGCGGCGCCGGCGACGGCTTCGCGGGCACCAGCGTCGTGCAGACGCACATGACCAACTCGCGCCTCACCGACCCCGAGGTGCTGGAGTTCCGCTTCCCGGTGCGGCTGGAAAGCTACGCCATCCGCGCCGGCAGCGGCGGCGCAGGCCGCTTCCGCGGTGGTGATGGCGGCGTGCGGCGCGTGCGCTTCCTCGAGGCCATGACGGCCAGCATCCTGAGCAACGGCCGCACCGTGCCGGCCTTCGGCATGGCCGGCGGCGAACCGGGCGCGCTGGGCCTGAACCGCGTGGAACGCAGCGACGGCCGTGTCGAAGCGCTCGGCCATATCGGCCAGGTCGAGATGGCGCCAGGCGACGTGTTCGTGGTCGAGACGCCGGGGGGTGGCGGATGGGGGCCGGCGTGATGCGGCTGCTCGTCACCGGCTTCGAGCCCTTCGGGGGTGATGCCGTCAACCCGTCGGAGCTGGTGGCGGCCGCGCTGCACGGCCAGACACTGCACGGCGGTGGTCAGCGGGCGATCGTGGTCGCGCAGCGGCTGCCCTGTGCCTTTGGCGTGGCGCAGCGCGTGCTGGCGGGCGCCATCGAGGAGTTCCAGCCCGCCGTCGTGCTGTCGCTGGGCCTGGCGGCCGGCCGCGCCGGCCTGACACCCGAGCGCGTGGCGGTGAACCTGGCCGACGCGCGCATCGCCGACAACGCCGGCGCGCAACCCTGCGATCAGCCGGTGGCGCCCGAAGGGCCGGCCGCCTACTTCACGACGCTGCCCGTGAAGGCCATGGTGGCGGCGATGCGCGCCGCAGGCGCGCCGGCGGAGCTGTCGCTCAGCGCCGGCAGCTTCGTCTGCAACGAGATCTTCTACGCGCTGATGCACTCGCTGGCGCAGCGCGGCCCCGCAGGCTGCCGCGCGGGCTTCATGCACCTGCCGCTGCTGCCGGCGCAGGCCCAGGGCCCGGCCGGCCTGCGGCCCAGCGTCGCGCTCGACCTGCAGGTGGCCGCCGTGAGCGCGGCGCTGGCGGCGGTGCTGGCGCACGAGGCCGACATCACGGCAGCGGGCGGCAGCATCGCCTGAGCGGGGCGGGCCCGCATCCCGAGCGCCTGGGCGTGGCCCGGCGCGCCTAGGCGCGCTTGCCCCACACCGTGGCCTCGGTGCCCGAGGGCCAGGCACAGGGACCGATGAGGCGCTGCTGTGCCGCCACCCACTGCAGCGTGCAGCGGCCCTGCATCAGGGCCTGCCCGAAGAGTTCGGCCTGCACCTGCAGCACCAGCTGACGGCCGTCGAACTGTCCTTGCCCCTGGCCGACAGCGATGCCATTGGCCTGGAACTGCACGCTGACACGGTCGCCGATCTGCTGCAGCTCGATGAACACCGTGGGGTCGTTCTCGGCCTGCCAGCGGCCCTGCAGGACACGCTGCGCAAGGGCCTGCAACTGGTCCGGGGGCATCAGCGCCTGGGCCGGCGCGGTCGGTGCCGGCATGGGTGCCGGCATGGGTGCGGGTGCCGGTGCGGGCGCAAGAGCGGGCACCGCAGGCTGCTCGGACGCCGGCGCAGGTGACGGCGCTGGCGGATCGGCCACCAGCAGCGACACGCCGAGCAGCCCGCCCACGCCGAGTGCGATGCCGGTGAACAGCGCCTTCTTCGAGGTCGGCGCGGGTGCCGGGATCGGCACGGGCGCCGGGGTCGGCAGACGCTCCAGCCCAGGGATGCGTTCGAGCGTCTCGACCAGCCGCTGCAGATCGCCGCGCCAGCGCGCGTCCGACAGCGGCAGGCTCTGGCGCCGCACCAGGGGCCGCAAGTCCTCGGGCAGCAGCGCCGCGTCGGGCAGCGGCGTGTCCTCGAGCATGACCGGGATCAGCCGCACCTGACGCGCCAGCGCACGCGCCACCTCGGTGCGGATCCAGTCACCGGGCTGGTCGAGCCGGCGCCGGCCGTCCTTGTCGGTGATGCTCAGCCAGCGCGGGCCGATCACCACCAGCATCACGGCGCAACCCTTCAGCGCCTGCTCGAGCGCGACCTCGAAGTCGACGCCCGGGTCGATGCTCTCGACATCGCGAAAGATGCGCGCGGGCCCGAAGGCCGCGGCGAGATCGTCGCCCAGGCGGCCGGCGGCGTGCCGGCTGTCGTCGCGGCGGTAACTGATGAAGATGCCAGACATGGGCGGAGTCTAGTCAGCCACCGCCCCCGTGCCATCCCCAAGGCACTACACAGCCCCAGCCCGCCGCAGCGTCTCGAGCACCGGCCGGCGCAGCACGCCGCGCAGGCCCCACCAGCCGGCCATCAAGGCCAGCACCGCCCCCGCCACCGTGCCGGCCAGTGGCACCCAGGGACTCGGGTTCCACGCGAACTCGAAGGCATAACGCGCCAGCAGCCAACCCACCACCATGGCCGCGCTCGAGGCCAGAAAGCCCGCCAGCGCGCCCACGCCCAGCAGCTCGGCACGCTGCACCTGCGCCAGCAGCGTGCCGCTGGCGCCCATGGCGCGCATCACCGCGAACTCGCGCGAGCGCGCCTCGCGCGTGGCCGTGATGGCCGAGAACAGCACCACCAGCCCGGCCAGCAGCGTGAAGCCGAACAGGAACTCCACCGCGCGGATCACCTGGTCGAGCACGCGCTGCACCTGCGCCACGCTGGCCGAGACATCGATGGTGGTGATGTTCGGGAAATCGCGCGAGAGCCGGTTGTCGAAGCTCGGCTGGCCGGCCACGGCCGGCGGCGCGCGGAAGGCGCTGATGTAGCTCACCGGCACCTCGCCCATCTGCGAGCGCGGGTAGATGACGAAGAAGTTGACGCGCATCGAGCCCCAGTCCACCTTGCGCAGGCTGGTGATGCGGCCTTCGCTCGGGATGCCGGCGATGTCGAAGGTGAGGCGGTCGCCGAGCTTCAGGCCGAGCTCTTGCGCGAGGCCCTCTTCGACGCTCAGGCCATCGGCCTCGTCGGGCGTCCAGCGGCCGGCGACCACCGGGTTCTTCGGCGGCAGCTCGGCGGTGTGGCTGAGGTTGAACTCGCGCTCCACCAGGCGCGCGGCGCGCTCGCTGGCGTAGTCGTCGGCCTTCACCGGGGTGCCGTTGATGGCCATCAGCCGGCCGCGAATCATCGGGTACCAGTCGTAGTTGTTCACGCCCACCTCGGCCAGCCGGGCCCGGAAGGGCTCGGCCTGGTCGGGCTGCAGGTTGATGACGAAGCGGTTGGGCGCATCGGGCGGCGTGGCCTGTCGCCAGGAGCCGATGAGATCGGTGCGCAGCAGCACCAGCAGCATCAGCGCCAGCAGGCCCACGCTCAAGGCACTGACCTGCAGCACCGCAAAGGCCGGCCGCGCGGCAATCTGGCGCGTGGCCAGCACCAGCCAACGCGGTGCCCGCGACTCCGGCACCGAGCGCTTGAGCAGCATCACCGCCACCCAGCTGAGCAGCGCGAACACGCCGATCGCCACCAGGAAGCCACCCACCGAGATGAGGCCCAGCCTGAGGTCGGACGACACCGCCATCAGCAGCGCCACGAAGCCCCCCGTGCCGGCCAGCAGCACGCCCAGCGAGCCGGCCTTGATGCCGCCCACGTCACGCCGGATCACGCGCAGCGGCGGCACACGCGCCAGTTGCAGCACGGGCGGCAGGCCGAAGCCCATCAGCAGCGTCAGACCGACGCCCAGACCGAACAACGCCGGCCAGATCGACGGCGGCGGCAACTCGGCCTGCACCAGGCCGGCGAGCAGCCAGATGAAGACGTTGTGCACCAGCAGGCCGATCAGCACCCCGGCCACGCTGGCCAGCACGCCCACGAGGGCGAACTCCATCGTGTAGGCGCCCGCGATGCGGCGCTGGCTCAGGCCGAGCACACGCAGCATGGCGCAGTCGTCGAGATGTCGGCTGGCGAAATCGCGTGCCGCGATGCCCACCGCCACCGCCGACAACAAGGCCGACAGCAGCGCCACGAGGTTGAGGAACTTCTCGCCGCGGCCGAGGGTGCGCTCCATCTCCGGGCGGCCGCTGGCCAGGCTTTCGACCTGCATGCCCCGCAACGGCACCGCCTTGATGCGCGCCTCGGCCCAGGTGACGAACTCCTTCACGGCCGCATCGCCGCGCGCGATCGGCATGCCATCGGGCGCGGCCACCGCGAGCCGGTAGCCCACGCGGCTGGCCGGCTGGACGAGCCCGGTGGCAGCCAGGTCGGCCTCGGCCAGCATCACCCGCGGCGAGAAGGTCGAGAAGCCGGCGCCGCGGTCGGGTTCGGTGACGATGACGCGGGCGATGCGCAGACCGATGTCGCCGAGCAGCAGCGTGTCGCCCACCTTCAGGCCGAGCGCATCGAGCAGGCCGGGGTCGACCCAGGTGGTGCCGGGCTCGGGGGCCGCGGCCAGCACCTGCACCGGGCCACCGGGGGCATCGGCCAGTTGCAGCTGGCCACGCAGCGGGTAGTTGGCGCTGACGGCCTTCACCGATACCAGGCGCGACTGGCCGCCCTGCGCATCGGGCGCACGGGCCATGCTGGGGAAGCCGGTGCTGGTGCTGGTGCGCAGGCCCAGCGCGGTGGCCTTGGCCACCAGCTCGGGCGGGGCCGGCTTGTCGCCACCGACGACGGCATCGCCGCCCAGCAGCTGGCGCGCGTCGCGCTGCAGGCCGTTGTTCAGGCGGTCGGCAAAAAAGCCCACGGCCGTGAGCGCGGCCACGGCCAGCATCACGGCCACGGCGAGCAGGCGCAACTCGCCGGCACGGAAGTCGCGCAGCGTCTGGCGCCAGGCCAGGGCGCGCAGGGACGGCGGGCGGGCGGGGGCCTCGGCGGCGGCGGAAGCAGAAGCGGGTGCAGACATCACCCGATCATCGCCCAAGCCCTGCCCGGCCGTCGGTGCGGCATCGATTCGAACCCAGTCGACAGCGGCTTTGAACGGCCCTTGCGGCGGCTTCAGGCCCAATGTGGGCATGGACACACCGCGGCTTCCTCCTGTCTTCCTCTCGCACGGCTCGCCGATGACGGCGCTGGAACCCCGCGAGGCCGGGCACTGGTGGCGGCAACTCGGCGTGCAACTGGCCGTCTCGGGCCGCAAGCCGCGCGCGGTGCTGGTGGCGTCGGCCCACAGCCTGACACGCGAGCCCGTGCTGCTGGCGGCCCCACGCCACGCGGCCGTGCACGATTTCGGCGGCTTCGACCCGCGCCTGTACGAGATGCGCTACGACGCGCCCGGCGCGCCCGAGCTGGCCGCGCGCGTGGCCGCGCTGGTGCACGGTGTCGGGCTGCCGCTGCACGTGGTGGCCGAGGGTGGGCTGGACCACGGCATCTGGATTCCGCTGCGCGAGATCCTGCCCGAGGCCGACGTGCCCGTGCTGCCGCTGGCCTGGCCGCCCGGCTGGACCCCGGCGCAGCTGTTCGAGCTGGGCCGCGCGCTGGCGCCGCTGGTGGACGAGGGCGTGTGGGTCGTCGGCAGCGGCAGCATCACGCACAACCTGCGGCGGGTTTTTGCAGGCGGCCTGCGGGGGCGCGAGGACGCGCCGGCCACGCCCGAGAGCACCGCCTTCCGCGACTGGTTCGCCGAGCGCGGCGAGGCCGCCGACTGGCCCGCGCTGCTGGCGTGGCGCACGCAGGCGCCGCACGGGCCTTCGATGCACCCCACCGACGAGCACCTGCTGCCCTTCTTCGTGGCGGCGGGCGCCGCGGCCGGCGAGGGCCCGCCCGTGGCACGGCGCCTGCACGAGAGCATCACCTTCGGCGAGCTCGGCATGGACGCCTACGCCTTCGGGCCGCAGGCGGCGCTGCTGCCCTGACCGGCGCTGCGGTCATGCCGGGCTGCGTAGGATCGCCGGCATGCACATCATCATCTGGCTCGTCGCCTTGTTCGTCCTGGGCTGCTGGACGCTGCTGGCCTGGGCCACGGCCTGGGTGCTGGGGCTCGACCCCAGCGTCATCGGCAGCTTCGCCAACCGCATCGGCGAGATGCCGGGCGCGGCCTGGCTCGACCTGTGGATGCCCGGCTGGCAACCCTTGGCGGTGGCGACGCTCGAGATGACGCGCGACCTGTTCAGCGCGCTCGGCAGCATCGGCAGCTGGCTGGTGTGGGCGGCCTGGGGCCTGGGCACGCTGGTGATCGTGGCTTGCGCAGCGCTGGGCAGCGTGGCCGTGGGCCTGATTCGACGCGCCGCAACGCCGGCTGTTCCCAGCCCCGCGCGCTGAGGCGCACCACCCCCGGGGCAAGCGCCCTTGGTGGCGGCGGGACCTTGTCTATCCGCGCGCCGGAGCCGGGCACGGGCGGCCCGGGCGCGCCGTGGGCGACATGAATCGCCAGCTGACGCGCGCCGCGTCGGCATCGAAGCTCACCTCCATGCAGGCGCTCTGGCGCGCCAGCGATGCGGGGCCCTGAAGCACGGCGCCGAGCAGATGGTCGCGCACGTAGCCGACCAGTTCCTCCCGCGCAGGGCTGGACGCCGCCTCCACCGTGTGCACACGCTGTTCGGCATCGAGACCCAGAAGCAGAGCGAGCACCACCCGGCGCGAGGGCAGCTCCGTGTCGGGGTAGCCCAGGCTCCAGGGCAGGCCCCGCTGCTGCAGTTGACCCTCGAGCACAGGCGGTTCACCGGCTGAAGGAGGGGCTGTGGCTGCCAGCGGCTGGGGTTCCGCCGCGGCACCCTGCCCGGGTGCTGCGGCCGCAGGCGGTGCTGCCGCGTCCGAAGACGCATTCGATACCGGCAGCAGCTTCAGCCACAGCACCGATGTCTCGGGCAGACCCACGGCCGGACGGCTGACTGCACGGTTGTGCAGCGAGTCAGGGATGTGGTCCCAAGCCACCACCAGGGCCATGTGCAGCGCCAGCGCCACGCCGAGCGCTGCCGCCTTGCGGGTGACCCGCGGGCGAGCAGCGCACCAGGCAGGCGCCGTGGCCATCACTGCTCCGTCGCGAGCTCACGCCAGGACAGCCGGCGCGTCGCGCCGGTGCTCGGCGGCACGGGCACCTGGCGCACCGCCGTCGAGTCGTCGAACAAGCGCGTGATGCTGACGATCTTGCCTGTCGGCAGCCGTACCACGGTGGGCCGCGTGGCCAGCGCGTTGCCCAGCAAGGCACTCACCACACCTTCGGACGTGCTCACCGGCGCGCCGGAGCGGTAGTCGAAGAAGTTGATGAAGCTGTAGCCACCGGCCGTGCAGGTGCTGCTCTCCACGATGTTGGTGGTGAAGACAAGTGTGCCGAGCGCGAGCTGGGGATCGGTGGTCGCGCGTTCGCTGGTGATCGGCAAGTCGACATACCAGCCGCCATTGCTCGCGAGGTTCACGCTGTTGCTGCTGCCGGTGCGAATCGTCTCGCCAACGGTGCAGGCGCTGGAGCCCGCCGCGCAGGTGCTGTTCGCCAGCGTCTGCTGCACGAAAGTGGACCCGATTGCACGCGGACTGCCCCATCCGGTGACACCCAGCGGATCCTTGATCGCATAGATGCTGTGCGGACGCGTGTCGACCAGATCGCTGCTACCCAGGTAGCGGCCCGTGCCGACAAAGACCATGGCCACTCCGCCGACGTCGCCGATCTCGGGTCGAGCGGTCACGGGCTGGGCCAGACCGGTGCTCCCGGTGAGCACGGCCAGGCGCACAGCCGGCTGGGCCATGACCCCGTTCACGTCGAAGCGCCACACGTTGCCGGCGTTGTCGCCACCGTAGACGCGGCGGGCGGTGTTGTCGAGTTCGGCGTTGTCGACCCAGGTCCGCAGATGCGACAGGCCGGTGCTGGCAGGCCCGGTGTTCGTGGTGTCGGTGGCCACGATCGACGACAGCAGCGTGCCCGTGGCGGCATCGATGACGAACAGGCGGCCCTGGCCATCACCGGGCGAGGTGTTGTTGTAGCCCGAGCCGACGATCACGACCCAGGTGCCGCTGGCGAGCTTGGTGATCTCCGGGCGGCCGAAGCTCAGACCCAGGTTGTTGTTCGTGAACTCCCACAGCGCCTTGGGATTCTCCGGGTCGGTGACGTCAAGCGCGTAGTAGCCCCGGCCGCCGGCGCCCAACCCACCCACCAACAGGGTGCGCCACTGGCCGCCGATGTAGGCATCGCCAGCCACCGGCGTGGCGTCGACGAAGAACTGGTGGCGCGTGGCGTAGTTCTTGTCCGCCAGCTTGTACAGGTTGGGCATCACCATGGTCGGCACATAGGCCCAGAGCTCCTCGCCCGTCTCGGCGTCGAACGCGTGCAGCATGCCGGCGTTGGCCCCGACATAGACCATGGGCCGTCGGTCGACGTTGTCCGACTTGAAGCCGGCATAGCCGGTGTCGGCATAGTCGAACATCGGCCGCCGCACGTACACCGCCTCGGAGTTGACGATGTCGCCCAGCAGGTACTGCCGCTTGCGGAACGGCTTGGTGGTCTGCAGGTCCGTGCCTTCGTTGCTGCGGTCGCCCCGCAGGAAGTTGACGAGCGCCTCACCGGGAGCGGCCGCCTTGGCATCGTCGGTCAGGCAGGTCAGGCCGATCGAGCAGAACTGCGTCAGGCGGCCCAACCCGGTGCCGATGGTGGCCGCGTTGAAGAAGCCGTTCAGCCCGGCGGTCGTGACGTTGCTCCAGTTGAAGTCCGCCAGCTTGTTCGTCGCGGTGGACGAGAACATGTAGACGTTGCGCGTGGTCGCCGCCTCGAGCTTGGTGCGGGCCGACCAGTCGGTGTCGTTGTCCTCGACGACACCCGTCGTCAGGTTGATCTTCTTGCCGAGCAGCTCGCCGCTCCACTCCGCCGAGGTGTAGTTGGAGATGAAGACGAAGTTGTCACCTGACGAGACGTTGGGGTTGCTGGTCGTCGCCGCCGCGGCCGCGCCGATCTTCTTGCCGATCTCGGCCAGCGCACCGGTGAGGCCGGTGAACAGGGAGTCCGGGTCGGAGGCGCTGAAGTAGGTGCCACGGCCGTTGACGGCCGCATGCCACAAGTCGTCGACCGCCGTCTGCGTGTTGTTCACCGGGATCGGCCACTCGCAGGTGCCACCGGTCAGCCAGGTGCAGATGCCTCCGGCGATGTTCACCGTGCTGCCATTGGCCACGGCGAAGTAGTCGCCATCGGTCGCCGTGCGGTAGTCGGGGCGGAACTGCATGAAACCCGACACGCCCAGACCTAGCGTGAAGGTGGTCATGTGCTGGTGGGTGGCCGTATCGGCGCCGCTGATGGGCACGTTGTTGGCACAGACGTCCTCGCCCGTGCTGCCGCTGGTGCAGTTGGACAGGCTGGAGTTGCGGATGTCGGTGTTGTAGTAGTACGCCGCGGCATCGGCCAGCGTGTTGCTGGCTGCGAGGCCATCTCGGAACGGGCGTGGCGCAGGCGGTGCGTCCTGGTCGCCGACGTCGGTGGTGCCGTTGACGGCCTTCGGGTTGCCACCCTCGTTGGTGTAGCCGTCGGTCGACAGCAGCGTGAAGTTCTGCTGGCAGGAGAACTGCATCGGATCGGAGACGGTCGAGCCGCGCAGCGAGGCTCCGTTGAACCGGCCGGCGTAGATGCGCCCCACGGTGGACAGTGCCGTCTTCAAGGGCGTGCCGCCGCTGGGCCGGGCGGCCCGCATGCGGGTGAACCAGGCTTCCTTCTCCACGCCGCCGAACGTGGCGGGGTTGCGATAGTCGCTGCCGCTGCTGTTGTTGAGCGTGTAGTAGCCGATGCGGAAACGATCGTCCACGGCCGCGAACGCCAGACTGACGCCGGACTTCATGGTCTGCATCCGGGTGCGGTAGTAGGCGAACCAGTTCGCGAAGTTCGTCATCTCCTCGGCATAGGTGCAGGTGTCGCCGGCGCAGTCGGTGCGCGCAGCGACCTTCGGATAGCTGGTGGTCGAGGGCACGATGTCCACCCGCTCGAACGAGCCGGCGAACCCCGCGGGCACCGCGGGCGTGGCCGCCACGAAGCCGCTGAACGCAGGCGTGGCGGGCGACACCGTCACCGTGCAGCTGTTGCTGTCCGCACGGGTGAAGCTGACCGTGTGCGTGATGGCGCCGGACGCCACGGGTGCCGATATCGTCACCGAGTTGTTCGAGCCCGAAGTGCTGTAGCCCGATCCGCCGCCCGCGATGCCGCTGCGCAGCAGGGCTCCGAGTTCGTTCGCCGTCGGCGAGCTGTCGGCAGAGGTGGTGGCGCTGAGCAGGTTGACGCCGTTGACCGTGACCGCGCTGAAGTTGGGTCGGTTGGTCGAATTGCAGGTGCCGCTGAGGGCCACCGTGAACGTGACGCTCGCCGGCGTGGCCGCCACGGCGGCCACCGCGGCGCGGATGACCTTGGTCGGGTAGCGGGCCTGGCCGTACACGTTGGTGCGGACGGCCTGGCACGAGTTCGCGGCGGGCGTGGCGGCACGTGCGTTGGCATCGGTGTTGCACCAGCGCAGGGGTGCCGGCACGGTGTGCGTCAACGACGGTGCCGCCGCGCAGTCACGCAGGTTGTCCGATGTGCACCACTCGCCCGCGATCATCCGGAAGTAATGCGGCCCGAAGTTCCGCAGTTGCGTCGTGGCGTTGTCCGGCGCTCCGATGGCGATCAAGCCGCTGCCGGTGGCGAAAGCGGCGCGCATGGTCGTGTAGGCAAGCCCGCCAACCGTGCCCGGCAGCACATAGTTGCCGTTGCGCAGGCAATTGGTGTGCGCGGTGCTGGTGCACCACTCCATGTCGGGGTACTCGCTGACCAGAGATACGTTGGCTGCGGTGTGGGCCGTCAGGCTCTGCACGCCGAAGGCATCGGTCGGCACGACGGTCCAGTCGATCGTGTGCGCCGACGTCATGCTGGGGCGGCTGCTGCCGTCTGCATTGGCCGGTGGGCGGTAGCGCACGGCGGGGTTGTAGGCCACGCCGTTGAAGGCCGACGCCATCAGCGGCGGGTGCATGCGGCGTCCGGCGTTCTGGTAGCAGGCGGTGCTGGAAACGCCGCTGAAGGCCGCGTTGTGGCAGCACGTGCGGGTGAACGTGCCACTGTTGGTGGACGTGGCACCCGTCGCACGGCAGAAGCCGCCCACGCTCCAGTCGGGCATGAAGTCCCAGTCCATGCTGCCCGAGTCATCCATGATGAACATCAGGTTGGGCTTCACCACACTGGCCGTCGAAGACGACAGCGGTGTGCTGCTGATGTCGACGGTCGCCTTCGCGGGCAGGACGGCGCCGAGCACACCCAGCGCCAAGACCAGGGCTCCGGCGATGCGGTGGACCATCCGCCAAAGGCAATGATGAACGTGCGTCATGGGGGCACT
>Ga0068877_10001825_pt1 | contig 17408 bp, 9 predicted proteins | sample NOAtaG_FD_66437 | JGI IMG/M metagenome (GOLD analysis project Ga0068877, IMG submission 66437) | Freshwater lake microbial communities from Lake Erie, under a cyanobacterial bloom - NOAA_Erie_Diel6S_1000h metaG | ecosystem: Environmental > Aquatic > Freshwater > Lake | place: USA: Ohio, Lake... | reverse complement strand
TGCGAATGGCCCCAAAATCCAGGTCAATGAGTGCTTCAAAGCGACCGATCGGGCTAAACAACTGCCGCTTTCGCGACAGGATTGCCCCGCCCCTTGAATGTCTCTAGATATTGCTATCCCCATGCGGAAGGTTTGGCTCCCATGGGGCGCCAGATCCTGCGGATATCTAGTGAGCCACTCCAGAGCAAACGCAGGTGCATCCCCGATTCGATCGGTGTACCAAGGACTCTTTTTGGTTTGCTTCCAAGGACGGATCGATCATCCCCCGAGAATGTTAGGGGCTGTCGAAAACCAGCCAAGTTCGCTCGCTGGTCCAAAGAACAATCGTCCTGCCGACAGCGAGAATCTAAGGCTCTCCAGACAGATCATTTGGCTGGGAGAGAAAGAAACAGCGGATCGTCAGCTTCTGCCAATCGGGTAATCATCAAGCCCCGTCTTGGCCGGAAAACGGCAGGGCTGTCGGGCTTCATTCGCGACGCAGTGGATCGCAAGTGGAGGCGGGGGGCCTACATGCTGCTCGAGTCGTCCTGGGACTGCGAGTTGGATTCGTCGTGGTCAGAAAATCTAGGGGAGGAAGCAACGGCCATCACCCCAAAGAGTTTGGTGACGCTTGGTCGTTGAATGCCAAACACCTTGAGTGCCGTGCAGGCGATGATCCCGAAGTCCATCGAAGGGCTGCAATGCTCGATGTATTGCATGTCGAGGCACTGCTTCATCCGAACCGAATCGATCGAATCATCGGCTGGCAGGTTGATTTGGGCCAAACCGGTGACTCCAGGACGCACCGTCAGTCGATTGCTGTAGCCTGGAACACGATCGACCAGTCTTTCTTTCTCGATGATCTCCGGCCTTTCCGGTCTCGGGCCGCAGAAGGACATATCTCCCTTCAGGATGTTGAAAATCTGAGGAAGTTCATCGAGGTGCAAACGTCGCAAAAACGAGCCAATCCCCGTCGCGCGCTGATCGTGCTTGCCTTGGGCCCACTGAGCACCACCTGCCTCGGCATCGTGCACCATGCTCCGAATCTTGTAGATGGTGAAGGTGTGTCCGTGACGGCCAACTCGAGTCTGACGGTAAATGCCGGCACCGGGGCTGGTGCACCGCACCACCAAAACGAGGACTCCAATCACCGGTACGATCGCGATGGCCAGCAGCGTCGCTAGCGGCAACTCCCACAACCTTTTCCAGTGCACGTAAGTAGGTACCGGCACTCCATCGGTCTCAGGATCGTAAAGATCCCGACCGGGGGCAACTTCGCCCGCTTCAGGTAGTTTGCTTGCCACGAACGTACTTTCCAAAGCATTCGCGGAGAGAGAAAGAGTATTGCGAGGAGTCATCGAATCAGGTACCCCCTCCGAGTGCTGTCCTGAGTAAAGGGATAAATTGCTCTAGGAATTCAGGGATCGGATCTTGCTCTTTGTCTGCGCCGAAAGCAGCAATCTGAACTTTGGCAAGTGTTTCGGTCCGAAGGAATCTTGGGTTTTTCGCAGCCATCCAGGGCCCACCATCTGACCAACCATGATAAACCATCATGTGCTCGGCACCAACCTTTCGCGATTGGAATTCTTGGCTCCAAAGGGTTCCTTCATTGGAGATCGGAAGGGTGTAGGCCGATTTGGAGCCCAAGAGGACGAAATCGCGACTGGAGTAGCAGACTTCCGGTGTGTGCACGGCAATTGGCCCTTTGAGGCCATAAAGTACGGCAATCGAGATGATCCAACCAGTTTTCTCGTTGGCGTAGACGCGATTGATATAACCGTATGGATTGAGCAATGCGAGTGCCGACTTTCCAAGGGGCACATCTTTTTGCATGGTCCAGTCCCCCACTGAGGTGGGTAGCTCTGTGATCGCTTGGCTTATGGCTTGTTGCTTGGAACGATCGACCCAACGTCCAGAGAACCAGCCCTGTACAGCCCCAGAGAAAAAGAAAAAGAAAAGTGAGAAAAGTAGTATCGGTAGTTGTCTTCGACTGAATTTATTCATGATTCCACATATTCCTCTAGAGAGCGGCGAAATCGCCTAGGGAGCATTCTTGATGCTGTCCAGAATCTTCTGATCGTCTGGGCTCAGCAACGAACGGCTCAACTCCTCTCGATCAAGTTTTCTCAGAATGTTTGCCGCCTCTTCATTGCGTCCTGAGCGCCGCAACGCGTCAAAAAGATGAAGTCCGATTCGTGGATCTTTGCTGATCGCCAAGGCGGACTCGAGGACCTGAATTGCTTCCTGAGCTTTATCCATCTTTAGGAGAATGGAACCTTTGGTATCGAGCATCAGGGCATTGCCTGGTTCCTGGAACAGGGCCTTCTCAATGCAACTGAGAGCTTCCGCAATCGAAGTTGGGTCTTCGAGAAGGATGTTGGCCAGGTTGTTCAATGCGGCGGAGTTGGCCGGATTCTTTTCGAGTATCGCTCGGTAAAGGCGACTGGCTTCTTCGGTCTTTCCACGGGAAAGGTACATATTGGCCAGCGTGAACTGCAGACGTAAATCGTCTGGATGCGACTGGAGTATGTCGTTGAAAAATGGCTCTAGAGGCTGCAGGTCCAAGCTGTCGGCGGGCGAAACAGCAATGAGGTCGCCCAGCAAAATGGCGTCATCTGCTGCCCTTGTCTTCTCCGCTCTGGCTCGCAACTGGGCGATCACGTCACTCCGAGGAGCCTGATTCTTCGGGTCGCCCACAATCGAAACCAGATAGAGCCCATTGTCGGGAGATTCGTCGTATGCTTTCTTGGCGTATTCGAGAGCCTTATCGAACATCTCTAGCGATTTGAATGCGACGCTGGTTCTTCGGAAAACTTCAGCTCGACTGGCTTTATCGTTCTTTTGAGCCGTCTCGAGGCTGACCCACCGCTCTAGCTCCTGGCTAGCAAGATCCTTGGCATTCTCGTAGACGTGAATCTGGGCTTTCACTTCAGCTGCTTCAAAACTATTGGCGCCCAACGACTCCACGCGAGCTGCGAAACTCTTAGCATCCTCAAGCATTCCATTTTCCAAACAAAAACGGACTGCGAATATAAGATGTCGAACATCCGGGCTTGGAGTCGACACGTTCGTTTCAATCAGCTCGAAGATCTTCTCCCGCAGATCCTTCATTTTCTCTAGGTCGGTGTTGCGGCTGATGGAAAGTCGCAGGCTTCGTTCGTAGATCTGGGCTAACGCAAAACGATCCTCCGCGGTGGGAGCTGGCGATTTGCGGATGAGGGTTTCCATCAGCGCCTGGGCTTTCGTCAAGTCGGCTTCTCTTCCTCTGGTCAGGAGGAGTTGGACTTTGATTCGAGTATCGACATCGGTTTCCGCGATCCCTTCATTGTTGAGAAGTTTTTCAGCCCTCTCCCAATCTTCGGGGCGTCCGCGAAACGCCAATTGGCTGGCGTAGCGTCGCCGGAGATTCACATTCTGCGGATCCTTGGCCAGTTGGATGCCAAGGATCTGAATGAGCGGTTCGACCTGGTTGGTGGCGTGGTAGAGCTTTCCGAGATTCTCAAGAAGCCGATTGTCGTCGGGGTAATCGACACGCGCCGCTTCGAGCACTGCGATTCCCTCCGCAAGTTGGCCAAGGGATTCGTGCATCGACGCGACAGTTAGGTTCTTGGCAAGCGGGGGCTTCGCATCAATCTGCTCCAACTGCTTCAAGACCTCCATTGCATTCTCGTTTTCGCCGAGAGCAGTTGCGATATCGAAGAGGAATGCTTTTTCGATGACCGGATCGAGCGGTCGGATATTTTGGGCCTTTTGAATCGCACCTAGCGCTTCATCCGTCCACCGTTTGCGTTGATCCAGGGGATACTTTCTGGCTTCGAAAATGAGCAGATTCGTCAGAGTGATCCAGGCGATGGGGTCATTGGCCCGAATATTGGCCGCCTTTCTTGCTACATCGAGACGATTTCCTGCTTCGGAAGAGGCCATGGTGATGGCCAGTTGGGACAGCCGTCCCGATCGAAAGACCGACTCTCCGAGTTCCCGCAGGTAGAGACTGGCATCGGCCGTTCTTCCGGTCAGGAGGAGTGATGACAAGATCGCTTCTGAAACTCGGTCGGTCGATAGTCCAAGCCGCTCGGCTTCCCTGAGATGGACCAACGCATCCGATGGCTTGCTTTGAAGCAATGAGAGCCTGCCTGCGAGCAGATGGACCTCCGGCAAACTTCCATGCTCGGACTTGCAGGCGGCCACCAATGGTTCGAGCGGTTCTGTGGTAGATCCCTTTTCCGCCTTAGCAACCGCGATCGACGTTTTCAGCACGTTGCTCCACGCAGGGGTTAAATCCGGATGGTCGTTCAGGTAAGTCACAAGACCTTGGGTCCGACTGACCCAGTGATCGAAAGCTTCCTGGGACATTGGAACGTCAAATGGCAACCGCATCCATAGTCTGAGAATGGAGTTCAATTGCGTGGCGGACACCTTGGGAAGCAAATCCCAAGTAGCAGTATCGCTGGAGAAAGGAAAATTAGGAAATGCGTAAAGCCGGGTCATTGCACTCCAAGCAGCATTTTCGTTGGGGTGACCGGCGAGGAATGTTTGGAGGATCTGGAATGCTTCGGACGTCTGTTGGCTGTTTAACGCTTTGTCGACCTGCATTTCGATACTGAGCCAGGAGTTCGGCGCTTGCTTGATCGCCAGCTCCCGCACCTGTTGAGCCAGTTCTCTCATGTTTTCTTGTATAAGAATCGACGTCACGGCCTTGGCGAGTGGCTCTTCACCGGGATACCGGTCTATCAGCTCCATGAGCCCCAATCCGAGTTGCTCCTTGGTGATTTTGGACGCATCATCCCGTTGGTTCTTGGCAAGCAGTTCGAAGAGGTCCAGGTTCCATTGAAACTCTTTGGTTGGATTCTGATTGACACTTGCCTCTCGGGCGAATCGCAGCGCCTGCTCCAACTCCAGTGCGGTGCCCTCGCTAGTGCGATCGGCGTCTTTGGCTAAAAAAATGCTTTTGCCCAACAGCAACCAGTCTTCCTTCGTCTTCGAAGGAATCTTTCGAATGGTGGCAGCAGCTTCCGCGGGGCGGAAAAGATTAACCTTCACAGCAGCCAGCTTCCGCAATAATGCCTGATCGTCGGAAGCAGATTTGATCGCCGTTTCCATATGTTTTTCGGCTGAGGCGAAATCTCCCAGGGCAAAGTAGCAGTCGCCCAGCATCAATTCGTCCAACAGATTGGTTTGATTCTTGACTGCTTGCTCTTCAATTCGCTTGAGAATATTCAGTGCCTCTCGGTATCGGCCACTGCGCAGCAAGCCGGAAGCTCTTTGGCGATCATTGATCAAGCTGAGGTCGTTCCGCCTTGCGCGCAAGTCAAATTGTGCTTTGGCTAGCAGCGTCTCCGTTTCCTTCGTCCATTCCATCAGCTCGTCATACTTGCCCTGACGACCCAGCAAGTCGGCGACAGCCATTCGAGCAGAGATTCCCTGTTCGTCTGCGCGATTCGCCAGCTTCGATAGGACAGAAACTGACTCATCGTACTTCTCTTCGGACGCCAGCAACTGGCCTCGTAACATCACCAGTTGCGGGTCGACCTCTGTGGTCAAGTCAGTCGCCATGTTCACGTACTTCCATGACTCGTCTCTTGCTGCGATCGACTCATCGGTCAGCGAAAGACGTGCGTTATCAAGATAGCGCCGGAAAAAGAAAGCGGCAGTATTTTTGACAAGATTCAGATTCTTCGGATCCAGCTCTACAGCTTTCCGAAAATCAGTTTCCGACTGTCTGGGATTCAGTTGCTGGCTGGCGACTGCTCTGGAGGCGAAGAAACGGCTGTCTTCCGTGTGTGCGGGAGCTGCACGCTCGAAGTACGACTGAACCAACTGCAGGCGTTTGGTCGCAGGAAGTTTGAGTGCCGTATCCTCCCAGGTGTAGTTGATTGCTTCTGGATCGATCAGGATGCTGGCGGCACATTCGAGCACGTCCAGATTGGTGCTTCCTTCATCCAGCACGGAGGTGATCGCCTGTAGCGGGGACTGCTCCAAGAATTCATCTTGCCATCCCCCACGTTGAGCCATGCTCCCCCCCTTTTTCGTCGAAGCCCCTGGAGACCTTCGAGTCGAAAAAAGGCAGATGGCGAGGTTTTCCCGCAACCAGAGTTGGTCTTCTTGGGCGATTGTGGGTGCCATGTCCACGAGGATGGACTGGGCTTCAGTGAAGGTATTGGGAGCTACCGCTTGCCCCTCAAAGGCTGCCCTCTTCATCAACAGGCGAACCAGCGTCTTTTGGACGTCGATGATCTTGGCAGAATCGGGTGGAGTCTCGGCACGCAGCGTCCCCAAAACGCGAAAGCCGAAGGAGATCACACTTCGCAACAACGGTGGCGTGTTGGCGGCCTTCTCGCGAAGGGACAATGAGTGGACCAATTCGGGCGAATCGTTGGGATTCAGCGACAGGTAGCGATCGAGCAGTTCCGAAGCTCGCCCCAACTCGTCTGCCTTTTCTGCAGCACTCGACTGGGCCTTGAGCGCCGTGGAAACACGCCCCAATTGGATCCAATGGGCTGCTGCGAATACCGAAGCAACCAGGGCCAAAAGAACCATCGACTTCAACAGAAAACGATAGTTCATCTCCAGGCGGGAGTGTCTCTGACGAGATTCCGATTTTGGCATAGCGGTGGTTTCCAGATGCGAATCTCAGCCGGTCCTTGGCACTCGTTCGGATTCAGCTCTGCGAGCGATCCCAATTTCCATAGGCATAATCGCCGTAGTACTTTGAATACTCACGGAATGGGACGCCTGATAAAACTGCCCCAGCCACATTGGCGCCAGCAGCTTCCAGCTTGTTGACCGCCTGCATCAGTTGTTCAACCCGACTGCGGTCTCGCAACGCGCAGACCAAGCAGTAATCGACCGATCTGGCATAAATCAACGACTCGCTGGCGGGCAAAATCGGTGGAGTATCGATGATGACGTAGTCGTAGCTCTCTTTCGCTTTCTCGATCAGCCGATCGATGGCTCCCTGTGACAGCAGGCGATGCGGGCTGCCCTTCAGGTACCCGGCATGCAAGATGTGCACCTGGCTGCTCCAATCGCGGTCGATCACCTCGGACAAATCGTTCTCACCGCTGAGAAAACCAGCCAATCCGGAATTCATCTTCCGATCGAAAACGTGATGTACGTCAGGAGCCCGCATGTCTCCGTCGATCAGCAGGACGACTTTCCCCGTCGATCTGGCAATGCTCAAAGCCAACTGGCAGGCTACGGTGGTCTTGCCCTCGGCGGCTAAAGCGCTGGTGACCGCCAGAGTTCGAGCCTGCTTGAGATTGGGGGAGAGCACCAGGGACATCGTCAGAGAGTCGATGCTTTCCTCGTACAGTCGAAGAGCCTTTTCAGCCCGCTTGCTGCCAGGGTCCGCTGAATAAGGGAGGGCGGAAATTTCGCCCAGCACCAACATTTCCGACTGCTTCTCCAGGCTCATCGCGCTATCGATGCGATGCGACCTCAATTCCAAACCAAAAGCAATTAGCAAAGGGAGAGCCAAGCCGATTGCATTGGCAAAGAGCAACTGCTTGAGCGGAAGCGACTCCACCGGCAGTTTGGGCGGGGTCGATCTCTGCAGTTCGCGAATCGGCTCAAGACTCTCCCGCTCCGTTGCCAGGGCGACGCTGCGGTCATGGATCTGACCACGGGTCTTCTGCCACTCCAACAAATCGGCCTCCGCAAACTGCAGTTCCGCACCTCCCGAGCCAGTCAATTTCATCATGCTGATGAACTCTTTAATCTGCGACTCAAGGCTCGCCCGACGGTCCTTCAGCGTTTTGACTTTGTCGGCGAATTCAGAGACCGATTTCTTCCGCTCCTCTACCCCTTGTCCAGCAATCCTTTGCTTTGAAGTTTCGAGGATCTGCTTCTTCATGTCTTCACGCTTGGACTCGAGAATCGCCTTCTCCGAAATCTGCTGTTGGTAGATCGGATTCCTCTCCCCAACACTGGATGCTTTGAGTTTGTCCACGCGGAATTCGATTTCCTTGATTCGGGCATCCAGGGCTTGGATGGCAGGCGAGGAAGTCACTTCCTGATCGGCCAGCAAAGCAATCGAATCCTGGCTCATCTGAAGTTGTGCTGTCTGTTGTGCTTCGGCCAATGCAGTTTCTGCGGCCGCGATTTCACTCGAAAGCTGAAATCGTTCCAATCTCAGTTTGTCGACATAGGTGCTGTCGTAAACTCCAGAAGCACCTTGTCGGACCGGCGTGTCGAGCGTGATGGCGGACGAACTTAGGTCACGAACGCGGTTTTTCGCAAGTTCCACTTCCGCTTCGGCTTTTTCCAGTGCTGCTTTGACTACCTGCTGACGGGCGGTCAATTCGAATTGGTCGATGAAAGACTTCTGCGCTAGATACTCATCGACGGTGATATTCAAAAGAGACGATGCGATGATCGGATCGGACGCATCGCAAGTCACTTCGATCATCGTGTTGGACGCGGCACCCGCTAGATTGATCGCTTTGCGAACCTCAGCAGCGGGATCTTTCGAGTTTCGGATCATCGGCATTTGCGCTGCCACCGGGTTGGCGATGACCTTATCGATGACCTTGTCGCTCTTGATCAAAAACTTTTGAAATGCGATCAAAGACAGAGGGGTGCTCTGCATGCTCGAGTTGGAATAAATCACGCTGCTGTTTGGGTCGATCAGCAACGAGAAGGACGCGCGGTAGGTCGGCTTGAACAGCGAGAGCACAACGCCGGATGCAATCGCACAACCGACGATCGCTACCGGGAGAGCCCAGGACCAGGAATTCCGTAGTAGCCTCAGCGCAAAGGCAGCATCGATCGTCGGCAGTTTGGGGTCCGAAGACCTTTGAATGAAGGATCGGTCGTTCGGACCTTTTCCAGGTAGCGGTTCGCTTCGCACATCGATCACCTGGGCGGAGCGATCCCGTTCGAGGTATCCAGAGGGATTCGGCGAATTCATATTTTCTATTCCAGAGCGATATCTTCAAAAAATTTCGGTCAACAAGGCGTTCGCGTTTCCTGCGACATCCAATCGGAAGTGCGAAGCTAACGCGACGGCTTTGGATTGCGAGAACCTCCACCTGCCGGGATGAACAGGTGTCCCAAGTACCAAAGGAAAGCTCCAAAAAGAATCGCCGCCAAGCCAATCATCAAAAACCCCATCAGGTCGTGCGAAACGTGCTTGGCCCATTCGCCAGGGAACCACTGAAAGGCGAAAGCCGTCAACACGATCCGTGTCGCATTCGCGATCAATGCAATCGGAATGGTTGCCAGCAAAATCAAAAGTCTCTCCAGCCAAGACCTTCGGCTTAAAACGCAATAGACGTAGCTCAGAGCGAACATCCCAAAGAAAATCCGCAGCCCCGAACAAGCCCGCTCGACCTCCAGTTGATGCGGACCGAGCAGGATTGTTGTCCCTTCCGCAACCGCAGGTTGGCCCAGGGTCTGTAGAGTTGCAACGCTCAGTTTGGTCGCCACCAATTGCAATGGCTGGCTGAACTGATTCTCGATCCGGAATGGAAGTGGGATCATGAAAAACAGAAAGCCGAGGGCCGGCATCGCCCACCAGACCCACTTGCGTCCAAAGGCCAACCAGGACAATCCAATCACGGAAAAGGGTATGGCCCAAGCTTCGGCAAAGTCATAGTAGCCCCAGGCGCCGAAAATCCGGACCGCCAACACCAAAGCCAGAAAAGGGATCGCCAACCAGTGCCACCCCAAGTCCATTTTGGGCATCGTGTCACGTCGATTCCAAAGCAGGAAGAGCGTCATCGGCACCACCAGCCATCCGTGCGAATAATCAGGCTCCCGCTCCCAGGTCTGGGTCAGGCTCAGCAGTGAAGGCCAAAACGACCAAATGCCTGCAGCCCCAACCAGCAGAAAAAACAAAACGGATCCTGCGGAAAGCATTCCGCCGAAAGGCATTGCTTTGGCCGTTGCCGTCGCCGTCGCCTCGCCTCCAACATCGACTGCGGCTGGACTAGCGGCTACGCCTGGTTCGACCAAGTTGGATGCAATTCCTTCTTCTGCCGCCTCCTGAGGTCCCTCGGGAGCAGGTTGGTCCGGCCCCTTGGTTCGGTTGCCAATCCTGGAAAATTCCGGCTTCAGGATGGAGGACGGAGCGATGTACTTCCGCTTTTTCATGTCGAAAAACCAGTATCCTGAGGCAAGTTTGTAAGGAATATCCAAAATAACTCTAAATGCTGGGTCGTCAAGCTTCCCGAAATCACACCGTTCCGGCTCAACGAAGGCTAGGTCCAGTTCCCCTATCTTCGCCTGCTTCGGGTGACGCAGCTGTAGGGGGCGACTGCTGCCCGAAATTCAAAATCAATGATCGCCACCCTGGAGGAATCCGTGACCAGACGATCCATCCCAAAGTGGCGGCGACGAGGAACATCGATAGGATTTTCGCCAACTTCCATCGGAAGGCGCGGTCCGCATCTTGCTTTCGCGACTCCACCAACCGCTCCATCACCGACATTTCCTGACGAGGCTGTTCGGCAACAATCACCGTGGGGCCTCGCTGGACCCGAGCGGCCCCCCGGGAGATTCCGTTGTATGGGGGAGGGACAAACGTAGTGGGGCCAGAGGGCTTGGTCTCTGAGGAAGTCGATTCGCTTTTTCGATGTTCCGAGTTGCTGCCTGCCACGGACGCTGTCGGGCTGGTTGGGCCGTCGGTTCGGAGCGATCGCCAGGGCCGGACAGTCGGAGGTCCAGCAGCAGATGTGGGAAAAGTGTTTCCAGTGCCAACTCCAGCGTCCGTCAAAACATGCGTTGGCTGGGAGCCCCCGCCAGCCCCAGGTTGCTCCATCGCCACTTGCGAGGAGGCCGATCGATCGACGTGTCCAGACACCTCCGTCGGCGATTGGGGGAACGAATTGGTCCGTTCTGGGATCGAGACCACGGCTTCTGCTGGATGCTCCGGCGGACCCGTTGGAACAGTCTCCCATTGAGCCGCCGTCTCTTGCCTAAGCGGTGACTCTTGGTTGACCCACCGGCCAGTTGCGATCTCGATCGGCGATGTATCCACGCCCGTTTGGCTACCGCCGCCAGAAACTCCCTCGGTGATCCTCTTGGCTACCAGATCCACTTCGCCGCACCGCACGGAGTCTCCATCGCGCAACAACGAGTAATCGACTTCCGCAAGATGGCTCAAGACCTTCCCCGGCGAGAATAGATCGACCACCATCAAGCCTTCTGGAAACTCCAGAAAAGCACAATGCAGTTCCGCAATCGATCGGTGACGCAGTCGCAAATCACAGCGGACAGATTGCCCTAGGAAGGCGACCGAATGCATCGGACGGAAAGCATTCCTCCCTGGTTTCTTCGTTTCAATATCCAGTTCATGCATCGGGCCCTGCGACGTCTGTGCAAGCCCCAAATAGCGATAATCCAGCAGGGTCAGTCGGTAGGGGCCGACGACGATTTCCTGCCCGGGCTTCCAAATCCCTGCAGCATGCCTTGCAAAAACACCAGGACAAGAAAGGTCGTAGACGAAAACCCCCTCGTTGGTCGCATGCATGAAAACCGCTACAGGCGCTCCCAACGCCGGCAACCACAGTTCACACCGCTTTTCTGCTCCAAGTCGTGCAAATGGCTTGGACAATTCAACGAATTGCTGCCCCTCCGCTACCGCGACCTTGATGCGCCAGCGCACCATTGGCCCTTCCTGCCGGACCAATCGATGAGGCAGTTCTTGTTGAGGAGTGGGTTTCATCGGCATTGGGAGTTTTATGCCTCCAGCAAGTCGAAGAGAGTACCGATCCCCAGGACCAACTCATCCAAGCAAAGAACGACGCTCTTCACTTAAATGGGGGGGCTTTTCGACGAATTAAGTATACGCCAGAGACTTCTCGCAGACTTCGAGATTCGCTTGGATTTCACAAAAATCGTCGGTCGGAGGGGGGTCGAAACTTGGGGGACTCATTCAACCCTTGGGGGCTCTTTTGGGGTAGGAAACCTGCCTCCATTGGGCTCCGACCTGGGTGGTTTTGAGGCGTTCTGGAAGCGAAGGATCGGGTCTGTTTGGACAGTTCGCTGGCGAACTGACAGGATTTGAGGCTGCTCAGCCTTCCGCTAGAAGTAAGCGATAGGCCGCTTGAACTAGGCGATAGGGGTTATGTGGCTGCTGGAAGCGACAGGAAAATCTGGATTGAACTGACTGAGGAGCGTTCTGCCGCGGAGAATCCAAAGTGCGGTCTGGGGATCGATTGGATGCGTTCGGTCGTCGGGGGCCGGTTGGGTCGGTGCCGACCAGAGGGTTTCGCCGTCGGTCGCGACGACTCCCTGCCGATCGTCGGTCGTCCATCGAGCTGCTAGGCTGAGATTGCCCAGCAAAGAGCCGACCCACTGGGGATCAACATGCTGTGGCCGAAAGTTCTCCAGGTGGTCCAGGAGCGGTTGGAGTTCTGGTCGCATTTCGGAAGCTGCTTCCGACCAAGGGCGATCCCAAATCTCTGGATGGCTGACGTGCCATCCGGCATAGGCTGCCAGCTGATCGACGGCATCCAGACCGATCAAGGAGTTGGGAAGGCAATAGACGGCCGGGCCGACGATCCCGATGTTCTGTATCAAACCACCTGGAATGGCATGCCGAAAGTAGACCAGGAAGCACTGTTGCGGCTCCTGGTAGCCAGGCCAAAAGAGCCGATCGCTGAAGATCACCTCCAAGTGCTCCGGTGGCATCCCCAGATTGGGCCTGGCCGCCAGCCAGAGTGCCATCAACGATTCGGCTTGCGCCTCGGGGGTCTGGTACTCTGGATCGATTTTGTCCAGTCCGCCATCCCTAGTAGCGTAGGCGATCACCCTCATACGCTCGGAAGGTTCCTTGGCCATCGAAGCCAGATGAGCGGTTCCTTCCGCAACTCCAAGCCGCGACAGGGCACTGGCAGCCTCTACCTGAATCCGCCGATGACGGAGCTCCAGTGCTTGGCGAAGCTTGCCGATGGCTTCCTCGTCCCGCATCAAAGCGACCAGATCGCACAGCGCCACAACCAAGGCGACCGATTCCTCTAGCATGGTCTGAATCTCTTCGATCGATTTCCCATACCGCCCGGGATCCTGCTCCATCACCCCCAATCTTCCCACGACCTGACCCAACAATCGCCGGAGCGTTTCGCGATGGGGTGTCAGTGGGTGCATGGTGGATTGATTCAGACGCACCTGATGATTCGCCACTTCGATCAAGGCAACCGTCTGGGATGGCTCCAGAATGGAGTCTCCCAGGAGGTCAAAGAAAGCCGATGCCGGCCAAGGATAGGAAGCCATCAGAGGCTGCAGACCGATCGAAGATGCGCGCGAAGACTGGCAGGGGGAATCCCTCAGTTCTCGCGCCAGCCATTGGATCGCCAGGGAGTCTCGGCGGGCCGCGACCAAGTGAAGCAGCTGCCCTTCGAGCTGTTCCCATCGAGCCAGTTGCGTCCATCGTCGCAATCCGCTCCAGAACGCAAGCCAGTTCTGGGTTTCCGTCTTCTCTTCCGAGGTGGTTGCCGAAGCGGCAATCGCAGGTCCCGACCACTCGACCAGCCTTTTCAGCCAAGCTGGCGGTTGGTCGGACGGATCGGCCCGCAACATTTCCCTCCGAAGAAACTCACCCCAAATTGGCTCCCGATCAGCCCACCACTGCGCCATCCCCTGCAGGCTCCATTGAGCCACCGCCGGGGGATGGAGCGTTGGTGGGATCGAGGGCAAATCCTTGGCCTGGGAGCTTCCTGGAGCATCCGGAAGGGATGTGGCATGGTCCAGAAAGGAGAGGAAATCGACGATCCAAAGCTCTCTTTGAGACATCTATCGACTCCAAGATCTGCAGGAGAGGGCGATGGGAAACGATTGACCGGCCGGTTGCAAGAGTCTATGCTCGGAGTAATTGTTACGTCGAATGATTCCCTGCACAGGTGCAGACGATCTGCATCGCCGCGGAAACTATTGCCCTTCGCCCTGTCCGCCTCGTCGGGGACTCCCCAATCGGTGGCTCTGTGGCGGTGGACCTGGGGATCGTCGAGCTGGCACGGACGCGTCTCTTGGGCCCTGCCTTCCATTAGTCCGCCGTGCGCGGATCGCTCAAAGAGGCAGGAGGGGCCCCGGTAGTATTTATGGAATCCAACGCTCCCGAATCGTTTGACCAGATGCATCTTAGCCGCATCATGTTGGCGGCTCTGGCCAAGGCGGGCTACGAAAAACCAAGCCCTATTCAGGCGGCGCTGATCCCCAAAGCACTGGAAGGCTACGACGTCATCGGCCAGGCACGGACCGGAACGGGAAAAACGGCTTCCTTTGCCATTCCGATCCTGGAGCAACTTGACCCGCTCAGTCAGCAGACACTCCCACAAGCTCTCGTGCTTGTACCAACCCGCGAACTGGCGACGCAGGTGCATGGGGAATTTGAGAAGCTGGCCTACGGTTGTCCGACTTCCATCGTTGCCATCTGTGGCGGTCGGCGGATGGACGAACAGATCCGCAAATTGCGGCAAGGCGCCCAAGTGGTTGTCGGCACCCCCGGCCGAGTTTTGGATCTCGTTGAACGACGCGAACTGCGTCTGGGATCGCTCTGGTGCGTCGTGCTCGATGAAGCCGACCGAATGCTCGATATCGGTTTTCGCCCAGATATCGAACGGATCTTGCGACGGTGTCCCGAAACGCGGCAGACGCTCTTTCTGAGCGCCACATTGGCGGGGGAAACGCAGACTCTGGCCGATCGCTACCTCTTCGAACCCGAGCGGATCGATTGCTCACGCAAGGAGATCTCCGTCGAGACGATCGAGCAGCGGTATTTGGCGGTGGAGCCGCGCGACAAACTGGCGGTGCTGGTCAAACTGCTGGAAAGAGAGCAGCCTCCTCAAGCGATCATCTTCTGCCGAACGAAGCTTGGGACCGCCAAGCTGCATCGGAAACTGGAGCAGGAACTGAGCCGATTTCCGGCGATGCGCGGCGTCGGATTGGAGACCATTCACGGCAACATGAGCCAGTCGCAGCGAGATCGCGTTTTCCAGCGACTGCGAGAGGGCAAGATCCGATTGCTGGTGGCAACCGATGTGGTCGGGCGGGGGATCGATGTGTCGACCATCTCCCACATCATCAACTTCGATATCCCCCAGGACTGCGATGATTACGTCCATCGCGTCGGACGGACTGGCCGCATGGGTAGGGAAGGTATCGCTTTCACCTTCGTCGCGCGGGATGAAGGGAACAGACTGTCGGAAATCGAATGGCGGATCAATCGGCAGTTGCAGCGAGACCCACTGACACCATCCAATGATCGACCTCTGGTGACGCCGCGGGTTAGCGAAATGGTACCGGTTGCTGTAGCCCCAGAGTCGTGGCCTGCTACGCAACTGCTGGGTGGCGACCAGGAAGGCGCCCAGGATCAGCAGGAGGCACCCCGCAAACGCCTCTTCCGCTCGCGTCGCTCGCTTTCCTCCAAGCAGAAGCGTCAGCCACCGCCCAGCCCCTGACCCGCTATCCGGCTCAGTAAATCCCGATCACCGAAAAATCCTGGTCACCGAAGGCCGATCGTTTCCTACCGGCCACAGCGTCCTTTCAGGCCCGTCGGTATCGACATCAGGGGGAAGATCCGCCGTCCTTCTTCGCGTCGGCGGTAGCTTCTGAAGCATCCGGCGAATCGCCAATTTCAGGGATCAGGAAGACGCCCACCACCTTGAGTGTGTCGGACGGCAAGTCCTGATCTTGCTCGGATCCTTGGAAGACTCCCAGCATCATGCAGCGTTGAGGTCGGTTGGCAAGCACTTCGATTTGGTTTGGATCGACCCAGATTGGATCCCATACCAATCGGATCGAAGCCCCTTCTAGTTCCAAAGGGGCCTTCCCTTGCATCGCCGGTCCGTCGGTGTTGAACTGATCCGGGATGGTGGAAGAGAGATCGAGCAACGGGAGAATGCCGATCCAGGGGGTACCCGGCTTGGAAGGCTCCAGCTTCGTTTGCTCGAACGCCAGCCGAAACGCTGGCAGTTCCGTCGACACGCTCATCAACCAGTGCAGTCGCTCCCGCCATGCACGGTTGGACAGAGAGCTGGAAGTGGTTTCTCCCAGGAGCATGGTTGTCTCGCTGATCGCTTTACTCAGTCGCACTACCTGGGGATCGACCACCAGTTTGGTAGGATCGATCGCCTCACTGCCTCCCGCCGTCGCCTGTGACAGTAGCGTCAGCGCTTCCAGCCAGCGATTCATATTGACGCTCAATTGAGACCTGCCGTCGCCATTCCTCAGCACCCCATCGGATGTCGCAGTTCGATCGGCACCCTTGGATGAACTATCGGGTGATGAATCCGCGGGATCTAGTTTGTTATTGGCGGGGGTACCGCTAGGGCGGGTCGCCGTGTTGTTGGAATTGTTGGATTGGATGTTGTCCCCAACAGGTTCCTTGGTGAGGGTGTTTTCGAACTTCTTGCGAAGCCCATCGTCCAAACCATTTCCATTTCCGTTATCACCGAATTGGCGGTCGGTCGGATTGAGGATAGCCACTTTGCGGAATTTCGCCGGGACTACCCAAGGGAGAACTCGACCCACCGCAGGACCGGCGCCGGCGACATCCTTTCCTAAAACATGCCAGACCAGCAACAGTCCGACAGGAATCGCTGCCAAGCCGCCAGCGATCACCTGCATGGCGGAGACAAGAGGAGACTTTTTTTCCTGGATCTTACGGATGAAGTCATCTTGAGCGGCCGGTCGCAGTCGATCCCAGTTGATTTTGGCGGCATCCGCCCCCTGGGGACCGCTACCCAGCACCGAAGCCGTTCCGGCATCTGTGCTCGCTTCAGTTTCCGCCTCGCTCGATGTCGTCGCCGAACCAACCGAACTGTCGCCCGATGTGGTCCCCGAAACTGCCGGTAAGTCAGCCACCTCTACCCCGGCTTGCCCGGTCAAGATTTTTCCAACAAAGTCCTCCGCGCCACGATCTTCGATCACCAGCCATTGCCGCTGGAGACCTTTGACTAAATCGTAGGCCTCCAGTTCATGCTGGCAAAGCGGACACCGAAGGATCGCTTGATTCGAAGCACGGTTAGGGGGGCGGAGCAGGCTGTGGCACCCCGGACAGGGTAGGTAGATCGGCATGGCGACGCTTTCCATAGGCATGGAAAATGGAATGGGCTCTCTCAAACTATAGTTGATGTCGTCCGATTTCTCCATGCGAAGTCGATTCTCGCGAAGCGGCTCGGCAACCGACGCTGTTCCTTTCCGAAGACGTGCCGCAAACGCAGAGAAGAAAACAGGGATTTTGGAACTTGCCAGTCCTTTGCAGCGTCCCCACGCTGGGTCCCTGAGCCCTTTTTTAGCCACTTCAGGTGGCCGATCAACGGCCTCGAGGTCGCCGATCGCCGTGGGGATTTTCGGCTGGGTCGAGGGCGATGAGCCTACGGAATGCCCCCTGGGGCGTGGAGGTAGATGATGGTCCAAGGTAGCTGGATTCGCGTGGCAGCGTTGATGGGGTGGGCGGCAATCTGTGCGGGGGTCGATCCGATGCGATA
>Ga0068877_10001824_pt1 | contig 17419 bp, 13 predicted proteins | sample NOAtaG_FD_66437 | JGI IMG/M metagenome (GOLD analysis project Ga0068877, IMG submission 66437) | Freshwater lake microbial communities from Lake Erie, under a cyanobacterial bloom - NOAA_Erie_Diel6S_1000h metaG | ecosystem: Environmental > Aquatic > Freshwater > Lake | place: USA: Ohio, Lake... | reverse complement strand
TCCCCCGCCCGCCCGAACGCCACCACCCGCGCATCAACCCCGGGCTTCTCCCGCTGGCGACGCTGCTCCAACCGCTGCACCACCCGGCTCACCGTCGCCGCCACGCGCGAGCCCTGCTCCGCACGCAACAACTCTCCGAAGGCCATCGCCTCCTGACGAAGCCCGAGCCCGGGCCCCGCACTGAACGCCATCGCCACAATCAACAGCAACGCCACCGACCCCAGGGCAACCCGGGTATGGCTCTCAACGCGTTGGACCGATGTGCTCATGCTTGCCGCGATCCGCTCAACCAACCACCGCCCCCCACCACCCGCCCCCCCACCATCGCCCCCTTAACCCGATCAGAAGTATATCGCCCCACCCGTCCGGGGCATTCTGCCTCTTTCCCAGCAAACTGAAGGGTTCCGCAACCAAGGTCCGATATCATGCCTTCGTCAGGCCTCATCCGCCGTTTCAACCCGATCAGAACCGCCTCGTCGAGACCATCCCATGCTCTCCACCCGCCAAGTCCTCCCCGCCACCCGCAGCAGCCTCACCCACAAGTTCACCATCGACGGCTTCGAGGGCTACCTCACCATCGGCCTCCACGCCGACGGCCGCCCCGGTGAGATCTTCATCAAAATGAGCAAAGAAGGCTCCATGATCTCCGGCATGTGCCAGGCCTTCTGCCGCGCCTTCTCCCTCGCCCTTCAATACGGCCTCTCCGTCGACGAAGCCGTCGTCCGCTTCAAGGGCATGCGCTTCGAACCCATGGGCCACACCACCAACCCCGAAATTCCCGAAGCCCTCAGCGTCGTCGACTACGTCGCCCGCTTCCTCGACCTCCACTTCTCACAGCAACGAGCACGCTAATCTCCCCTCCCCCCCTCCTCCTCCCCACATCCATCTTCATCCACCAAGCAACGGCTCCTCACGGGGCCGTTGTTCATTCCAGAGGTTTCCTTGACCAGACCCAACCGTCGCTCGATTCCAGCCAACCACCAAGCTCGATCATCGAACCGCCGCATCGTCGAGCAGCCTCCTCTGTCACCGCCTTCTTCTGCTTTCCTTTGTCTTCCTCTGCAACCTCTGCGACCTCTTTGTAAAATCTCCCACGCAGAACGCGACAACGCCGGGCGGTGTGCGGGGGTACACCGCCCGGCGCTTCGCTGTTGCTTCCCCGGTTCACGCAACCGGGGTCAAAGAGATCTCCATCATCCAACCACTCACACGCACGGCAGGAAAAACGCATTGAAGAACGCGTTGTAATCGCCCTCGTTCACCCCGTTGTTCACGCACCCCGGCGCTTCGCTCTTCGGCGTCCCGTCGTCGCAGGCAATATCGCAGAACGAACCGACCGCCAAGGCACCCTGCGACGCCTGGAAGAAGAACCCCTCCGCGCTGAAGAACGCGTTGTAGTCCCCTTCGTTCGGCCCCGTGCTGCTGTTCGTGCAACCCGGGTTCACACCCAGCGGCACACCATCATCGCACGCGATATCCGCCGGGTTGCACGAAGCCACAGGCAGATTCGACCGCAGGTTCAGCGTCAAACGCCCGCCCTCGTCGAGCGCCACGCGCTGCCGAGCCTGGAAGCCGTCCTCGAAAAAGATCCCGAGCTGCGCAATCCCGATGACGTATTCACCCGCCGGCAGCACGCCGTCTTGCCCCATCGTCACATCGCGCTCGCCCGGCGTGCCGTCCATCCGCCGAAGCGGAGACATCGAACCGAAAGACAGCCCGGGCTTGAACGTGAAGCTGTTGAACGCCTGCCGAGCGATCAGTTTCCCGTCGTTGGTGTAGATCGCCAGAGCCTCGACGTTGCGTCCGAAGCCGTCGGCCGAGCTGCCCGCCGCGTCGATGTCCAGCCAGTACCCGCTCGCGGGGCTGATCTCACGGTCAAGCGTGAAGCGGTACCACGACACCAACCGATCGGTCAGCACGCTGCTGACCGTTTTTTCTCCGCCGCTCAGCGCGCCCAGATCCACCGTGCTCGTCGGCTGCGGAATCGCCTGCCGAACGCCCTCGCTGATCAGGATCGACACCGCGCCGCCGGTATCAAAGTCGAACGGGATCACCCCGAACAACGGCCCGAAGCCAAAGTTCCGCGGCGCAATGCCCATGAAGTACTCACCCGCGGGAAGGTCCACACGCTGATCAAACCACAGCGGCTGCCCCGTCGCCACCGTAAACGAAGGCCCGGCCCCGAACGTCCGACGCGACGATGTCTCGCTCAACGGATTCACAATCGCCCGCAGCCCACCGTCCGCGTCATAGATCGCCACCGCCGCGTGCGCACCGGGCTGCGTATCCAGCGTCGACAGCACAAGCTCAAGGTACCGACCGTTCGCCTCCGTCACCGGGTTAGCAAGCGTGAACCGCGTCCACTTCACCGCGTCGCTCGCAACCGCCACGCTCGTGCTGATCACGTTCGAGTTCGCGGTGCCCAAATCCTCGGCACCGACAAGCGCCGTTGCCGATCGCGCCCCGCGAGAGATCACCAGCGTCGTGGTGTCGCTTTCGCCATCGTCGAACGCCGCCGTCGCAAACCCGCGACCCTGGTTCGAAGCGCCGGGCATCACCGCGACGTAGTACGTCCCCGCGCTGATGTTTCCATCACGCCCACCCACGCGCCCGTCATCACCCAGCGCGTTGCTCTCGCCCACGCCGAAGCTGATCCACGCGTTCGCTTCAAAACCGTCGTTGTCGTCGCTCGCCACGACGTTGCCCGAGGAGTCAAAGACCGCCAGGTACGTGTTCCGCGCCGCGCCGGTGGTCCGTAGATCAAGGTACCGCCCGTTGAAACCCGTGATATTCGTCGGAATGTTGAACCGGTACCACTTGGTCTGCGCACTGTTCAGCGTCGTCATTGCGCTCTCCGTCCCATTGATCGCACCCAGGTTTGTCGCCGTCGGCGCCGTCACCACGCGCGTCCCGCTGCTGATCTTCAGGTTGATCTGCCCGCCCGCCGCGGGTTCCTCCGGGTCCGCATACACCCTGAACCCCTCCCGAGGCTGCCCCTGGAACGCGTTGCCCACCGCCCCCGCCCGCCAGCGCACCACTGAACCCAGTCGATCCCAGCGCACGCTCGCTGGCGCCACCGATGAGGTCCGCCTCCAGGAACGTCCCGAGCATGCCGCCGCCGCCCGCGCCCATCGAGATCGTCTCGTTCGCCGCGCCCGCAAGCGTCGTCCCCCGCCCGAACTTCACCAGCCGCCCCTGCGCGTCATACAGCGAAATGCTCGGGAACTCGATTTCCGGGCTGGTCACGTTGATATCGACGTACCGCCCGTTCTCCGCCGACACATCCGTCCCCGTCGTGTCGATGAGATACCACTTCACCTCGTTCGACGAGAGGCTCACGCTCCGCGTCACCACCGGCTGCGCCAGCGTGAAGGTCTCCTGCACCGTCGGCGTCTGCACCGTCGACACCCCCGTCACAAACTCGAGCGTAAAGCTCGACGCCGGTCCATCGACAAACGGGAAGAGGTTGAACGGGTTCAGTTCGTTGTTGATCGGGTTGTACGTGTTGTCCATCGCCGGCTGCCGGCACACGCCCACGTAGTACGTCCCCGCGTACAGGTCCGACGTCCCCAGCGCCGTGCCGATCCCCGAGTTCGCCGCACCACCGCCAACGCCGAACGACACCAGCCCCCGGCTGCCAACTCCCCGGAACGTGTCGCTCTCAATCGGGAAGCCTTCGTCATCACACACCAGCAGCATCAGGTTGTCCGAGCTGCTCGCCGCCGTCACGATGTCCAGAAACTGATTGTCCGCCGAGTCCACCCGCTCGGTGCTGAACTTGTACCACTTCACCTCGAACGGGCCCATCGTCCCGCTCACCTGGGTGTTCTGCGTGATCGCGCCAAGGTTGATCGTCCCCGCCGGCTCGGCAAACGTCGGATCCTCCGCCGTGATCTCCAGCCCGCTGACCGTCTGCTCAACCGTCAGCCCGGCAAGATCCTGCGCGAACACGTCGAGCAGCTTCACCGTCCACGTCCCGCCCGACGGATAAGGCCCGCCCGGCAGCTCCCGCAGAATGTCCGTCCGCAGCACCGACCCCGGCGCCTGCGTCGTGTCCGGCAGCAACTTCACAAACACCGCCGGGCGCCCCGGCGGCGTCACGAGCGCACCCAAATCCGCCGCAAAGTTGTCCGGCACATTCCCCACCGTCACCTGCCCCTTGAACCGCATCCTCGCGACCTGATACCCCGCGTTCAACGTGAACGTGAACTCCGTGTTCAACGGGTTCACCGCTCCGCCAAAGAACTCATCCGTCCCAAACACACTGATCGGCGTGGGCGCAACGACCGTCTGCTGCGGCGCCGCAAGCGCCAACCCCGCCGCTCCCAACACCCCCACCGCCCCAGCCGCGAACCGCCCCGCATGCCCGACCAACTCCACCACGCTCATTCCAGTTCGATTCCGCGTCATGGTCTTCTCCAGTTCTTTCTAATCCCGGCCCCGCGCCGAGATGGTTCCATTCGATCCCACCCACCCATTCCCCAAAACCATCAACCCACACCTCCCCCATCGTGCAAAGATACCCACGGCGGGAATAAATGCCAGCAAGATTTCTGGAAATCGGGTAAATCCTGAGTATACTGTCACGATGGAGCCGATCCCTGACGATCAAAACACCCGTTCAAGCCTCTCAAAATCCCCGCACGCTCCCGGACGTTCGAGAGCCGCCGGACCGTCGCAGAAGTTGCCTCTTTCTTCCACCCCGCAGCCCACCTCACCAAGTACCTCACCCCCCACCACCTCACCTCCGACACCGCCGCCGACCATCTTCTCGCACACCATCGGGTACGCTCCGACCTTCATGTCCAAGACCGCCTCGACCCAGCACGATCCCTTCACCGCCGCCGCCCTGCGCAGCCTCGGCGCGCTGCACTCCGCCTTCGCCAAAATCGTCGGCCAGCTCGGACCCAACCTCACCGCGCTCGAACTCGCCCAGACCCTCGGCGTCGACCGAAAGCTCGGCTGGCGCATGCACCGCCTCGCCAAATCCGCTTCCCCATTCGCCGGTGCTGAATATCTCCCCGGTGAAGAAGGCATCGAGATCCTCCTGAAAGCGGCCGCCAAAAAAGGCATCGCCCGTGAGCAGATCGACGCCGCCCGCTCCGCCGTCGAGGCCTATCGCTCGCTCGAAGCGCTCTACGCCGGTGACCGCTCGACGCTTGAATCGATGCTCGCCCCGCTCGCCCCGCGCGACGACGAGAGCCAGCGCCTGCACCTTCAGCACCGCCGCGAGATGTTTCTCGCACAGTCGCGCGTCTGGGGCATCCGCGGGCGCGTGCAGCTCCGCGCAGACTTCGTTCACCCCTCCACCATCAAGCCCGGCTGGGAGGACTTCGTCGCTCTCCGCGGGTTCCTCGATCTCGCACGTCTGCGTCAGGACCTCCGCTGGATCATGCCCCGCGCCAAGCTCACCGACGAACGCAAGTCCGTCCGCGTGGGCTGCTGGTACCCGCTGGACCCCGACGCCGCCGCGGCTCTCGGCGCGCCGCTGCTGACAAAGTACAGCAGTTCCCCCGCGCCGCGCTTCAAGGAAGTCCGCTCCTCCAGCCCCACAGGCAACGACCCCTTCACCCTCACCGACTGGCCCGTCGGCGTGCGCTCGCCGCTCTCCGTCGTTCTCGGTGAAGCCGGCGACGCGATGTGCCCCTCGTGGACCAACGACCCGAACTTCAAGGGCGAGTCCTACACCCGCGTCTACACACCCGTCGAAACCCTCGTGATGGACCACTTCGTCCACAAAGACCTCTTCGGCAAGCTCAATCCCACGCTCCACGTCCTCTGCGACCTCGGCCCGTGGATGCCCTACCCCATGCAGAGCGAAATGCGCATGGAGATGCCCGTCCCCGAGCGCGTTGAATACCTCGGCCGCGGCACCGCCTACGCCACACTCCCCGAGATGCCCACCTACCGCGAACTGCTCGACGACGTCTGCGCACTCCGCAACTGGAACGCGAACGACTTCGACGTCTACCGCGTCCGCCTCATCGCCCCGCCCACGCCCTGCACCGTCACGATGCGCTACCCCATGCCCTACAGGCCCGGGCCCATCGAGCACGACGACACGCCGCACGCAGCCGAGCCTTCGCACCACGAAGCATCAACCGACGCGCGCACGTCGCGCTGAGTGCTGAAAAGCTCTTCGCTTCCGCGCACGTCCAGACACGCTCGCACGCGCTCACTTCGGCGCTTTGCCCGTCCACCCGGGCGTCCACCGCGATTCGCACCGCGGGCACGTCCAGCTTTGTCCGTCCTGATTCACCGTAACCCCGCGCAGCGACGCCGCACACGACGGGCAGCGCCCGATCTGTAAGTGCGCCGCGACATACTGCTCCTGATTCGCAATCATCGGCCCGCGCACGATCCGCACAACCGCCTTCCCGACAGACCACGCGCCGTACACCGCGATCACCGCGCCGATCAGCCCGAACACAACGTCGAGCGAAAACTGCCTCGGTGTTGCCCGCACAATCACCGCGGCCAGAGCCAGCAGCCCCACGACCAACACCGTCATCCTCCAACCCGTGCGCGATCGCCCCCGGCACAACAACCAACCGCCCGCGATCATCCTCGATCTCATCCGCACGCCGAAATCGCTCCAGCCACACCTTCAACCACCACCTCCTCAGTTCACGTCCACCGGCACGATCACCGGCTCAATCTTCGCGGGCTTCACCTTGCCACCCGAGTGCAACGCCACCTCGCGGTGCTGGTCCGACAACATCCTCACCAGTTCCTGATACCGCCGGGCCTGCGCGTACAGCGCGTTGATGCTCCCCGCCTTGATGTACTCGTTGCCGATCCACGTCCCGCCGCCCTTGCCCTTGCCGTTGTCCTTTCCTCGACGCTTCCCATCAGACTGCCCGTCACCGTCGCGGTCCCGCCCCTTCTTTCCACCCTTGCCCTTGCCATCAGCATCAACAAACCCCTCGGCCTTCATCCGCTCGGCGTCCGCCTTCTTCTTCTCAATGGCCCGGTTCAGATCCGCCGCCACGCGCTCGATCAGCTCCTCATGCCGAGCCGCGATGGCGTGCTGGTTGTCGATGTCGAGACGGATCGCCGCGTGCTGCGCAACAAGATCGAGCGTGTCCTTTGCCGCCTGACGGATGTTCCCCTCGTGCTCCTGCTTCACCGCGTCTTTCAGCCTGGTTTGCTCCTGGGCCAGACGCTTCTCAACGCTCTGACGAACATCACGCAACGCCGCGAACCACGAGTCGCGCGACTGCAAATCCGCCTGCCCCTTCGTCCCTTCCTTGAACCGCGCGTCGAAGACCATGCACAGAACCTCGGTCCTCCGCACCGTGTCCGTCTTCATCCCCTCCGAGGCGATATTGAACAGCGACCCACGCGCCCGCCGATCACCCGTGCGCATCAGCACCATCCCCTGCGCCAGGGTCAGCTCGCGCTGCCGCTCACGCTCGCCCGCGGTGCGGTCGGTCAAAAGGAGGCGGATCTTCTCAACCGCTTCACCGCCTCGCCCGCCCTCGATCAGTTCGATGAGCTCATCGATCGCGTCGTCCTTAAACGCCAGACCCAGCTCCTCCGAAAGATCATCGGGCGTCGCCGTCCCCGGCGTGCCCGGCGCACCCGTACTCGGCCCCTGATCGTTCTGCTTCCCGCGCCGACGCTTCCGCTTCCCCGGCGCCGGCTCGGGCCGCGCCTCGCTCAGTTCAATCTCCTTTGCCAGCGCACGCGAGCCTCCGCCCAACGACCAGCCAGCCAGTTCCATCCCCGCAAAGATCGAAACCGCCGCCGCCGCAAGGCCCAGCCGCTTCATCACGATCCGCGTGTTCACGCTGTTCATCGAACTGCCCTCCTTCGTTTGTCGCCGTTGGTTCCACGATACCACATTTCATCACAATCAAATCTCATTCACCGCCGTACGCCCGCCGCACTCACTTGGGCTGTTGCGGCTGCATTTTCACGCCGCTCACCGGCTCAAAGAGTTCGATCATTTCCTCCGGCAGCGTGTTCACAAAGCTATTCGGCTCCCACGTGTTCTTCCGAGCCATCAAGCCCTGATACACCCTCGCGGCATCATCGTCGCGGCCGCACTTCTTCAGCACCATCGCGTACAGCATCTCATCCCAAGCCGCCCGGTCGCCCGCCATGCTCCTCGCAAGTTCAACTTCCTTCAACGCTTCCGTGTACTCACCAACGCGGTACAACGCCATCGCAAGTGTGAATCGCATCCCCGCGGTGACCTCGTTCTTCTGCATGATCTCCCGCATCAGCCGCACACCACGCCGGGCGTTCTCTTCCCCGCCGACGCGATTGACCATCGACCAGCGGATGCTCCCCCAAAGTTCATTGACACTGGGCGCGGCTTCTTTGAGTTTCTTTGACAGCAACTCACGCTCGCGCCTGCCGAGCTTTTCCGAAACCAGGCTCATCGTTGTCGCTTGCTCGTTCAAGAGCTTCGTATCCAGCAGAAGCTGCCGCAGCCGGCTGAACTCCTCCGACGCTGCCTGATTGATCGGCGTCATTAGCCAATGAAACCCCATCGCAGCTTCAAATCGTTCCCAAAGCTGCAAGTCCTCGCGCTTCTCCAGGGACTTCTCAACTTCATCCAAGGCCAGTGGCCCATCGAGAAGCTGCTTCGCCAACTCGGCCCCGCGCTTCAGTCTGAGAAGATTCTCCTCCGCGATCTGCACGAGCGGCCGCCGCTCGCTGATGTCCCACACCATGCCGGTCTGATCGTCGAACATCATCCCCAGCTTCTTCCCGTTCGCGCTCATGAACAGTCGCGTGATGCGATACTCAGCGCGAAGGCTCACCAGCGGCACCCCCGCCGCACTCTCAACGCGGATCATCCGATCACCCGCAAGCACAAAACGACGCGAGCCGTCGGGTGCCTTCAGCATGAGCCGGCCGTCGCTGCCGCGTTCGGCTTCAATGATCTCACCGCCATCCTCCCTCATCTCCGCATCAAACCAAAGCGCCGCAGCATCATCCCACCACCACCGATCCGGCCCATCGAGCTGCTCGACATCAAGCACCGCGAGGCGACCGTCGACCTCGTCTACATCCACCATCAACACACATCGACCATCCGGACTCCAACGCGGGACGCCCGGGTTCTTGTTCCCAAGAACATACCGCGCAAGAGCCCGGTCACTGATCTCGCCCAACTCCATGCTCAAAACGGTAACCTCACCAGCACTCTCATCTTCGCTCTCGCGCCCTGCCACAAACAACCGATCGTTCGCAGCGCTTTGCGCCGTCATGAAGTACGAGCGCGACTTGAAGCTCGCTTCGTTCTTCACCACCGTTTGCGGTTCAAGAGACCGTCGAAATACAGGCGTGAGGTCTTTACGGACGACCCACCGCGCGTCAGGCGTCACTACGAAGCTCACCGCGACCGAGTCACGAGTTTCCCCGATCTTCTCCCCCGTGCGCACGCTCCAAACACGGACAAAATCCCCTTCCCACGTCGCCACCATCTCCCCGTCCCTCATCACCGCTTGCGAGAACGAGCCCGATGGCTTGCCCGGAAACCGCTTCACGAGTTCGATCTCCCCACCCTCTGCCACTTTCCACGCCGACATCGACTCATCCGTGTGTATCGCAATCAGCCGATCCCCACGCGCATTGAACCGCATGTTCACGATGTCCGCCGAGAGCACTCCCGCGGCCTTGAGCTTCTCGCCTTTCTCGCTCCACCACTGACCCTCACCTCTCAAATTCACGGTCAGAATCCGATCGCCAGACCCGAACGCGAGCGACATCGACTTGGTCGACTCATCGCCGTTGACGAACATCGGCTCGCCGACTTCTCTGCCCGAAAGATCCCACAAACGTACCGCTTTCACGACCGACCCCACGGGCCCACCTAGTCCCATTGTCACCCCGCTCGTCGATGGACGCACCGGAAGCGTCGCCACCAACGTCCCCTTCGCGTTCATCTTCATACGAAGCCCGTGCGGAATGTTCACTCGAACTTCGCCAAAGTCCTCTCCTTGCAGACTGATCACAGACGATCCATCACCAGACCCAGCAATCAACAGATACCGCCCATCCGTCGAAAAAGTGACTTCCGACTCATACCGCGTCCCCGCCCACACCACCGCCCTCGCCTTCCGCATCAAATACGCATGCTCCCACCCGCGCCGCTCCGTCGGCACCAACTCCAGCAGCCGCCGTGCTTCCGCGTACTCATCGCTCCGCATCGCGCTCTGCGCCGCCGCCAGGTTCACCGCAACCGCGTACGTCGCCGCTTCCTCGGCCTTCCGTTCCGCTTCCTCCCGCGCAAGCTGCGCCTGCACCGCGTTCCGCCCCGCCAGCTCCGCCTGCGTCACCGCGTCCCGCTCGCTGCTGACCGCTTGACGCCACTGCCACGCCGTCCCCGCCAGGCCCACCAGCAACGCCGCGCTCACCGCAACGCCACCAACAACAATCGCGCGGTTCCGCCTCGCAAACTTCATCACCCTGTACCGCGTGCTCGGCGGCGCCGCCCGCACAGGCTCCCCCGTCAAATGCCGCTCGATATCTTCCGCAAGCTCGCTCGGGCTCGCATACCGCCGCCCACGGTCCTTCTCCAGCGCCTTCATCACGATCCAATCCAGCTCGCCCCTCAGCATCCGCGGCACATGCTCATCCGCCTCCGCCATCCCGCTGCGCATCCGCCACGGATCGCGCTCGCCCTCGCCGCCGCCCTCGCCCTTCAACACCCCCGCACTCGCGCCACGCTTCTTCGCCGAGCCCGTCACACGCACGCTGGGCACCTGCGGATCCTCCTCAAGGATAATCCGCTGAATCTCCCCGTGCGCGGCCGACCGCAGCCGCTTCCCATCAATCGGCGTCTCGCCCGTCAAAATCTCATACAACAACACGCCCAACCCGTACACATCGCTCCGCGTATCAATATCCGCCGAGCCCTCCACCTGCTCCGGGCTCATGTACTCCAGCGTCCCGATCAGCTGACGGTGCTCCGTAAACAACGTCTTCTCCGTCAGCCGCCCCTCCGCCGCTCCCGTCGCCTTCGCGATCCCGAAATCAATCACCTTCGCCAGCGGCTGACCGTCCACCACACTCACCAGCACATTGCTCGGCTTGATATCCCGGTGAATCACACCCTTCGTGTGCGCATGCTGCACCGCCCGGCACACCTGCAACAACAGCTCCAGCCGCGCCCGCAACGTCAGCTTCCTCTCGGCAACAAACCGCGTGATCGGCTCGCCCCGCACATACTCCATCACAAAGTAAGGCCGCCCCGTCTCCGTCGCGCCCGCGTCATACACCTTCGCGATGTTCGGGTGGTCCATCATCGCCAGCGCCTGCCGCTCCTGCTCGAAGCGCGCCACCACCTGCCGCGTATCCATCCCCAGCTTGATGATCTTCAGCGCCACTCGCCGCCGCACAGGCACGCTCTGCTCCGCCATAAAGACCGTGCCGAATCCACCCTCGCCGATCACCTCCAGCAGCTTGTACACACCGATCTTGCTCCCCACCTTCTCGCTCAGAGGCTTGAACACAGGCAGCGTTGTCGCCGTCGGATTCTCCATGAACCCCGCCGCCCCCCCACACCCCCAACGCCATCCGCACCTCCCTTCCCGTCATTCTCGCCGCGCGCTTTCGCATCCAGCTCCAGCAGCCGCGCAACCTCCGCCCGTACTTCCGCAGACTCACCCGTCATCGCCTCCAGCGCCGCACGCCGCTCCGCCGCCGGCAGCTCCGACAGATCCATGAACAGTTCACGCACGCGTTTCCGATTCTGCTCGCTCATCGATCACACTCCGTCCGTCATTCCGCTCTCGCTCCGCCCCCGCTTAGCTCGTCCATCATCCGCGCCCGCGCATAGGTCCAAAGCCTCGCCACCGTGCGCTGTGAAACCCCCATGCACTCCGCCGTCTGCTCCACCGACAACCCCGCATAGAACCGCAGCCGAATCACCTCGCCCGCTTCGGGCTCCTGCTTCTCCAAGCGGACCAGGGCTTCCTCGACTGCCAAAATACTCTCGCCGGATAGACCGCTCAGCGATTCCGCGTCCACCAAACCACCGTCCAGCTTCCGAACTCGCTCCGCGTGCGCGCCTTTGATCGCTCGCTGCCGCGCCATCTTCGCCCGCGCATGATCAATCAGCAGCCACCGCATCGCCTGCGCCGCCGCTGCGTAGTAATGCGCACGGTTCGCCCAAGGCACCTTTCGCCCAGTGCCGAGCTTCACCATCGCCTCGTGCACCATCGCGGTCGCGGAGAGCGTGCGTCCACCTCCCCACGCGTCGCCGCCATCCTCGTTCAGCCACTGCTGCGCTTGCGCACGAAGCTGCGTATACACCTCGCGCATCAGCTCGTTGGCTTCCGCCCGGTCCGCACCGCCCCCAGACTCACCGTGTTCTTCCCGGTTGTTCATCACCGCAAGAGCCTACCTCAAGAACCACCAAAGAAACAGCCCCGGCGTTTGCACACCGGGGCTGATGCTTCATGCTCACTCCGCTCTCAACTGCTCGGCCTCTGAACGAACTGCCGCTCAGCAGTTGAAGAACGTGTTGAAGAACAGGTTGTAATCGCCCTCGTTCACGCCGTTGTTCGAGGCGCCCGGCAGCGCCGGCAGCGGGTCTCCGGCGTCGTCGGCGATGTCCGCCGTGATCTGCTCGGGCAGGCCCGTCAGGAAGAACGTGTTGAAGAAGGCGTTGAAGTCGCCCTCGTTCACGCCGTTGTTCACCGTCCCGGGGTTCGGCACCTGATCCAGCGGCGTGCCGTCGTCGAACGCGATATCCGCCGGGCACCGCGTAACCGCACCGGCGCAGGTGGGGCTCAGCGCCGGTGAGATCACCACGCTCCAGTTGCGGACAGAGCCCGTGTCGTTCGCCGCAAGGTCACGCACCCGCAGCGTCCACGTCCCGTTGCCGGGCTGGCCGTTGAAGGCCGAGAGCGGATTCGTGGGCTTGAACGAGCCGGTGAACGGCGCGTTGGCCGCTGTTCGGCTCTGGATCGTGGTGGCGACACTGTCGTTCAGCACGGTGTTGCAGAAGTTGTTGCCGCTGTTGTTCCCGCCGTCCATCAGGTCGATGATGACCACGCTGGTGCCCGCCGGGCTGGTCAGCGTGACCTGCAAGTCGCCGACGTAGGAGTGGTTCAATCCGACCGTGGTGGAGGTGGAGCTCGTGGTGCAGGTGGTCCCGTTGAAGCGGAAGTCCACATCCGCGACGGTCCCCGTGCCCGCCAGGCCCGAGACGTTCACCGTCGTGGTCGAGCCGACACTGCTGTTATCCGGGATCGCCGACGCCGGCCCGCTGAAGGTAAAGGTCTGCGCCGCGCCGGTGCCGCCGGGCGTGCCGGTGGCGATGGTCACGGGGATGCTCACCGAGCCGCCGTCGTAGGAAACATCGAGCATGCAGTTGATCGCCGAGCCGCACGGGTGCGTCCCCGCCAGCGAGAAGACAAGCTGCGTCGAGTTGCCCGCGCTCTGCCCCGTGGTCATGTCAGCAAAGCCCGTGAAGCCCTGGATCACGTCGACGCCCGGCTGGTTGCTGGTCAGCACGGCGCTGACGTTCTGCGCCGCCAGCGCCCCGTCGTTTCGCAGGTTGACCGTCAGACGCAGGCGCGTCTCGCCCGGATCGACCCGCCCGTTACCGTTGTTGGTGCCCCAGTTCGCCGGGTCGGTCGCGGCGCTGCTCGCCAGCGCCAGCTTCACCGCCGGCGCATTGATGACGAAGTTGGTGTCGGACAAATCGCTCCCCGTATTCCCCTGCGCGTCGCGCGCCACCACGCGGATGCGACCCTGCGTGGTCGCCACCGCGGGGACGGTCCAGGTGAAGCTGCCCGTATCGGGGATCGCCGAGGCGACGGTGGTCCACTGCGAGCCGCCGTCGCTGGAGAACTGAACATCGACGTTCGAAACGCTCTCGTCGTCGTCGCTGATCCAGTGAACGGTGACGCTCTGCGCGGGGTCATAGCTCGCCCCGCCGTTGGGCGTGCGGACGTAAACCCCGGGGTTTACGCCGTTCTTATTCGCCGGCACGTGCATGACGATGCAGTGCATGACGCCCGAGAGCTGCACGATGCTCTGGCAGTCAACACCCACAACCGTGTACGCCGGGCCCGCGAGGTTCTGGATCGTCGCGATCGCCGCGGCGTTGATCTGGGCCGAGGTCTGCCCGCCGGTGGAAACCGTGGCGGTGTTGTACTGCGGGACCATGATCAGGTTGTTGCAGATGACCAGGTTGGTGTAGGTGTAGTGCGTCCCGAAGCTGCCGCTGGTGAAGGCCGGGGTGCGTGCGACCGTCCACCCGCGTGAGATGAAGTCCGCCGCGGTGTTGTCGCAGATCACGTCCTGCGCCGAGCCGCTGTTGTTGGGCCAGTCGCTGATGATGACCTTCTTGTCGCCGATGATCTGCATCCACATGTCGATGTGCTGGGTCGCGTCGACGCTGGTGGAGAACGGCGCCCACATGGTGGTGACCGGGCCCCAGTGCTGCTGCCAGAGGCTGATGATCTGCGCCTCGGTGAGGCTCGGGTTCTCGTTGACGATCAGGCGTGTGGCCTGCCCTTCGCCGAGGCTGTTGAGGTGGTAGTTGCCCCCGCCGTGGATCAGCGGCAGCGTGTAGAGCTTGTGCTTCCTGAAGGCGGCGAACCCGATGGGCAGGGTGTTGTCGTTGGTTCGCGAGGTGACGTTATACGTGTGGTCGCTGATGATGCGAACGTCGCCCTCGTACGAATAGCGCGGGCCGTAGTCGCGGGCCCAGATGCTGTCGGTGGTGCGGATGATCGGGACCACGCGCGACATGTTCGCGCCCGCGGCGGTGATGGCGTTCAGTCCCGCGGTCTGGTCGGTGGTGTTGTCAAAGTAGACAAAGACCTTCGCGTTGCCGGTCGTGGTGATGTGGCGGATCATCGTTGCCTTCAGCGTGTCGAGGCTCGTGTCCTCCCACGACATGATGATCCCCTCCATCGGCGCATACTCGCCCGGGCAGACCAGCGTGCCCTGCGGCACATCGCCCGCATCAAACTGCAAACCCGTCACCGGGTTCTCACGCATCCACGCCTTCTCCGCCTCGCTGGCGTTGCGCGTGATCGAAGCACCCTCGGGGTACTCGGGCTTCGGGGCCTGCGCCATCGCGCCGCCCGAAAAGACCCCCGCCGCCATCAGCCCCGCCGCCAGGCTCAGCGCCCGGCCCGTGCGATCAATGCCGACACCACCACGCGTTCGATTCTCGATGCTCATCAGAACGGACCTCCAGAGGCTTCGATCGCGTGCGGAGGAGCACCCCCGCTTCATCACGAACGAAGAACCGATTGTTCAAGATACCCCCGCACCGACGCGGTGCGAATGAATCCGCCGAATGGACCGGATATTGCGCGCAAACCCGGGCAAGAACCGCCAACTGGCGCGCAGAAGCATCCCTCGGCCCAGCCATTACGCAGCCCCACCCCGCACGGTTGCCTGAAACAGGTGTTTTATCGCAGCGTGAAGAGCTTCTTCACCGCGTGGATCGTCACCGCCCGGCCCATCGCGCCGATGGACTCGGTCAGCGGGATCCGCTTCGGACAAACCTTCACGCAGTTCTGCGCGTTGCCGCAGTCGTCCACCCCGCCCGGTCCGGCGAGGGTTTCCAGACGCTGTTTTTCGAGCTCTTTGCCGGTGCCGTGCATGTTGAAGAGGCGGGCCTGGCTGATGGCGTGAGCGCCGAGGAAGGCGGAGTCCCAGGTTTCGGGGTCTTCCTGCTTGGTAAACTGGGGGCAGGCCTCAAGGCAGCAGCCGCAGGACATGCAGGTGGAAAGTACGTAGCGGGTTTCCTGGGTTTCGGGTGATTCTTTGGGCCCGGCGCCGAGGTCGTAGGTGCCGTCGACGGGGACCCAGGCCTTGACGCGTTTGAGATTATGAAAGACCCGTGAGCGGTCGACGACCAGGTCGCGGATGACCGGGAACTTGGTCATGGGTTCGAGGGTGACCACGTCGCCGTCGCTCGGGGCGATGGTGTCCATGAGGGCGGAGCAGGACTGGCGGACCTTGCCGTTGACGACCATGGTGCACGCGCCGCAGACCTCTTCGAGGCAGCCGGAATCCCACGCGACGGGGATGGTGTTTTTGCCTTCGACGGTGACGGGCTTGGCGGCGATGCGCTGCAGGGCGGCGATGACGTTGGTCCCGTCGCCGGCGGAGACCTGCAAGCTGAACTCTTCCCAGCGCTCCGGTTTGCCGGGGCCCTCGCAGCGTTTGACGCGGACGCGGATGGTGCGGGTCCCGGGCTTGGGTGCGACGCTTGGGGCGGTCGGTGCGGTGCTCGACATACTCGGCTTCTCTTTTCAAAAAGAGACCACGGAGAGGCGGGTTTGAACCTCTCAGTCTACGCGCGCCAAGGGGCGGCGTGGTGGAGTTGTCGAGCGGGTGTACGCCGCCGGGGTTGGGGCTACTTCTCCAGCTTGATCATGATCTGGCAGGTGCAGGCGCGGAAGCGGTAGCCCAGCAACCAGTCGTACATGACCCCCAGGAACCGAAGCGGTTTGGGGAAGTACTTCTCGAACCGGGCGGGATGGTAAATCACCTCGGCCCGCTTGAACCCGGCTTGCTGAGCGAACTTCCTCACCGCGCCGGCGCTGTTCAGGCGGTAGTACGCCGGGTAGTCGTTGAGGTCCTTGTTGCCCTTGCTGAGCAGGTACTTGATCTTGGTGAGCTCGAAGATCGTGACGATCATGGGGAAGGGGTGCCAGCGGTGCGGGGTGGTGGCGTAAAAGACCCCGCCGGGCTTCAGGGCGCGGAAGGCGGCTTTCAAAAACGTCTCCGGGTTGGTCACGTGCTCGACCACGAGGAAAGCAACCACCGCGTCGTACGCACCCTCGGGGACGGGTGCGTCGTCAAAGAACCCGTGCCAGCGCTCTTTGATGAACGGGTTGCGCAGCACGCTCTCGTCGGGATCGACCCCGTCGCACTGAGCGGCCATCTTGACGACTTCCTGCTGCTGGATCGCGCCGGGCTTTTCGCGGCAACCGACATCGAGCACGCGCCCGCGCAGGCGCTGGTCCTGGCGCAGCAGATTCTGCCAGTAGTCCTGGTAGATGCCGTAGATCCGTGCCTGGGGCGAGAAGCCGTAGGCCTCTTTGGGTGTGCTGATGACGAGTTCCATAATCTGCCAATCTCCATCGGTCTGCGCGATGGCAAAGACCACCGGCGGTCGGTCAACCAGACGCGGAGCGGATGTTATCGGCACCGCGCGTGTGAGGACAACGCACGTTGAGCGGTTGGATCCGTTCTTCGCGCTCGAAGACGCGAAGGCGAAGACCGAAGCGTGACCGGGCTGATGCAGTCTGTGAGCGTCGCGACCGAGAAAAAAGCGGAGCCGGGCTGTTGCTGCCCGGCTCTGCGTGAGGTGACGAAGTTGGATGTGTTCAGCGGGATTACACGCCGCTACCGACGGGTGTGGGGACGGGTCTGGAGGGGACGCCGGCGCTGCCCGGGGTGGGGGCGTTGGGTGCGGGCTTGC
>Ga0068877_10001823_pt1 | contig 17423 bp, 11 predicted proteins | sample NOAtaG_FD_66437 | JGI IMG/M metagenome (GOLD analysis project Ga0068877, IMG submission 66437) | Freshwater lake microbial communities from Lake Erie, under a cyanobacterial bloom - NOAA_Erie_Diel6S_1000h metaG | ecosystem: Environmental > Aquatic > Freshwater > Lake | place: USA: Ohio, Lake... | reverse complement strand
TTTTTTATTAACACAACTTGCACCTTCATTAGAAGTTCCAGAGTTAACACCTCCCTGAATTGTTGACGGGGTTGACCATTTGCCGTTTTTGTCAACTTTTGTTTCGAACAAGTCGGAATACATGGTGCCTGAAACAGGGTCTACTTTACTTCCGGTTTGGCCTTCACGCTTAGAAGTGAAGATCAATGAAGTGTGCTTCTTGTCTCCGTAAGTTGGGGAGAAGTCATAATCTTTCGAGTTGATCTGAGCCATGTTCTCGATTACCCAACGAGAAGGCGAATCTTTCCATTTCTGTGCCAGCTCAGAAGACTTCACACCGTTTTCACCGCGTGGATCTGAAGGAACTCGTGTTTGATAATCTTTAAAAGCCGTAATGGCTTCATCGTATTTCTCATTGATTTTCTTCGCCTCTGCGAACCACAAGTACATCTTGTCGTCCACGTGCTTTGCCTTGATAGCCTTGGCATACCAAGCTTCAGCGTTTTTCCAATCATTCATCTTACGATAACATTCCGCAATTTGGAATGTAATACGGGCTTTCTCCTGTTTGTTTTTGATTTTGGACATGCCCTTTTTGTAAAGATCGCTTGCATTGAAGTATTGCTGCGAATCAAAAGCCTTATCCGCATCACGGATATAATTCTTTTGAGCGTTTGCATTAATTGTAAACGCGAGCATCAACACTACGACAGCAGAAAGTACCTTCATCAGTTTCATACGGTGCAAAAAGTTTAGTGTTTCTTTTTTGTGTAGGCTGCTAAGATATACAAATCCATGAAAAAGCGAAACCCTACGATGAAAAAGTTAAATTTTACGATATAACGTGCCGGAAGAAAAAAGATACAGACTCCTCTCTTCCGACACTTTATGAACACTCTATTTTCCTGATTATCAATCTTCTGAATCAGCCGGAATTTGCAATCCGGACTCGTCGTACACGCTTTTTACCACTTTGATGGTTTGTGCCGGCTCCGAGCCGGGTTTTACTCCAAAATCGGTTCGGATGACCCGAAAAACAGTTCTGCGGTTCATGGCGTGCAACTGTTCCTGCTCCAACTTGGGACGTGAGGCGATGTATTTTTCGGTTAAAATTTGTCCATTATTCCATTTCAACGGACGCGTTTCGCCATATCCCTTTGCCACTAATCGTGCTGAATCAATTCCACGTTCTTTCACCAAATAGTCAACACAAGCTTTTGCTCTGCGATTTGAAAGTTCCAGGTTGTAAGCATCTTCCGCACGACTATCAGTATGCGCAGCCAGCTCAATCACCAAATTAGGATTCGCAGTGAGCAGACGGTATAAATAATCCAAAGAATCTTTTGATGCTTTCGTTAATTCGGCACTGTTTAGTGGAAAGAACACTGCGGGAAATTTGATTTCGGTTGGTGGTATGACTTTCAATTTACACGTTACGTCAACATCGGCGCATTCATTGGTAGGAGTTATGTTACGTATCAATGATCGTTCCGGGGCAAAGTAAGATTCGCCTTGTGCGCCTCGTGCTTGTTCGGTGAACAAATGCAATTGATAACTCATGCCTTCTTCCATTTCCAAATTAAAACTTCCGGATGCATTAGTAAGCGCGGTTAGTATTTTCCCGTTACGATCGGTCAATTGAATTTTCGCATTCGCAATTCCGCCACCGGTGATGCTATCCAATACGCGACCTTTTGCTACTGCTTTACACGGCACATAATACACTTGCCAGATGTCATCACCGCCTTTGCCGCCTTTGCGATTGGAGGACACATAACCCAATTGCTTTTTCGAATCGAGAATTAAACCGAAATCATCTGCATTCGAATTAATCGGCGCTTGCATATTTACCGGCTCCCCCCAACTCCACTGTCCATTAAGCTTTGGAGCCATATAAACATCAAGTCCACCGATACCGACGTGTCCGTCGCTGGCAAAATATAATGTGCCGTCTGCGTGCAAATACGGAAATCCTTCTCTCCTTGCAGTGTTGATGTGATCCGGCAGACGTGTTGGTGTTGACCATCTTTTTGTTTTTGCATCGCGGTAACTGATCCACAAGTCGGAATACACGCCTCCGCTTGTTCCTTTCATATCGGAAGAAAAAACCATCACCTCTTCATTTGCGCTAATTGCAGGATGTCGAAAATTAAAACTGTCCAGCATTTCAACGGGCAATTGAAAATCGATCATAATCGGATCAGACCAGGAATTGCCGCGTTTATCCGAGTAATAAATTTTACACTTTTCGATTTTTCGTTTGTTCGATTCGCAACGCGTAAAATATATTCGGTTGCGCTGTGCATTGTAATGAGCGGAACCGTCATTTGCTTTGGGCAAGTTCACCCCGCCCTGTTCTGCAGCAGGAGCTGTCCACTTACCGGAAGAATTTACTGTTGCCGAATATTGATCTGAAAAAGGTCGCCCGGAGTTACGATCAATATTGCTCTTTTTTGATGCGCCACGTTTGGATGTGAATGTAAGCCCTGTTGACTTTTTCGTACTCCATGTAGGAGAATAATCATCGTCTTTGCTGTTGATGTATTTCACGTTAACGGCTTTCCATCTGCTGTTGGATTGTTGCCAATTCATTGCACGTTGGCATTTAGCAATTGACGAGTCGACCGAAACAGTATTTGCCGCATACTTACGAGCAGCCTGATACCACATTAACGCTTCGCTGTAATCACCAATTTGTAAATGTGCATCTCCTAATCGTGTAAACAACAGTTCACTTTTCATTCCGCGACGTTGCGCCAATTCAAACGCAGACGCAGCACGCACGGGATCATTCAGTTTTCGATAGCATTCTCCAATGTTGTAATAAATCTGAGCTTTATCGGCAGAGTCTTTTGCTTTGGGTAAAGATTTTTGATACAACGAAATGGCTTCGCGATAACGGTTTAAACGATAGAGCTGATCTGCTTCTTGAGCAGTGGGAGGATAAGCTGCGATAAATAAAGGCAGCAAAAGTCCAAGAATAATAATTGTTGGTTTCATGTGTTCGATTTTTAGTTGCCGTCGAACACCGCAGCAGGCCTGAGCAATGTTTCTAATGATATAACACCGCTCAATAGAAAGGATACAAAAAGAGCGGAAAAAATTCCGCTCTTTAACTTTATTACTTGGTGAACAACAGTTCGCGATATTTCGGGAACGGCCACGCTTCGTCTGCAACAATCATTTCGAGTTTATCGATATTGTCGCGAATCTGATCAAAGTAAGGTCTCACCTTATTGCAATAAGCGTAAGCCTTCTTCTGCCAATCGTCAATGTTGTTGGCTTTCTTGCGTTCTTCCGTCATCGCATCAACACCATTCTTGATGTTTGCTACGCGTTCAGAAATTTCGCTGATCATTTCCAACTGAATTGCGCCTGCCTTTTTAAATTCACTTGCTCCCAACACTTCTTTCAAACCACGCACATTGTTGATGAGCATGTTTTGATATTGCAACGCGGTAGGAATAATATGATTCACTGCTAAGTCGCCCAACACGCGTCCTTCAATCTGAATTTTCTTCACGTATGTTTCCAGATAAATTTCATAACGTGCATGTTGCTCGCGCTCAGAAAGTACACCGTTACGTTCGAACAACTGAATGAAATCTTTACGCATCCATGCTTCCAAAGCTTCCGGAGTAGTTTTGAAATTATTCAATCCGCGCTTCTTCGCTTCTTTGACCCATTCTTCACCATAACCGTTTCCTTCAAAACGAATGCGCTTGGAAGCCACGATGTATTCGCGTAACACTTTCAAAATCGCTTCGTCCTTATCCATTCCTTTATCAATCTGCTTATCCACCTCAGCTTTAAACTTCTTCAACTGATCAGCCATGATCGTATTCAGAACAGTCATCGGTCCTGCGCAATTTGCGGATGAACCTACAGCACGGAATTCAAATTTATTTCCGGTAAATGCAAACGGAGAAGTACGGTTACGATCGGTATTATCCAACAAAATGTCCGGAATTTTACCGATGTTCAATTTCAAAGCAGTTTTCTCTTCGGTAGTCATCTTTCCTGCTTTCACTTTCTCTTCCAACTCATCAAGAACGGCAGACAGTTGAGTACCCAGGAATACAGACATGATTGCAGGAGGAGCTTCGTTCGCACCTAAACGATGATCATTACCGGCAGAAGCAATAGTAGCGCGCAACAAATCAGCGTTATCATGAAATGCTTTGATCGTGTTGATGAAAAACGTCAAAAACTGCATATTGGTTTTTGGTGTTTTTCCCGGACTCAATAAATTTTTTCCGGTGTTTGTTGCCAACGACCAGTTGTTGTGCTTGCCGGAACCGTTAACTCCTGCAAATGGTTTTTCGTGCAACAATACACGGAAATTGTGACGACGACCGATACGGTGCATTAAATCTACCAGCAACTGATTGTGGTCAACAGCAATATTTATTTCTTCATAAACCGGAGCGCATTCAAACTGATTCGGAGCCACCTCGTTGTGACGTGTTTTAATTGGAATTCCAAGTTTGTGTGCTTCAATTTCCAGATCACGCATGAAAGAAGTTACGCGATCAGGAATTGATCCGAAGTAATGATCTTCTAGTTGCTGACCTTTCGCAGGAGCCGCACCAAATAAGGTTCTGCCGCTGATTGCCAAATCAGGACGTGCGTTATGCAAGGCTTCGTCTACCAAAAAATATTCTTGTTCCCAACCTAATGTTGCGGAAACTTTGGTCACATTTTTATCGAAATATTGACACACTTCAACAGCAGCCTGATCCAATGCAGACAAGGCGCGCATCAATGGTGTTTTGAAGTCCAATGCTTCACCCGTATAGGAAACGAAGATGGTAGGAATACACAACGTATCACCAATAATAAATGCCGGAGAAGATGGATCCCAAGCCGTATAACCACGTGCTTCGAACGTATTACGAATACCGCCGTTAGGAAAGCTCGATGCATCCGGCTCTTGCTGTACCAGTTGATTGCCGCCAAAACGTTCAATAGCACGACCTCCGGTTATTGGTTCGAAAAACGCATCATGCTTTTCTGCTGTAGAACCTGTTAATGGCTGAAACCAGTGTGTGTAGTGGTTAGCTCCTTTCGAAATTGCCCAGGCTTTCATCCCTGCTGCAATCTGATCGGCCATTTTACGATCCAGACGTGCGCCTGTAACGCTTGCCGCTTCTACGCTTTCAAATGCTTCTTCCGAAAGGAACTGACGCATAGCATCAAGGCCAAATACATTTTCGCCAAAGTAAGCGGTAACGCCACCTTTCGGTGTTTCAATAACAAGTGGTGTGCGATTCATGGATTCTTCCACGGCGGAGAAGCGAATACGGGACATGTTGAGTGTTTTTTTGGTTTTCGGGGCAAAACTATCAAAAATTTGAGGGGTGTCTCCGAAAAAACTATGAATATTTTATGAACAGCCCCAATTTTTAGGGGGTACTTCTCGAAATAATCAACTTTTTAATCTTTTAAGTCAAAAAAAAGAGCCTCAACGGCTCTTATTTTCGAATTATACTTTGGGGCGGCACCAACGGATTGTCTTTGTCCGGTTCCTGAAGTTCGTTTTGGGGCGGCGTTTCTTCTTGGGTAATCACCTGTTCAGGAACGTCTGTAGTTCCTGTGACTTCTGTATTCAACGCATCATTAACACCCGACTCGAGCACGTTTGCTGCTTTTTCGGTTTCGTCTAACACGTCTTTGATGTTGGCATCACGCTGTACTTCTGCAGCTCCGATTTCAATCTCGCGTTGGATTTCTGCAGCTGCATTTTTCATTTCGCGCATTCCGCGACCTAATCCACGAGCCAATTCCGGCAGCTTTTTAGATCCGAAAAAGATGAGAATAAACATCACCACCAGAAAAATTTCTCCGGAGCCCAAATTCAGGAACAAGATGATGTTATTGAATTGCATGTTACAAAGTTACTGATAAATGCAGCGGGGCGCGGGGCGTTAAATAAAAAAGTCCGCGTTATTAGCGCGGACTTTTTACAAATTTTAATTCGATTACTCGATGGTGTCTTTCTTATCGAAGTCCATTACAACCGGAGTTGCAATACACAATGAAGAATATGTTCCGATTACGATACCGATCAACAAGGCGAAAGAGAAACCACGAATGGTTTCACCACCGAAGATGAAGATCGCTAATAATACGAAGAACGTAATCATAGAAGTGTTGATGGTACGGGAAAGTGTAGAGTTCAATGCGTAGTTAATGGTAGAACGCTTCTGAACGCCTGCCACCTGCGCGCCTTTCTCAGCAAGGAACTCACGAATACGGTCGAATACAACGACAGTATCTGTCATAGAGTAACCCATTACGGTAAGAATTGCCGCGATAAAATGCTGGTCAATTTCCAGAGGGAAAGGCAGGATGCCATCGAATATCGCATAGAAGGAAAGTACCACCAATACGTCGTGTACCAATGCCGCAACCGCACCTAAACCGAACTGCCAGCGACGGAATCGGAATAAGATGTACAAGAACATTACTGCACAAGAAATGATCACAACTACGATGGACTTAGCAATAACTTCATTCGCAATTGACGGACCAACCTTTACCGAGCTCATGATCTCGTAATTTCCGGCAGAACCTGCAACTTTTAACAAGCCTGCATTCAATTTCACCAGTGTTACGCTATCTGCAGCAACGGTAACGTCTTCTGCCAAATAGTTGGTAGTGATTTTCAATTGCTTGTTGCTACCTGCAGTCTTCACCTCAGGAGCCACACCATATTGTGCGCCTAACTCTTCACGTAATGTATTGCGATCAACTTCCTGAGTGAAGTGCACAGTATATGTACGACCACCGCTGAAGTCAACGCCTAAGGAGAAACCACCGTTCTTCACCAGGAATCCGATACCGGTTGCAATGATTGCACCTGAAATCAGATAGTACATTTTACGACGACCTACGAAATTGATGTTGGTGTTGCGTAATACATTTTCAGTAGCGGCGATTGAGAAATTGATCTTCTGATCTTTCTTCAACATCCAATCGAAAATCAAACGAGTGATGAAGATTGCGCAGAACAATGAACTCAAGATACCGATGATCAATGTAGTAGCGAAACCTTGTACAGGACCTGTACCGAAAGCGTAAAGGATGATACCCAGAATTAACGTCGTTAAGTTAGAGTCAAGGATAGAAGACATAGCGTTCTTGTAACCGTCTGCTATTGCACCGGCCAATCCTTTTCCTTCGCGTAATTCTTCACGAATACGTTCAAATAAGAGAATATTCGCATCAACCGATAACGCAATCGTCAAAACGATACCCGCGATACCCGGAAGTGTCAATACAGCTCCTAATGAAGTAAGAATTCCCATGATGAAGAATACGTTCACGAACAATGCAACGTCGGCTACCAAACCTGCTTTGTTGTAGTAGAAAGCCATGTACAACAATACCACGATCAATGCTACGATGAATGACAACAAACCTGCTTGAATAGCCTGGCTACCCAAAGTAGGACCTACAACAGTCTTTTCTACGATGTTTGCACGAGCCGGCAACTTACCGGTGCTCAATAACTTCACTAAGTCATCCGCTTCACGGTTAGTAAAGTTACCGGTGATTTGAGACTGGCCTCCGGAGATTTCTCCGTTAACTGTTGGATAAGAATAAACACGATCATCAAGAACGATAGCGATACTGCGACCGATATTCGCTTTAGTAATACGCGCCCATGCTTTCGCACCTTCAGCGTTCATCGTCATGGAGATTTCAGGACTTCCTGAACCGCTCATCTGATCAAACACTTTGCGCGCATCGCTAACAACGTTTCCGTCCAATGCAGGACCGCCGGAACGAGACTTTTTCAATGCGATCAACATTACAAAAGGTTGACCGTTATCTAAATTCTGAGGCTTCGCAGTCCATGCAAATTTGCAATCAGACGGGAACATAGGCTTGATCTCCGGGCGATTCAAAAACGCGCTCATTTGTGCGGTATCTTTCACCAACACCCCGAAAATTTGTGGGCCTTTACCCTGATTGATATTATCAACCACTAACAAGTCGAATAAAGGATTTTCACCTTTCTTTGGAGTCTTCTTGGTAGTATCTGCAGCAGCTTTAGCTGCAATCGTGCTGTCCAATGCCTTTTTCGCACTGTCCATCAACGTTTTTGATTTTGCTCGTGCAGCCAATGAATCTTCTTTCGTTTTAGCATCGGTATATACCGGTACATATAAAGAAGAATCAATCTTGTTCGTGTCTTTAACAACACCTAATAGAATACGAAGTTTCTCGTTCGCATCGCGCATACGAGGTGCGATGTCTGCGTATTCCTGAGTTTCCCAGAACTCCAAGTTCGCAGAACTCTGAAGAATACGGGTAACGCGGTCTTCATCCTTAACACCCGGTAATTCCACCAAAATACGATTGGTAGACTTCAAATGCTGGATGTTAGGCTGAGCCACACCAAATTCGTTGATACGAGTTTCAAGAACAAGCTTGGTTTGTTCAACTGCTGCTTCTGATTCTTCACGGATTGCTTTCAAAACCTGCTCATCAGTGGAATTAAAAGAAATTCCCTTTTGCTTCAGATTTGCTGCAAAAATGCTGGACAAACGGCCCTGAGGATTAACCTCTTTAAAAGCACGACCAAACAACGTAACGAAATCTTCCGTAGAGTTCTTCTGATTCGCCAACGCCTTTTCCATCGCCTGTGTAAATGCAGGATCGGTAGATTTTCCGGACAATGACGCAACGATATCAGGCGTAGAAACTTCCAAAGTCACGTTCATACCACCACGTAAGTCAAGACCAAGATTCAATTCTTTGTCCTTGCAATCGTCGTAGGTATAAAGACCTAAGTAAATTTTCTTTCCCGCCAGTGAGTCGCGAAGGAAATAACGGATGCGTGCATTCTTTACTGAATCTAAAAATAGGTCCAGTTGCGTTTTATCATCACCAAAACGCGCTTTAGCCATCTCTTGAACAGCTTTGCCCTGCACGTATAAATCAGCATAGGCTTCCGCTTTCTTTTCCCAACTACGGGTAATAAAAGAGAAGGATAAATAGAAAATACAGCTAAGCGCCATCAAAATGGCGAAAATGCGGATTGCTCCTTTAATGTTTTGCATAGTTTATAATAGCTTTACAACCCTGAGAGCGTGAAAGTACTCCCAAAATCGAGGGTGCAAATATATAAGAAAATCATTAGTAGCCAACGATTGCAGATTCTCAAATTATTATTCTGCAAATCAAGCGAATATCAGGACATCATCGCCCCCATCCCGGAACATTTGGAAGTGATGCTTGTCATAGAAATACACCAATTTGAACCTATCTTTGTAAAGATGCGACTATTCTATCCTTTTATTGCTGTCTTTGCCTTGCAGCTGCTATCGTTAAAAATTCAGGCTCAATCAACCACGACATTTGTCCGCACGGACACGGTTCCGGTGGTAGTTAATAGTCAGCAACTTCCTATGGCATGGGCCGGAGGCTTGAACTTTGTGCAGCTTTCGGAAATTGATCTGGATATGGACGGAACGCAGGATTTGTTCGTTTTTGATCGGACCGGAAATAAAGTCACCACTTATTTGAATAACGGAACACCGGGTCAGGTGGATTATGAATTGGCACCACAATACGTGAGCAAATTTCCTCCGATGCACGATTGGGTATTGTTGCGCGACTATAATTGCGATGGCAAAGCAGATATTTTCACCTATTCGGTTGCCGGTTTTGCAGTTTACAAGAATATCTCCACCACACAAAACGGCTTGCAGTTTCAGTTGATGATTTTTTTGGTGAATACCAATCGATCGCCTAACAGCAGCAATTTCATTGGGAATCTTTTTGTGAGCCAAATTGATATTCCCGTAATACGTGATTTGGATGGAGACGGTGATCTGGATGTATTAACTTTTGGTAATTCCGGAACACAAATCGAGTATCACAAAAACATGGGCATGGAAACTTACGGCACCTGCGACAGCATCCGCTATGTATACACCGACCAATGTTTTGGCGACTTTGCTGAGAATGCGTTGAATGCGAACGTTTCGTTAAACGTTTCATGCGGGCCTGTTCCCGTTGCGCCTGATGCCAATACGTATTTCCAACGCAACACCATGCACGCCGGTTCTTGTATGGAATGTTTTAATACCGATGGAGACAATGATTGGGATTTACTAATCGGCGACATTACAAACCCTGCAATGACATACGTGCGCAACAGTGTTGCCCTTCCTGCTTCACTTATGGACAGCGTGAATTATCAATATCCGGCCAACAGTTTGCCGATAGCGTTAAATATGTTTCCATGTCCGTTTCATTTAGACGTCAATAACGATGGCAAAAAAGATTTGATCTTTTCGCCAAACGCCAGCAACACTTCCGAAAACTACCGCAGTTTGTGGCTGTACAACAACACCGGGCAAAATGATAGTGTGATTGTAAACTTTGTGCAGAATAATTTTCTGCAAGATCAAATGGTCGATTTGGGAGAAGGGGCATTCCCTGTATTTTTCGATTATGATAACGACGGCGACCAGGATTTGTTGGTGGGGAATTACGGTTATTACAATTCGGCCGGAATTTACCCTTCCAAGATTGCGTTATTCCGTAATAACGGTACTTCAACTAATCCGTTTTATGTATTAATTGACGACGACTTTGCGAATGTGCATGCAAATAATCTCGGCCTTATTTGCATGTATCCTGCGTTCGGAGATTTGGATGGGGACGGCGACAAGGATATGCTGATCGGTGATGTAAACGGCAAATTGCATTATTTCAGAAAAGACCCGGGACCTGCGGATAATTTCACTTTAGTACAAGGAAATTATCAGGGCATTGATGTCGGAAATTTTGCTGCACCGCAATTAGTTGATGTAGATCGTGACGGGATATTGGACTTGCTGATTGGTGAGCAAAATGGTAACATCAATTATTATCGCAATACCGGCACATCTGCTGCTCCAACATTCAGTTTGATTACACCATTATTCGGTAATGTGATAGTAAATCAAGTTGGTTATACCACAGGCTACTCTATTCCTTGCCTATTCAGTGATAATGGACAATACAGCATGTTAGTAGGATCTGAACGCGGTTACGTTTACAGATTTGATAATATCGACAATAATTTGTCCGGTAATTTCACGCTAACCGATTCCTTGTACATCAGTCATGTAGAAGGCGGACGAGTAGCACCAACCATCGCTGATGTAAACGGTGACAACTATTACGATGTAGTGATTGGCAATTATTCAGGTGGAATGTCACTATTCATGGGCGATGCCGGGGTAAATGTAACAGAGATTACCGGCAATGGAAATTCATTGGCTGTTTATCCTAATCCGGGAAATGATCTAATAACAATAACCTACAATGAGGAGTTTTCTCGCCGTCAGCAGTTGGAAATATTCAATATTACCGGAGCTTTGATGCATACTGAAATGTTATGGAACAGCGGTGCGCAAATTAGTGTTCAAGGATTACCGTCCGGTGTCTACCTCATCGCTTTAACTTCAGAAAATGGACTTAAACAAACGGTGCGTTTGATCGTTAAACAAACGGAAAATTAAAGTTTATATCTTCGAACCGTGAAACTTCAAATGTGGAATCGATTTTTATCCCGGCTTTTGGTAGTCGCCTTTGCGATTTACTTTACGCCTCAGGTGTTGATTCACGCATTGCACGATCATACTGACACCGTTCACGACGAATTAGTTGATGAAGGTTCGATTCGCTTAGAAAAACATCACACCCACTGCGATATTCTAAATATTGAGGGTGTAGAATTTGAAACTGCAAGCATTGCTCATCTTCCGAGAGTTTTTGAAGTCTCTATTTTCTCAGAAGTTCATTACGTTGCTTCTGTTACTTTATTTTCATCTGATGTTGTTCGATTAAGAGGCCCACCGATTGCGTAGTTTTTTCGGTTTCTAAATGCTCTTAATTCGAACTATTCATGATCAACAAATTATTGACACTGTTGATCGGGTTAGTGTCTTTTTTAGCAGTACCTGCACAAAATGATTCGTGTAATTTCACGCTGACGGGAACGCTCAGCGACGACGAACATGGCGAGCAGTTGGGCTATGCAACAATTTATATTGCAGAACTTCCTAAGAAAAGCACTCAAACCAACGATCGCGGTCAATTTATAATCAAAGGTTTGTGCTCCGGCACGTACACCTTAGTGTGCTCGCACCTCAATTGCGAAAGGACAACTGTAAAGGTAGTCGTTACCGGCTCCTCCAATATTCAGATTGTCATGCCGCATCACGAGCATACAGGTTCTACTGTCGTAGTTTCTGATCGATCCGACCGACCGCCGGTTTCACAAACACGAAGTGAAATCAGCGGGCGTCAACTGGATTTTGTGCGCGGACAAAATTTAGGTCAGGCTGTTGCTACTTTGCCCGGCGTTACTGTGGTTCAGACAGGAGGAAATATCGCTAAGCCGGTGATACATGGCATGCACAGTAATCGTTTGTTGATCTTGAACAACGGCGTACGTCAGGAAGGACAGCAGTGGGGCATTGAACACGCGCCTGAAATTGATCCCTTTATTGCATCCAGAATATCCGTGATTAAAGGAGCCAGCGCGGTACGTTACGGTAGTGATGCTATTGCAGGAGTGATTCTTATAGAACCCGGCGACCTCCGCATGAAACCCGGTATTCAGGGCGAATTTAACACCGTTGGATTCAGCAATAACGGCGAAGGAAATGTAGCCGCTATCTGGGAACATCGCCCCGAGAAGTATCGTGCATTCGCATATCGTTTGCAAGGCACTTACCGTCGTGGGGGAAATTATGCTACTCCTGATTATCGTTTAAATAATACCGGAGTTGAGGAATATAATTTCTCTGCAAATGCGGTGTACAATCATCGCCGATTTGATGCGGATATTTTCTTCAGTCAGTTCAATACAACGATTGGAATCTTTTCGGGTGCACACCTGGGAAATATTACGGATTTGTACGAAGCCATCAACAGCACTGTACCGGACGAAACGGGAGTTTTTTCGTATCAACTCGGCCGCCCGTATCAACACGTGTATCATGAATTGCTCAAGGCGCGTTTTGTTTATTATTTAAACGAAGATTGGAAGATCAGAATGCAATATGCACGTCAGTACAATCGACGCTTTGAATATGATAAACATGGCCCGAGAAATGATTCACTGGCGGCATTGAATCGTCCTGATTTGAGTTATGAATTAACCACGCATAGCGCTGAGCTTGTTGCAGAACATAACCTGATTCACCGAATGACCGGATCATTCGGCGTTAGCGGATCCTACCAATTCAACACGTATGCAGGTAGATTTTTCATTCCTAATTACCGCGCTGAAAATGTTGGAGCATGGTGGATTGAGCGTTGGAATGGTGACAGCATTCTTACACTGGAAGCGGGTATCCGTTATGATATTCGGCACATGCAAGTATTTATGTGGGAGAATAATTTAATAATTCGACCGGAGCATCAGTTTCAGAATTTTTCTGCAACACTTGGAGCAATTGTTCGATATAGTGACAAATTACAGTTCAACCTCAATGGAGGCCGAGCCTGGAGAGCTCCTGCACCCAATGAATTGTACAGTAACGGATTGCATCACGGTGCTGCTGCATTCGAATTAGGAGATCGCAATTTAGAAACCGAAACCGCATGGAACGCTATTGCAACAGCCACTTGGCATGAGCATGATAAACTCGACGTAACCATTACGGGATACTTGCATTACTTCGATAATTTTATTTATGCTACACCTCAAGAACAACCAGTTGTTTCAATTAGAGGAGCGTTTCCTGCCTTTCGTTTTACACAAAACCATGCGACTATATATGGCACCGACGTTCAGGTTGGTTATCATGTAAATCAACACGTACAGGTAACTTCAAAAGCAGCATTGCTTCGGGCCAAAAACAGAGATACGCAGGATTGGCTGATCATGATGCCTGCCGACCGCGGTGCTGCAGGGGTAAACTATCATTTTACAGATAAAGGCCATTGGAGTGATCTGATGATTGGTGGCAATGTCCAATACGTTAACAAACAATTTCGCGTTCCTTACGGAGTCGATTTTGCTCCTCCTCCGGACGCTTATTTTCTCGTTGGTTTCGAAGCTTCTGCCAACAAGAAATTAAAAATGGGAAGCTTGCTCACCACAATTACAATTACCAATGCGTTGAACCAATCGTATCGCGATTATCTGAACAGGTTTCGATATTACGCAGATGAAATCGGTTTTAATGCTCGCTTACATGTTAAATATTCATTTGAATTATCTAAAAACTAAAACTATTATGAAAAATTCAATTATTGCATTATCCATGATTACCACAATTGGATTAGCCATTACAGGATGTAAAAAAGATGATGACTTGGTTGATGTTCCGCAGCCTGTTGTTAATGAGCCGGAAATAATTACGTCCATGTTTCTAATGCTGACAGATTCTGCTACCAGCACCCCTTTCGACACCGTTGCTTTCCGCGATTTAGACGGTGATGGGGCAAACGCGCCGGTGCAGTGGGACACTTTACGTTTAAACGCTAACACCACCTACATGATGAATGTGTTGTTGCTAAACGAAATTCCTACCCCTGCTGATACCATTTCTAATGAAGTGGCAGAAGAGGCGAACGACCATCAGTTCTTCTTCAATATTGCCGGAGTTTCTTTAACGCACACGTATTTAGACCAGGATACCAATACACCTCCTTTACCTTTAGGACTTGTGAATAAAATTCGTACGGGCGCTGCAGGAACAGGGACTTTCCAGGTTGTATTGAAACATCAGCCGGGTATTAAAGACGGACAGCAAACCACCGGTGATTCCGATGTAGATGTGACATTTCAAACTATAATTCAATAATTCCACTATTTTGTAAAAAACAGAACTATGAAAACAACGATTTATACCTTGATAGCGCTAGTTACGTTGCTTACAGCTTGCAACAAAACAAAGGTCAGTTCTAAGCGTTTAGCCGGTGAACACTGGAAGGTGGTGAAACTTACTATTGGCGGCACTGCTGCAACAGAACTTCCGGAAATGCACTTCTCTGATTGTGATCCGTACGAAGAAGTGTGCAAAGGAGATTGGGAGATTGGCGAGGCACACGCCGAATTTGCATGGGGCTTTAATGAAAAGGGAAAGAAGTTTACGCTTTCAAATCAGTACACTTCTGACGGCCATGCACATGGAGGTCATGAGCAGGAAGAACTGGTGGAGCTAAGTGAAAACTTAAGTGGTGTATATGACGTGGTGGAAAGCAGCAGAAAAGCGATGAAATTTAAGTCATCATCTACGGTGGGCTACGCCGGTCAGGAAGTGATTCTCGAAATTGAAAAGGAATAATTAGTTGCTTGTTCCTTTTGCAGCGGAACTGATTTAGGTCAGTTCCGCTTTTTGTTTGCACTAAAATGTGAGCGCACTAGAAATTTGAATTTGTTATTATTACCTTTAATACATGGGTATGCAGCGTTTTGTTTGGATAATGTCTTTTGCCATAGGCAGTATGGCAGCAGTAATTATGAACTCTTGCAGCAAGGATGACATCATCTTCGACCTTGAAGCCTCGGGCTATCCGAAAGACATTGGCAAGTTGATATTAACGAAATGTTCGACGCCCGGATGCCACACTACTCAGAGTAAAGATGCGGTTGCCGGATTGGATCTGAGCAGTTGGAACGCTCTGATGTCGGGAGATAGAAACGGCGCGGCAGTAATTCCTTTTCGTCATGATTACTCTACACTGTTTCTATTCTCTAATCATTTTGATGACTTGGGAGCAGGTGCAGATCCGTTGATGCCATACGGTCGTGAAGCATTAAGTCGTGAAGAAGTTATTTTAATGCGCGATTGGATTGATGCAGGCGCTCCTAACGCAAGAGGTGAAATTGCTTTTAGTGAAGGTGCTTTTAGAAAAAAATATTACGTCACCAATCAAGGTTGCGATGTAGTTACTGTTTTCGATCAGGAAACCGGTTTACAAATGCGTAAGATCAATGTGGGTGCAGAAGGAACAATCGAATCACCTCACAGCATTCGGATATCGCCGGATGGACAATATTGGTACGTTTGCTTTTCTTCCGGACGCTACATCGAAAAGTACAGAACGGTGGACGATGGTTTTGTCGGCAGAATATTATTAGGCCCTGATGCAACTAGTGCTTTTGGTAGCTGGAATACATTCGCAATTTCTCCCGATTCGCGTTATGCATACATCGTTGATTGGCAGCCGAACGGACGAATCGCTCGTGTTGATCTTGAGAACATGACGTGGCTGCAAACCTATCAAGGCTCAGGATTGTTCGTACAACCGCATGGCTCGTATATTTCTCCTGATGGCAACACCCTTTATGTGACATGTAACTTCGGTAATTTTATTTATAAAGTTGATATAACAATTCCACAGTTACCGGATATAAGTAAAATAATTATTGATGGTGTTAGCACTCAACCACTTAATACCAATTCAGAAAACGGGCACGAAATCGTTTTCTCTCCGGATAATACGAAGTACTTTATCACCAGCGAGCACTCCAATACAATTCGAGTTATGGATGTTGCCACAGACCAACTGATCGCATCTATTCCTGTAGGTGTATTCCCTCAGGAAATGTCAATCTCAGAAGATCGACCGTTTCTTTATATTACCTGTATGGAAGATACGGCCACCTATCCCGGGCAACGCGGTTCTGTTTACATCGTTAACTGGCAAACGAATACCTTGGTGGGTCATGTTTATCCCGGATATCAGCCACACGGACTTGTTGTTGACGATGACGCAGGAGTGGTGATGATTGCCAACAGAAATGTCGCTGCGGGAGGACCTGCCCCGCATCACGCTACTAATTGTGGCGGTAGAAATGGCTATGTTACTTTCATTGATATGTCAACACAACAGCTCATACCCGGAAAGCGAATTGAAGTTGCTGTGGATCCATACGCTTGTGGTTACAGACGATGAATAATCACGAACACAGTACCATTTTGTTTGATGGTGTTTGCAACTTTTGCGACAACAGCATAAATCTTGTTATCCGGAATGACAAGCGCGATCACTTCCGATTTGCGCCTCTACAATCGGAAGCAGGAAAAATATTGACTCAAAAATTCAATATTGACACCTCCAAAACGGATAGTGTTCTTTTAATTGAGAACGATACGCTGTATAGTAAATCGACAGCCGCATTGCGTATTGCGCGCAAAATGAGCGGACTTTTCCCGCTGTGTTATGCACTTATTATCATTCCTAAATTCCTTCGAGATCCGATCTATGATTATATCGCGAAACGACGCTACAAGTGGTTTGGAAAGAAAGAATCGTGCATGATTCCAACACCGGAAATTCGAACGAAGTTCCTATAAACTAACTTCTTAGTTTCAATACGCCATTTTTATAATCAATAGTGGATTGATATTGATATAGTATATCACTACCTATAACACCGACAATTTCAGGAAATCCTAAAATACGATACGTTTCAT
>Ga0068877_10001819_pt1 | contig 17451 bp, 16 predicted proteins | sample NOAtaG_FD_66437 | JGI IMG/M metagenome (GOLD analysis project Ga0068877, IMG submission 66437) | Freshwater lake microbial communities from Lake Erie, under a cyanobacterial bloom - NOAA_Erie_Diel6S_1000h metaG | ecosystem: Environmental > Aquatic > Freshwater > Lake | place: USA: Ohio, Lake... | reverse complement strand
AAGGCAACGCGAAAGCCAAGGACATCGGCAGGCAACGGCGAAAGATTCTGCTAGTCTCTGGTACTAAAGGATCGGCCTGGATGACGTTGGCGAAGCCAAACGTCAACAGGCCCTACTTTTGCTTGGCAGCATTTGTTATGCCGATACGCTTTTCCTCCCCCTCCCAAATTTTTCCATGTCTTTTGGCTTAATGATTACAAGTGCATCTATAAACTTAGTATAGTCATCATACCACAGAGATTCTGTCTTCACAGTCCTGACTACGATTTTTTTGTAGACATAGAAGAAGGTTTCGATGATGTCGCTTGTCACCAGAAGTCCTTTCTGTCCAATGGAAAGTCGCTTTTTTATGGCGGCATGATGATTCAACCATCGCACTAAATCCATCCTGAGGTTGGATCCTACGGATCATGTTTCCCCAATTTTCATAGCTTTGTGGTAGGTGGACTCTTGAGAGTCAGCAGTTATTCGAACCTCTGACACAACAAAAGCCAGTATAACGCCAGCCATTCAAAAAGACGACATTGAGCAGCTCAAACCGATGTCGCATGTTGTTTTCTGCAACAAAAAAATACACAACACCGGCAGAGCTGCACTAAGGATATCAATCTTTGCTCCGCTTTGATCCAAGTTTTTTTGGGGGCTTCGACCAGCATTGTCTCAGCTAAGAACAGTCCAATGGGCTGGAAATAGGCTAAAAAACCATAGGGTCGTGATTCTTATGCATTCCCATTCTTCATGAAGTGGGCGGTTGCTCCGATCCGCCCAAGAACAGATCGGCCATGATCGGCCGCTTGAATGCTCCAGGACCGCTGATCTGTCCCGTTTAGGCGACAACATGAGACCCGAACATGTGCTCGAGAATCGCTAACATATCGGATCAGGCTGTCGTTTGGCTCGAGCGCTGAGCTTCAGCTTTGCTTCAATCGTCCCAAGCGTGATGCCGGGTCGTCCCCTTGCATAGGCGTGTCCAGCGTGGTCTCGGGAGCCTCCCGCAGAACCCACTACCCTCAAGAGAGGCTCTGCTCTATTGGAAACGATGTCTCTCGCTTGCATTGCTGCTCAAAGGCTTCGTGAAATAGCCACACCTGTTCGCCTGAAGAAGGGAGGCTGTTGACCTTCGGTTTCGAGTGGCGGTGGGTGATTGCTCGCAGCTAAGCGCTCGCGGGCACTGCGGCCTCGAGACGACATTTGTCGCTATCACCTTACAGTACCTCGTCACAATGATTTTTCGCTTTATGTCAGCGAATGCATCTTCTCAGCCCTCGAACGAAGGACTCTTGCACACGAACACCTGGGGGCGTGAAAAAAAAGAGGATCCCCAGGGATCCTCCTTGCAGGTTGGGTGGGGCTATACTTTAGAGGGCGGTGCTTTGAGCGGTTTTAGCGGCTAAAATCAGGTCTGCAACCTCTTTTGCAGCTTTCAGCGTATCCAACCATTGCTGATTGGTTTGCAGTGCTTCGTGAGCTTGACTTTTTGCAGCTGCAGCACCTTCAAATGCTTGCTGGGCTGTTTCAATGGCTGCCCTATTTTGCTCGGAGGTCGAGGCTGCCTTTTCTAGAAGCTCCTTCTTTGAAGCTAGATCCACCAAAGCTAGGTTGTAATCAGCAAATGCTTTTCCCTCTGTAGCTCGGGCAGTATCTCTGGCCTGCAGGTGTTGTTGCAGGACGCCTTCCAAGGCTGGGAGTGTTTCGCGGATCCAATCCTTGGCGCTATGAACAGCAGCCAGTTTTGTAGCCGTGTCTGCGTCAAGGGCAGGCCGCTGGACTTTACCTTCACTGAGTTTTGCAGCAAAGTTAACACAGCTGTTGTATGCGACCTCGTCATTTAAGACGCCTTCCTGGTTACATTGAGTCAGAATCGAGGTGTAAGCCGCGATCACTTTGCGCTGACTTGCAACAGCGTTTTCCGCATCAGCAGCGGCAGACATCGCATCAAACTTGCTTTTTTCAGCTGCTTTGCTTACATCGACTGCTGTCCAGAAGGCACCAACTGCTTCCCTGATACCAGGAGCAGCTGTCTCAGTCTTGTCCTGTGCTTCCTTTAGAGCCTTTTCTGCGGCTGTATAAGCTTGCTCGGACTGGGCGACAGCGTTACGTAGTTCTTCGACGGTTGCCTCTTGCTCTTTAATCACTCCGTCCAGGGTCTGCGATTGTGCGGTCTCAAGGTCAGCTTTCAATTGAACGACATCCCTGCGGACTTGCTCTAATTCAGATTGGACGGTGGTTAGTTCTTCCTGAGTGGGGCGCTTCTCAAGATTTTCGATGGCTGCTTGGGCTTGTTCTAAAGCTCCAGTGAGTTCAGCTATCCGTGGATCTTCTTTATCCTTGAGAGCCTCTAGTTCTGCTTTTGTTTCGTCATATGTCTGCTGCAGGGCTTCGAGTTGGGATTGGGTTGGGCCCTTTTCCAATAGCGCGATGCGGTCGTTGGCGGCTTTTAGTTCTTCAGCGGTCTTGGTGTTTTCTACGTACTCTATCTTTGTCTTGGTTTTGCCTTCGCAGGCGAGCAAGAAACTAGAAAGAAGCATGGCTGGAACAAGGACTTTGCGAGTAAATTGCATGAAGGTCTTCCCGTCTGATTGTTGGTGTCAATAAAGTTGTGCTTATCTCCTACACAACGCTTTCGTAGGATAAGACGCTCGACTGGGCGGGAGATTGCAGAGGCTGAGGAAAAGTGAGAAAAAAATATGAAAAAACAAAAAAAACAGGCTGTTAAGGCGATGGCTGGTCGATTTGCCCTGCTTACGGTGATACATGCCAGGCGTTCTTTGATCTCAATTGTGTCGGTCTTTAAATACTTGTTTCGGCGTTTAGTGAGGATGCGGAAGTTAGGCTCACAAAGCTTCAAAGGCCCGAGTGAACTTGTGGTCTCCGAGAGGTCTTGGGGTTCTCGTGTGACGACTCCTAGGGAGCCATCTTTTTTGGTGCGCACTCAATTGACGGTCTGCTGCCTTTCCCAGATAGGGTCGCTTGCTTGTATGAGCGTTCTCGATCGGTCCATTCACCAGCACGGAGGCTCCGTTAAGTCGATCTTCAGAGTTGTAAACGGCTCTCCGATTGGACTTTACCTGCTCGAGAAACCCGCCTCCGTTTCATGATCACAAAAAAGCCAACGATCAGCTATTCCCGGGTAAGGCCTCGCGTTGAAACACCTGGAGGCGCCTTTGAATCTCGTCCCGAGTTGTCCGAAAGGTATTCATCTGTTCCTCGTCACTGCCAATTCGATTTGCAGGGTCAGGTAGTGGCCAATGGATTTTCGGGGCATTTGAAAGGACCACGGGACAGACCTCCTCAGCACAGAGGGTGATGACGTAGTCAAGAGATTCAACAAATTCAACAGGCAAGTCATTCACAGCTTTTGAGTAAAGTGTCGAAGAATCAAAACCAATCTCCCTGAGTGCATTGGCAGCAAATGGATTGACTTGGGCCGGTCGGGAGCCAGCGCTCATGATCTCGACTCGATCGCCAAACAGGAGCTTGGCTACGCCCTCTGCTAACTGACTGCGAGCGGAGTTAGCTACGCACATGAACAGAATTTTCAAGAGACCTCCTTATCGAACTAGAAAAAAATCTTCTTTTGATCCAAAGCGAAACACTAACAAGTCCAATCAGAACAGGTACTTCAACTAATGGGCCGATGACGGCTGCGAAGGCAGCCCCATGGTTGATGCCAAAGGTAGCAATGGCCACTGCGATGGCAAGTTCGAAGTTATTGGATGCTGCAGTGAAGGAAAGTGTCGCAGCCTCTTCGTAGCTGGCACCAGACTGCTTGCTGAACAAAAAGGAGAGAGTGAACATCATGACGAAGTAAAGCAAAAGAGGGAGAGCAATCCTGATCACGTCAAACGGAGCGGAAACGATGTTCCCCCCCTGGAAGCTAAACATAAGGACGATCGTGAATAGCAAGGCCCCAAGTGTCAAGGGACTGATCCGGGGGATAAACGTTTGATCGTACCAGGAAGCCCCCTTGCGTCTCCTGAGCCAATAACGTGTGAGAGCACCTGCGAAGAAGGGTATGCCGAGATACACCAGAACCGATTGAGCAACTTCCGTCATGGTCAAATCGATTTCAACGGTTTGGAGCTCGAAGATTTTTGGGAGAAAAGTCAGGAAAATATAGGCATACAATGGGAACAGAAAGATTTGAAAGATCGAGTTGAGAGCGACGAGCCCTGCACAGTACTCCGTGCTACCCTCCGCTAACTCGTTCCAAACAATGACCATAGCTATGCAGCGGGCGAGTCCGATCAAGATGAGACCCATCATGTACTCGGGACGATCAGGCAAGAGCAGCACTGCCAGTCCAAACATGAGAGTCGGTCCGAGGATCCAATTCTGAAACAGGGAAAGGGTAAGCACCTTTCCATTCCGGAAAACCTTGGGTAGCTCCTCATACTTGACCTTCGCGAGAGGGGGAAACATCATCAGAACGAGTCCGACGGCGATCGGGATGGAAGTACTCCCGTAGCTCAGAGAGTCAAGCCAGGGAAGAAGAGCTGGGAAGCTGTGGCCGACCGTAATCCCGATCGCCATGGCTAGGAATATCCAGAGAGTCAGGTAGCGATCAAGAAAAGAGAGTTTGTTCATGTCGAATATTCCTTCCTCACGGGAGGCTGTGACTCTTCCTATAGAAGCTCATAGCCATTTTCGTTATTCGTCGAAAAACGAAACAATTCATGCAAAAAATGGAGATCCCAGGTGTCACTGTCCAAGGCCCTTCTCCGTCTGGCTCGAGGTTTTTGCCACTCGGGGCTTTAGGATTCTGTGGCCGATGCTCAAACGATTGTGTAGAACGTGCTCCTCACACGCCTGCGAGTGTGCTTAGATGCTATCGACGATTGCTTTGAACTGCTCCAGTGTGCTCTGGTTCACGCAATAAGAGCGTCTCGGTCCATCGATCGTGCCTTGCACAAAACCAGCTTCTTTTAGAATTCTCAGATGCTCCGACACAGTCGACGGGGCAAGCGCAAACTCATCAGCCAAGTCACCTGATATGCACTCCCCCTTGTCGATGAGAAGGCGCAGCAACCTTGCTCTTGCGGGGTGACCAAGAGCCTTGCAGTAGTTGGCGAATTCCTCTTCTGATAACTCGCTTCGCTTGGACCTTTTCTGAGGTGGCCGGCAGCAGTCACCGTTCGTCATGGCAAAACAGCCTTTATTCTATACCTGTTCAGTATTTCGTTGAAAAACGAAATAAGGTCAAGTCCCAATCCGCAACAGGACATTTTTTTGCTCAACGCGCCCTTTGATCCTGGGCCCTCCCAAAGCGCCCTACTCATGGCTAACTACGCATCGTTTGCCATTCGCCGAATTGGGTGCGTACCCTAGCCTCTGAAGGCCGCTAGAAATCCACCGGTTTTAGCCGCGAGGAGCCCATCAATAATGGTGGGAGGCGCTGCTGATCCTGAAAGGTGGCGAGACATGTTTTGTAGTCCTGAAAAGTTGCATCGGGTGTATCAAAAATTCTCATGGCAACCTAAATGAGCTCTTGTCCATGAAAGAGCAGAATCACAGTGTGCCGATCATAAAAGTCTCTTCTCCCAAACTTGCTATTCAGGGTTATGGATCAGGAGTCACGAAACCTTGGAGTGCACTGGTAGCAGGAACGGGAGAGTAGGATCGGCTTGGCTGTTCGGTTTAGCTTGCAGCCAGATTCAGCAGAGGGGGTCCAATCCGACCCCTCAAAGGATAATCAACTTTACCTCTCGTTACTGAGTGCAAAGAACCCCAAACGTTTCTGTCTTGAGGGGATGATAGGACGCGCGAGCGACTGGCTGAACCACCCAAGCAGTTTCGGCACTTTCTGGTCCGACAGTTGATGTCCAGAGCCACGATTGAGGAACATTGAGGCGATCTGCATCGAGTATAGAAGCTAGGTTACTGTCGACGGCTTTCTGTAGCTCCTCGAGGCTGGGCAGTCGCCATTCGGTTTGATCCAGTAGCACGAGACTTGCGCAAGCGGATACGGCTTCAGCAAAAGTGAATGCTATGCCGCTCGATCGAGCAAAGATCTGACTATTTGCACTGAAGGCACAGGGTTCCTCAGGTGCGCAAGTCGAAAAGGTGTTCAATCCCGTCGAAACTTTTTCCCAGGTCACTGGCTCGGGACTCGGAATGCTGAAGTTGCCAAGCGCTGGATCAGGACTTGCCTTTTCTGAACCACATGCGATGACGAAAACCATAGAGAAGCCGAGAGCAAAGAGGGTAGGGAACTTCATATTGCGAACCTCAAGGCTAGTGGATCAGAGGGCGACTCACATCAAGGACGCCGTTCATCAAAAAAGTCCAGAGGCCAGGCTCGTTACATTCCGCAAATCGAATTGAAAAAAGAGTTGAGTGAGGTTGCGCAACCAGGGCTTGGACGATGTTCGGTCATGGCAGTCATTTCGACTGATGTAGGGGTATTAACATTTTTCGAAGGGTGTGTCAAGCACGATCGTTCTTGTAGGCATACCAGAATTGAGCTCCCGACCGCGGATGACTGCATCAGAAGCCTCGATGCTGGATTAAGACAGGAGGCATGTCTCAACCGTGGAGCACCGTCCAAAGCCCTCGAAAACAGAGGAAAAGAGTCCCAATCCCAAGGTGTGTGAGCCCAAACTGCCAAGCTCGACTCTGGAGTCGACGGACCTGGATAGAGCGACATCCGGGAGTTGAGACCCTCCTTCAAGCACTGTCGAGGAGAACCAAACATGAGAGGCGAGCATTCAAATCGTGGCCTCGCCCACGGCGTCGGCCACCGTAAAATGACTTCCACCCGGGCATCGACGTGAGGGTTCGACTCTTTGATTGGCCTTTTGTGAGTAGTCAGGGCGAAGTTCCGACACTGTCAAACAGGGGATATGTAAGTCTTCTTGTTTCATCGCCTCAGCTGATGAGTGCGAGCGATCCGCGGTGCGCACGATACCAACCCGTTGATTATCGTATCATCGCTGGTCCGCTAGTTGGACAAATAGCTTTCAAATCGATGATCGACAAGGCTCACGCGCACGGCCTGAAGGTCATCGTTGATGTGGTATTGAAGACGTGTTAGGGGGAGCAAACATAAGAAGTCAGGCGACCAGCGTTCAGCTTTTGCTTGCTCCACGTTCAGCGCAGATGCAACTTGCAAGGCCCTGAAGTTTGCTTTAGGGCTCAAAGCGAAAAGAATAAGCCCTAGGCAGGCTCCCGTCTGTCGGGTTGGGTTCGTACTCGCCACTAGCCGCCTGAAATCTGATGCTGACATCCCAGGCTCGGGGCTGCCCGAGCGGGTCCCGGGCGTTTAGGAAAAGTTCTTTTTCGCCCTCAGGCGCTGGTTCGACCTCCCACACGATACCACCTCCACCCGGAGCGCCCGTATACCGGCACCAAGGATACTGGCCGGGTCGCTCATTCTCCTCGGGAGGATGGGTAGGATCGTAGGTCCAGCAAAGATAGCTACGAGGATTGTTCAGTTGTAGGTACTCAGCATAGTCGTGGTTCTTCATAGAGAAGGTTCCGTGCTGATCGTTGAGCGTCACATGCGCCGATATCCTGGCCCAGTGCTCGGCCATCAGCTCGCCCCGATAGACGATGCTGAGTCGAGGGTACTGACCATAGAATTGATTGATCGCGCAAACCTCTACAGGCCCTTGGGTTTGACACGACTTTTGGATGACGTAATCAGGGGGATAAAAGCTAGCAAACGCGGGGCTCGCCAAACATGCCAGAAGCCAAGCGGAAGCTTGCAGAAGTCCTCTAGAAATGTAGTAAACTTTCATAAAATCCTCCATCCTGATTTGCTGCGTCAGATCTCTTGGTCTCTATATTTCTATATTATATAGACATTATAGACAAGGACAAAGGACTCTTCGGAATATGAAGATGTAAATTTACTACATTTCATGGAGATTGGGTCGCACTGAGGCCAGGCTAGCTCGGGGGCGCTACGTTGGCTAAAAAATGGGTTCCCAGAGGGCGCTTTAATGGCAGTCGTGTCCCGAATGCCTGTGTGGCGGCTCTTCGAACGAGCTCTCGAGGAAACCTATGTAACTGGGAGCCACCCAAGCTGGCGCCGACACATCGAGGGATCGATCGATCGGGGGACGGCCACCTTCGACCCAGAGCCGACCGATCACCCAGGCCAGCGTCGCTGTGGAGTCCGCCATTCTCTCGAGGGCGAGTTCTAGCTGAGCTCGAGCCCCCTGTCCGCTTCGACCGAGTGACTCGTCGAGATCCAGGATGGTCTCTACGCTGTCTGCGGATCGCATCATGAGTCGGGTGATCGTAGAGGGGATATCGTTGCCTAGAGAGTTGCGGTAGGTCGGATCAGCAAGGAGGGCTTGAGCTCTGGTTTGCACATCCGACTTCAATCGGGAGCGGTCCATCGTTTGCACGTTGCTTGACTCAAAAAAACTATGGATCCCCGTTTTGGATCCGTTGCGACCATCATAGTCCTCTGTCACGTGGAGAGGTTGACCTAAATCGGCGACATAGTGAGCCATGACTCCAGCCATCTGCAGACCCCTCTCATAATCACCGACTTGAAAGGCCTCTTGAGACAGTTCGAAGAGTTGATCAACCCTCCAAAGGGCGGTACCGTTATCAATCACTGTACGTTCCCCATAACTTCGAACCGTAGCAGCATAAGAGCGAAACGAATCCGGCAACTGCCAGGGGGGCGATGTATAAGCATCGAGATGGAACCAATGAGTGGAGCCTTCGCGACCCGCGGACGGCCCTGATTTCCAAAGAGAGTCTGGTACGGTCGCCAACGTCCCCAGTTCGCTCGACTGTTTGAGCCAAAAGTCGCTTCCATCGGTAGCGATTTCAGAGGCTACTTCCGCAATGATCTCATGTCCGAGACGTCCCCAGGCCCAGCCTTCCTTTGAGCCAAGAAGATGGGTAAACAGGAAAACCAAAGTCGATACAGCAACGCGACGAGCGGGAGCTTGGTCCATGCGCCTTCTCCTCGAACGATCTTTGTGGGGGTCATGATTCAATGTGGAGTTTAGCATAGCGCAGGGCTTGCTAGGACAGAATAAAAGAAGGATGAATTCACAAGAAAGAAGTTCTGATACCATCGCGGCTCAAAGCGAGCTCTGATCCATAGCGCGCCGCCGGAGGAGAGGACTTGCGAATTCGAGTTGAGTTGATTTGGTGTGAGGTCATGTTCCCTCATAACTGAGAACCGGTGCGAGACTCCTCCGGCTCAAGGCCTCTCGAAGGGGGATAAGGTGGCCACCGATGTCGACGGTATTCGCAATGAGTCTGACTCCGTGACTGTAGTCAGCATAGTCGGCACTGTGCACCGTTGAAAGGGGTTGGATCGGGCGACGGGGGCTGAGATGCCAGCCATAGATGGCGATGGCCTTGGGCTTTCTGAGGAGACGCTTGGACTGGACGATATCTTTCTTATGTCCTGCGACCAAGACTCCAGGTGTAGCGCCAACGACAGCTAGTTGCTTTTTCACGATGGCTTCATGCTTGACGATATTGCGGGTGCTACTGACGTTCCGACGCGGGGGCAGGGGACGAGGTCGGAGTTTGACGCGAGCCTTCGCGTAAATATCATCGACCATCTTGGTAGTCGGTAGGCTCAGGTCCAGACGCTTACTTAGCTTTTTAACGGTCAAAAGATTCAGGGGCACTCGAACGAAGTCACGATCTGAACCTACCGCGAGATAATCTGGAAGGACCCAATAGCGAAGGAGCTTGCCTTGAAAGGGACCCTTGCGAATCCGCTTTTCGATGGGGACTAGGTTGCGGACGTGACTCGGGACGTTGCCGCGCAGAATTTCTGTTAGCATCGCTCGTTCTCGTTTGGCCCCATTCAGTTTTTGAATGCGAGCCAGGAATTGAGAACCCGTGAGTGCGTTAGGAGGTCGTTGAGGTAGATTGAGGCTGGGGCCTGTCTTAGCCTCCAGTTGGGGCAAAGGGCTCAGCAGCATGAGCAGCAGTGATAAGATGATGCGGTGAATCTGCGCCACGGTGTTTGATCCCTTAAGTGCGACTCCATTTTTGGCATAGACTGAGCCTAGGCCCAGGCCTGGTCCCATCTTTATCAGTTAGATCAAGGATGAGCGTAGAGCCGCATTTGCGCAGCCGAGATAAAGCTAAAAATAGAAATAATTACAGGATATTGGGGAGGGTTGAGGCTGGCCAGCTGAGAAACGCCAGTTGGGAGGTCTCTTACGGCAAAAATCGCAAGACCACGGGCGGAAAAATCCTAGCGTGCTGCAACACCACCCTCTTTTTATCGAGGGTGAGCTGAAGCCAAGTCGGGTGGAGAGCTGGAACGAAACCATCGAGCGTCTGGACATGATACAAGCCGACGGAATCCCGCCGACTTGAAGCTCGCACCTTAGCCCATTGGAGGGGCGTAGTGTATTGGGGCGTCTGTGCCGAGGGGCCAACCTGCGAGGTACCAGACCACCAGAAAGGCACTCCAGACGAAAAAGAAGATGATGGAGTAGGGCAGCATAAGAGAAATCAAACTGCCCAAGCCAGCCTGCGGTTTGTACTTGTGCATCACCGCGAGGATGATGAGCAGGTAACTATTGAGCGGTGTGATAATGTTAACGACCGAATCACCAACACGGTAGGCGGCTGTGGTGAGCTCAGGGCTGATTCCGACCATCATAAACATCGGGATAAAGATAGGGGCCAGCACCCCGAATTTACTTAGCATCCCGCTCATTGCAAAGTCACCGAGGATGACCACCGTGATGAACAGTACGAGTAAGAAGGGGACAGGGAGTTCGACGCTGACCAGCAATGACCCGCCTGCATAGGCTAGCATGCGATCGAGACCCGTGTATTTGAAGGATTCGACAAATTGAGCCAGGAAAAACATAATCACAAGGACTGGAACAATCGATTTGGTGCCGTAGTAAAGACCTTCGATGAGATCCCTTTGGCCTTTGAGCTGATCGGTGAACCAGCCATAGACAAGACCGGGAAAGAGGAAAAGGCAGAGAATCATGGGGACGATCACCTGCGACCAGCGATCTCCGGCACGCTCGACCGCGCGTAAGCTGCCCGCAAAGTCGGAGCCGAGCGCTGCGACAGGCCCTTCGAGTAGTATGTTGCCATTAGCAAGCGTTTGCTGACCGGTGCCAACAAGCGGCATGCCTGGTACGAAGATCAAGATCGCGAAGCCGATTGCAACGAAAGCCATGGTGAAAAGGGAGAGAATCAGCGCCTTTTTCTCTTTGGCACCCAGACTGAGATTTTCCAGGGTGTGGGCCTCATCCTTGAAAGCTTGATGGGCCTCACGATTGAGACGGGGCTCGATAAGTTTGTCAGTGACAAACCACCCAGCGAACATCACGATGACGGCAGAACCCATTTTGAAATAAAGGTTATGAGTGATGCCAACATTGTATGCTGGATCGATGATGTGAGCTGCTGTACTCGCAAAACCCGCGAGGGCACCATCGCCCCCTGTCGGGAAAAAACCACCTCCGAATCCTCCCGCCACACCCGCGAAGGCAGCTGCGAGTCCAGCGATGGGATGGCGTCCCACGGCGAGATAAAGGGCCGCAGCTAAGGGTGGCAGAATAATGTATCCCGCATCACTGGCCACCGATGAGTTGGCGCCGATCAGGACGATCATAGGCGTCAGGAGGCGCTTGGGCGTGGCAAAGGCCAGAAAGCGCATGAGAGCGCTGAAAAATCCGAAGCGTTCAGCCAGACCGATACCGATCATGGCCACGAAGATCAAACCGAGAGCTGGGCTGCGGGTAAAGTTACCTAGCAATGACGAGAGTAACCAGTAGATCCCTTCACTCGTTAGGAGGCTCTTGGGCGTCAGGGGTTCCCCTTGGGGAACAAGTTTGCGTTCGACTGTGCCGTCAGGCTTCTTTACAGCCTCCATCACAATCTGCCCGTCGGCATTCAGCACAGCCTGGCCCGAGGCATCCAGTTTTTCTGTTAGTACCGGCTCTAGTTTCAAGGGTTGGACCTGCCAGCCCGCTCGACTTCCCACTTCGGAGAGCGCGATGACGAGAGCCGTTAAGATCACAAACAGAATGACCGGTTCGGGTAGCATGTTGCCGACCCGTTCGATCAGGTCGAGAATCCGTTCCGAGCGCGAGCCGGATTTCTTTGGCGGATGATGATCCATGAGTGTATCCCCAGCATGTCTAAAAAATCTGGCCCAAATTACGTGAATAGCTTGAGTTAGTCCAGAAGAAGCGGAAGGAGATATTCGGATACCAGTACGAAGCGCCTAAATGACTTGTTTTGGGCGCTGAAGGTCGACCGGACAGCCTCTTCGATCGATCTTCGGCCGATGCTAGCTCGGGACGGGAACGTGCTCCCCGAGGGGATCCAAACTTTCAAGGACCCAGTCTCGACTCGGATAGATCGCGGAAGGCTGGCGAAGGCGACGTTAGGAGGCTTGTTTTTGATTCGGTTCTTTGAGGGCGAAGAGCGATACAGCCTGATCGAAGCCTTTCAGCTCAAATCGACCGTTGGGACGGTATTGATGCATTGTGAGATGACGCACGATGGCCTCGGACACCAAGATTTCGTTCGGTTGTGCGGCTTGTTGGATCCTGGCTGCGAGATTCACAGCATCGCCGATGGCCGTAAAGTCACTTCGCTTCGGGCCGCCGAAGCTGCCAACGACGGCTGGTCCGTGATGAATGCCAATCCTCATGCTCAGATTCTGGGGAATTCGACCCTCCCCCTCAGCATTTAGTTCGGCAAGTCTTTCATGCATGGCGAGTGCGCAGTTTGTGGCAGCTCGGATCTGATCTTCTACGGTCATGGGCGTGGGCGCTCCGAAGAGGACCAGGACGCCATCCCCTAGAAACTTGTCGACGGTTCCTCGGTGTTCGAAGACCACTTCAGTCATGCCGACAAGAAAAGAGTCGAGGATTTCGGCGATGCGCTCCGGACCTAGCTGGTGGGTCATCCGAGTGAAATTACAAAGATCACAGAAGAGCACGGTGATGTTCTGTGCCCTGGCTTTTTCGTCAAGGGTGGTATGTCCAGCAAGGATGTCTTTGACGATTTCAGGCGGCAGGAACCGTTGCAAGACGTTTTCGGATATATATCGATTCAGCTCAAGAATTTTCTTTTCGCTCTTCTTGAGTTCCAGGAGGTTTTGGACCAGCGAGAGAAGCTCCATCTCATCAAAGGGTTTGCCTAGGTAGGATGTAGCCCCTCGTTTGGTGGCAATACTCCGGCTTTCTTCATCGCTGCGCGCTGTCAGGAGTATCACAGGAGTAGAAGCGAGCTTCTCCTTTGCACGGATATGGTCGATCAGTTCGGGACCACTCATGCGGGGCATCATCCAGTCGGTGATCACGAGGTCAACGACCATGTGACCTTCCTTCAGGATATCCCAAGCTTCAGATCCGTCCTCGCATTCGATCACGGCATAGGAATGTTCCTCGAGCATACGCCGGATCATAGTTCGCAGGTCGGCGACATCATCGACGACCAGAATCTTTGATGAACCCGACATCAGTGTGGGCTTCGCTTTAGTTCGGTTTGTGCGCGTGGCCTCGAGATCGGCAAAATGCAGTTTAAGAGGCTGTTCATCGGGGGATCTCAGTTCGGAGGCAAGGGGCGCCATGAGGTCGGGGCGTGAGGGGAATGTCACCCAAAAGCTTGCGCCCTGACCGACTTCGCTCACGACACCGATACTGCCTTGGAGCGCTTCCGTCAGCTCTTTGGCTAAGGCTAAGCCAATGCCAGTGCCGTCGCGAAGTCGTTTATCGACATCGCGCACCCTGGAAAAGACTTGGAAGAGTCTCACCTGATCTTCTTGCGAGATGCCACAGCCGCTATCTTTCACGGTGATGCGCACATGAGACTCAACTAGCTCCAAGATGAGAGAGATGCGTCCCCCCGCTTCTGTGTATTTGAGAGCGTTGGAGAGAAAATTGAAAACAATTTTTTCCAAGGTATCTGTTTGTCCTAATATCACGGCTTTAGAACCTGGGGGCGTTCGATCCTCGACCCGAAACCGAATGTTCCGCTCTTCACAGCTGGAGTATATAAAGCTCGCTGTGTGCTGCACAAAGTCCCGAAGATCGACAGGAGTGAGGTGGATGGTCTGCCTCCCTGCCGCCATGCGCTGATAGTCGAGCAGTTGATTGACGAGACGCAACAAGCGTTTGGCATTTTTGTCAGCTGTTTCCATCGCTTCCTGCCACCGCCCAGACTTGCGACCTTGAGACAGTGAGCCTAAGATCAAGGTTAAAGGGGTCCGGAGCTCGTGGGATATTTGGCGAAAAAAGACGGTTTTCGTTTCATCGGCATATTTGAGTGCTTGAAGTGCTTTCGAGAGCCGAGTTTGCTGCTCCAGTAGCTGGCTATGCTGTTCGCGGAGAGTCTCCGTTTTCGTGTCGACTTCTCTCTGCAGATGCCGGGACAGATATTCGGCCTTTTGATACGAACGATGGAGCCGTGCTGCGATAATCTGGGCCTGCATGGTCACAAGGAGAGCATAGCCGTACTCCGTGTACGGGAGCTGACGGTATTCCAGGAGACCGAGGGAGAACATGGCATCGAGAATGACCCCCCCCGAAGCGGCCGCGATGCCGATGAAGTTGAGAAGTATGAACCGCCTTTTTTTATTGTAGGCTCGGAAAAGAAACATACTCGCCATCAGCCAGTGAAGAATACTCCAGATGAGCAAGGTCGCGGATGGATCGAGCCAATCAAAGGGGCGAATGGCGATCATCAGGAGTGTGACCAAACCCGTCAAGCCTAAGCTCATCCTCACAAGAAGCTGAGGTACTTGACGGGGGTACTGCAGCCGGAGACATTCGAGGGAGAGACTCGAGACCCACAACACGGACGAGAGCAAAAGCACATGGACAGCGATGTAGATCCCAAAAGGAGTTGGCTCCGTTGCATGGTAGGAAGCATATTCGGTCCCCAAGCGGAGGATAAGAAGAAAACTGATCATAGCAAGGATGAGAGCAGTTCGATCTTCCTTCCGTCGCCGATAACACAGGATCGAGTAGAACAGCACAAACACGAGGATGCCCAGGATAAAAGCAAAAGACCTTTCTTGGTCAAGAGCATCATCTGCAAAGAAGCTTGCTGGGGCAAGTGTGGGGGGAGTCCACATACCACCCCAGAGGTAATGGTGGTTTGAAATCTGGAGGATCAGAAAGTAGCTGTCACATGCGGGATCTAGGGTTAGTTTCATCCGCTGCCTGGTGTTGACTGTCGGTAGCGATCGGCTGCGCTCCGGATGGTACGTTCCTAAATTTTGTTCCGCGAGCGTGAGCCATGGTGCATGTTCACAGACGAAGACACCAGCAGCAGCCGTATGGTATTGTCCGTGCAGAATCTCAAGACCGGGAAGGTGACGGAGATTCTTCAGATGAATGCCATAGGTGCCAAAGCCTAGATTACGGGGGAATTTGCGCTCATTATGCTGGCGGAAGGACTGGCCACTTGCTGCAAGTTGCAGAGTTTCGGGAATATCCCTCCAACGTGCGTGGAACTCAGCAGGGGTCAATGTCTCACCTGGAGCAAACAACCACTGTCCGCTCAGATGGATTGGTTCTTCTCTGTTCCAATTTTTTAGATCGAGCTCTCCTTTGGAGACAGGATGTGTGCGGTAGAGTGCCTGAGCCGAGGCTGTTTCGAATGGGCTGGAGAGCAGCAGGAGTAGCCAGAACGCAGGAAGCCTAAGGACCACAGCCAAGACATGGGGGCGATAACATTTTCGAGGGCGAGGTTCTACCATCGATCCTATCCTGACGATGACTATGACTGCACTTGAATGTTCGGCTTGTTTGTGTGGAACTTAAAACGGAAGGTACTGAAGAATCGGACCAACAAGGCTGCAGGCAATTCGACTCTGCCTCCGAAGGCAGAAACCTCGCTTATGATGACTTGGCGGTGAATCAAAAGGCAAGAGTAGGTCGGGTATCTCTGCAATTCGATTGGAGGGACTGATCTTTTGCCTGCGGCTTCCCAGGGGCATGAACTTTCCATCGTGGAGGTGGACCAGCTCGCTCTTACCGAATCATCAGAAGGCCAAGACCTTACGTGGGGGGATGCTTGCGATCGGATAAGCGCGTGCAATGGGATGAGCCCTGCATTAGAATGGAGGATCACGGGTTACGTGGGAGATAGGCGAATGGCGTGGCGAATGGGAGTCCTTATAAGCTATTTGCTCATCAGCTCAGCCATCTCTGGTCAGGTCCTAGCTCCAAAGCTCGAACAGACCTTCCAGGACCCCGAGAGCGGGAAAAATGGTCGATATCTCGCAGAATGGCCGCGCCCAGGTACGAAGAACGGGGAATGGGGATTGCTGGTTTTTTTACCAGGTTCGGGACCGCCTGCTTCTTACGCTTCCGCCTACTCCATTGTGTCACGAACGGCTAAGGAATTGCGTTTGGTACCTTTGATCGTTCAGGCCCCAGCAGGCGCAGTGACCTGGGCTGCTTCTGGCAATGGACCCCATAATCAGCATGATGTCTATCTGAAATCTCTGCTCGAGCGAAGTGTCTACAGTCAATATCCAGCGATTGATCGCACGCGGACCTACTTCGTGGGTTACTCCGCGGGCTCGACCTTCCTCAGTGGAGATTTCCTTTCTCGACATATCGACAGCTATCAGGGGGGAACTCTCTTACTTTGTGGGGGAGGCGGGCCAGTCTCAAGCTCAGCTTCTCTCTATCTTCCGCTTAAGACGACGCATGTATCGCAGATGCCGATCTTTTTATACATTCAGAAGAAAGATTTTCTCTACGATCAGGCGCTACAGGGAGCTTCCTACTGGAAAAGTCGCCGAGCAAGGATTGAAGTGGAGACTCCCGACGGTGGAGGACATTGTGCATTCGATCTAGGCCGCGAACTTCAGCGCGGCCTTAAAAAGCTTATTGAACTGCGCTCAAAGTGAAAAGGGGGGTGACGATGGCCTTGGAAATCCATTTCGCAGATTCCGAAATCACAGACATTCATAAGAAAGATCAAACCCTAGAAATCGTAATCCGCCAGGTCGTTGATGCTGATGGCAAGGAGACAACTCGAGACCTTGGGACAGTGGTGATCACCATCGATAAGCCGAGCTATAAAAGCCTGCCCAAAAAAGGCCGCTTGAGCGACGGCGAACTCTACGGCATACCCGGTAAAGCTCTGAATGGGAGAGTGCCGGTGGAATTCTCTTACAAGGGTGACTGCGAACTGACTCTCGCCGACGAAAAGAAAGAGTTTGAGATCAAGGGGAAGGGGATCTTCGTGCGTCGTTCATAAGACTTTGAGCGTACAGACATGGACCTAGGGACAGGTAGCTCGACTTCCGAAGTCTGGACTCGACATGCGGTCGATGAGGAGATAATCGATTTTTATGCAACGATGTCTTGGGGGCTATTTCTGGACCTGCAGCAGCTCGGAGCCGTCTCGAAGTGCTCGTTTAGGTGTGCACAAAATGTTCCAAGTGCGAGCCATCTCAAGTCCTAAGGCCCTTATTGGACATGTGGTCCCTGAGGAGTTCAGGTTTTTTGTGCAACG
>Ga0068877_10001817_pt1 | contig 17453 bp, 15 predicted proteins | sample NOAtaG_FD_66437 | JGI IMG/M metagenome (GOLD analysis project Ga0068877, IMG submission 66437) | Freshwater lake microbial communities from Lake Erie, under a cyanobacterial bloom - NOAA_Erie_Diel6S_1000h metaG | ecosystem: Environmental > Aquatic > Freshwater > Lake | place: USA: Ohio, Lake... | reverse complement strand
GGAACGGGAGATTGCGGGAATTGGGGGGAAGTGATTGAGGGGAGGGGAGATAAAGATTTTGGAATTTGCTGGAACGCCTTCCATGAGCACGTACAAGTCCCTAGCTCACAACCCAGGATGAAAATGGCTTGTCAAGAGATGAGAAGGCTAGGCGGAGAACAGATCGGATCCGTTCTGGATCAGTGGAGGCCGTCGTGAATGTGATCGGGGCGACGAGGTTGGCACAACCGAATGGGACCGGGCCGTAAGGCTCAAGAGCCCGCGAAGGAGGAAGGATGCCTGTCGTGTATGAGCGATGACTTGGGCTGGATGTGCACAAGGCGACGGTCAGAGTCTGCGTGCTGGTATTCAAGAATGGCGGGAACGAAGTGCGGCACCGGCAGTTCGCAACGCATGTAGCGGACTGGATCCGGCTGCGAGTATGGTTGAAGTCGCAGAAGCTGACGCAGGTGGCGATGGAGTTGACTGGGGTTTATTGGAAGCCAGTTTGGAACGAGTTGAAGCGGCATTTGGCCTGTTGGTGGTGAACCCGTTGTGGGTGAAGCAGAGGCGGGGGCACAAGACGGATAAGGCGGATGCGGAGTTCATTGCCGAGCAGTTGAAAACAGACTCGTTGCGCTCCAGCTTCATACCGGAGCAGGGGCAACGGGAACCGCGGGATCTGGCGCGGCGGCGGGAGAACCCGATGCAGGACCGAAACCGGTTGGCAACGAGATCCACCGGGTGCTGGAGGATGCCAACATCAAGCTGAGTTGCGTGGCGACGGACATCTTGGTTGGGACGGGACAGGCGATTCCGTGAGGCATTGTCAAAGGCCATACGGATCCTGGATGGTTGGCGGATTATGCGAACTCGACGCTATGAGGCAAGAAGAAGGAACTGGAATTGGTTCCGCGCGGCCACATCAAGGATCATCACCGCTGGATGCTGGCGCATCTGCTGGAGGAGATGGAGTTTAAGGAAGGGTTGCTGACTGGACGGAAGAGGAGATCCAGAAACGGGCGGAACCAGATTCGGCAACCATCGCATGGCTGGAGACGATTCCTGGAGCGGGAACGGGGGCCGCGTGGACGATTATTGAGTGAGATTGGCAACAAAGTTGATGCGTTTGGGCCGCCGGGGCAACTGGCGAGTTGGGCGAGGCTGGCGCCGGGCAATAATCAAAGCGCGGGACAGCAGCATTATGTGGCTACGCTCAAGGGGAACCGGCACATCAGGCGGCTCATGGTTCAGTGCGTGTGGGCTGCGACGCGAGTGAAGGACAGCTATCTTGGAGCATTGTTTCGGAGGGTACTGGCACGGCGAGGACATCCGAAGGCCCTGGTGGCTGTGGCAAACAAGCTGATAGTGATCGCACTGGCAAGGTGGGCATCACACCGAGCTGGAGTTTCAGAAGATCCGCACCGGAGAACATCGATATGTCACGGATGAAAGGATCGTGGGGGCCGCTCGAAAGCTGGCGCGAATTGAGACGGATACGCGGATCGCTTCGATCCCAAACAAGAACCAGTGGCGCACCGCGCATGGCCACATATGGACGGCGAAACTCGTCTGCCCGCTACGCCACAACAATGAAATAGCAGTCTATCGAGGGGGTGAACGAGCGGCCCGCGAAGAGGTGTCGTTGCAGGAGGCTGCCCACCTCCTCGGCGTCACGGCGACGAGGGTGTTGCGTCTCATCGGCCTTAAGCGTTTGCCAGCATTGCAGGCCTGTACGAAGGCTGTTTGGATTCTATCCAGGGCAGGCGTCGAGCGACGTTTGGCAGACCGACTTATTGCAAAGGCCCCACCAAGGGTTGCTTCCGAACAACCGTTACTGGAAACTCCATGACATCCGAAGGAGTGCGCCATGTCGATCTCTCGAAGGAGATTTCCACGTGTCAGCGCGACTTATAGCTAGCGGCCACCGGGACCGTGTCCAGATCAAGCTGATTGGTCAACTAGACGAATTCGCGCTGGCTCTGTTCGTCCCACCACACCACGCGGGGTAGGAAGCGGTCCGCGCCGGCAGCCGCCTGCTTGGCGAAAACGATGATCTCGTCGGCGCGCTTGCAATTGTTGTCTGAAATAGCGCGCGATTTCACGACGACGAAGGACGCATTCTCCTTCAGGCGTGTCACTCAGTGGACGCGCTCTATTGTTAGGCTGTGGAACCAATCGTAGTCGCTATAGCCGCGATCATAAATCAACATCGCAGCCGCGGGAAAGCGCATGGTCTTGACACTTTCACAACAGCCTGTTTGCCGCCGGTAATCACCGCATAGCGCGGCAGCAGCCCATCGTGATCAAGCGGCAAGTGCAATTTCACAGCGCCCTTGGTGGCGCGGAACTTGGCCCAGGGAAACACCTTCACGGAGAAATCGATCACGCTGCTGTCCAAGCTGAGAGGCTTGCCGGGCAGCTTCAGCGGATGGCCGCCTGAGCCGGGAAGCTTGTGGCGGAGATGGTCGACGAGCTCGAGAAAAAGATCTTGATCAATTTCCCAACTACGGTGTTAGTTGGCGTAGGCGAGCGTGGATTGGCTGGGTGCCTTAGAGCACCAGCTTGCCTTCGCGGGCTTACAGTCCCTCGCGAATCTCGCGCAAGCTGTGCGCCTGTCCCAACTGGCAGAACAGCATCGCCACAAACTGATCCCCATAGGAGAAGCCACGGGCGTGCCGGCCCGCCAAGCCGCGAAGCTGACTGAAAATGCTGGATACTTGAGCCATGGACGGTTTCCTTGCGGGGTAGAGACGTGTTCCTGCACGAACTTCTTTACCCTGACAGCAGACCACTCTAATGCTCGACTTACAAAGCGAAATTGGACACGAGCGAGATTGTTCCGAACACCGGCACACTTGTTGATGGTCTGCGGAGCGGTAATATCCGCATACGGCAACGGACCTGGCTTGCCAACCTGGTGGCTGTGATTGGTCTACGATTCCACCAGGCCATTCATACGGCGCAGTGAATCTACCTTGAGCGGCTGAGCAGTAACGAGCGAGGAAGTAATCGAGGCCCGTCTCGGCATCGCGTTCTTTGCCGGTAAACCGCTGCTTCACGCCGTCCGCTCCCCCATACCCACTCACCAGATCCCGGTTCCCTGCCGCACTCGAAGCCGCAAGTTCCTCCCAAACGGCCAGTAATCCATTCGCGCCGCCACTTCTTGGTTCCCCTTCGTCACCAGCCGCGCCGAGCCCAGCCGATCGGTACTAAAAAACTGAGCCCACCTCCGGCTGATCCTCCGCCACCACGCCCCCCTCCCCTCACCCGCTTCACCCGCCGCCCTTCCCCGTCGTAAACTTTACAAAATGGACTCCGTCTCCCCCACGATCGAGGCCGTCCTGCATCCCTCCTTCTCCCTCCTGTTCCGCGCCCTGCTCGCGATCCAGACCATCCGCATCTTCCTGCTGTCCCTCTGGGGCCTCTTTGTTTGTCTGGCCGGCCTCTGGGGCGGGCCTCATGAGGCTGCTCTCTTCACCGGCTTCCTCCTCCTCGTCTGGCCCTGGCTCGCGCTGTCCCTGTGCGTCCGCGGCCTGTTCCGCTTCCATGCCCTCGGCGAGCCTCTCCGCTTCCTCTTCCACGCCGACTCCTTCGAGGTGATCCGCGAAGGCGCCCGGTCCCGGCACGACTACCGCCTCAACACCTCCCTCTACCACCGCTTCGGCCTTCTCCTCTGGCGCCAGCAACAGGCCTTCTGGTTCCTCCCCGCCGCCTCGCCCAACATCAATCAAATCTCCGCCCGCCTCCAATCCATATGAGCGTCTACACCCTCAAAGATTCCCCCTATTCGAGTCACCAGCGCCTTCTCGCTCTCCTCGACCCCGCCCGCGACGGCCGCCGCCTTCTCGATGTCGGCTGCGGCAACGGCTTCCTCTCCCGCCTGCTCGCCGCCAAAGGCTTCTCCGTCACCGGCATCGAACACTCCCTCGGCTTCGATGGCCCTCCCCCCGCCATCGTCCATGACCTCGAACTCCCCCTGCCTTCCCTGCCCGGCCCCTTCGACGTCATTGTCATCGGTGATGTCCTCGAACACCTCCGCCAGCCCGATACACTTCTCCGCCAGCTCCTCCCACACCTCGCCCCCGGCGGCAAAATCCTCGCCTCCCTGCCCAACTCCGGCAACCTCTACTTCCGCCTCCACATCCTTCTCGGCAGCTTCCCCGAGCACGACAAGGGCCTCTTCGACCGCACCCACCTCCACTTCTGGATGCTCCGCAACTGGCGCAACCTCTTCGACCGCTCCGGCTATTCCTTCTCCCTCGCCGATGTTACCGGCATCCCCGTCGGCCTCGCTATTCCCGCTCTTTCCTGGCTGGAAGCCCTTTGTTATCATTTAGCCCGAGCATGGAAAACACTTCTCGCCTACCAGTTCCTGGTGGTGGCGAATCGAAAGTCGTCGTCGTAATGCCCGCCTACAATGCGGCCAAGACCCTGCGTATGACCTACGCCGAGCTCCCGCATGAAGTCGTCGATCTCGTCATCGTCGTCGACGATGGCTCCAAGGACGAAACCATCCGCATCGCCCGCGAACTCGGCCTCGAACTCTTCGTCCACAATCGCAATTACGGCTATGGCGCCAATCAGAAAACCTGCTACCGCGAAGCCCTCCGCGCCGGCGCGGACATTATCGTCATGGTCCACCCCGACTATCAGTACGACCCCACCCTCCTGCCCCAAATCATCGCCCCGATCCAGAACGCTCAGGCCGATGTCGTGCTCGGTTCCCGCCTGCTCCACGGCGACCCCATGGCCGGTGGCATGCCCTGGTGGAAGTACATCTCCAACCGCTTTCTCACCTGGGCCGAAAACACCGTCTTCGGCCTCTCCCTCGCCGAATACCACACCGGCTACCGCGCCTACACCCGCACCGCGCTCGAAAGCGTCAACGTCGAAATGAATTCCGATAACTTCATCTTCGACCAGGAAATCATGGCCCAGTTCGTCGAAGTCGGCGCCCGGGTCGCTGAAGTCCCCGTGCCCACCCGCTACTTCCCACAGGCCTCCTCCGCCAGCTTCCTGCAAAGCTCCATCTACGGCCTCTCCATCCTCTGGCTGCTCTTCCGCCTCCTCCTGCACCGCTCCGGTCTCCTCCGCCAAAAACAGTTCATCTCTCTCCAGCGCCGCTACACCCGCGCCGTGGCGGTCATCCGCTAACCCATGTGGCAGCGCCGCAAGACCTGGATTCTCGACCTCCTGCTTGTCCTCGCCGTCTCCGCTCTCCTCATCTGGCCTCTGTTCAAGGACAAGTACGTCGATAACTGGGGCTCCATCGAGTCCACTTTCATCGCCGACGCCCGCATCCTCAAAGACCACTGGCCCCGTCCCCTCTGGCAGCCCTTCTGGTATGTCGGCACCCGCTTCGACTACATCTACCCCCCCGCCCTCCGCTACGGCACCGCCGCCCTCGCCAAATACTACCCGATGGACCCCGCCCGCGCTTACCACCTCTATATCGCCATCTTCTACATCTTCGGCATCGCCGGCATCTACTTCCTCGCCCGCATCGGCTTCCGCCACCGCATCGCCGCTCTCGCCGCCGCCTTCGGCGCCGCCGTCGTTTCTCCCAGCTATCTCTTCATCCCCGAGGTTGCCGCCGACGGCTTCCGCTTCGGTCCCGCCCGGCTCAACGCTCTCGTCCGCTTTGGCGAAGGCCCTCACATGACCGCCCTCGCCTGGATCCCCTGGTGTCTCGCCTTCACCTGGCTCGCCCTCTCCCGCCGCTCCTACCCCGCCTCGGTCGCCGCCTCGATCGCCGCCACCCTCGTCGTCTCCAACAATTTCTACGGCGCCACCGCTCTGGCCCTCTTCTTCCCTGTCCTCCTCTGGGCCTTCTGGGTCACCGATCGCGACTGGCGCCTCTTCCGTTACGCTCTCCCCATCCCCTTCATCGCCTACGGACTTTCCGCCTTCTGGCTCACCCCCAGCTACCTCGCCATTACCCTCCGCAACATGCAGTACGTCTCCACCAAGGGCAACCTCTGGTCGAGCACCTTCGGCCTCATCGCTCTTGTTGCCTTCCTCTCTTGGTCCGATCGCCGCTTCCGCTCCCGCCCCGATCTCCGCTGGACCCTCTTTGTCCTCGGCGCCTCGATCTTCTTCTTCCTCAACACCATCGGCAACCGCTGGTTCAATTTCCGCATCCTCGGTGAACCCGCCCGCCTCGTCCCCGAACTCGACCTCCTCCTCAACTTCCTTCTCATCCTCGTCGGCCTTGCTCTCTTCCGCCGCGGCCGCCTCGCTCGTGGTCTCGTCTTGGCCGGCGCCCTGGCGGTCATCGGCCTCCACTCCAACTATCTCCTCCACCACCGCGCCATCTTCCCCCTCCCCACCGACTACAAGCCCTCTCTCTACTTCCAGCTTCCCGACTGGATCCACCGCAACTACCCCGAAGCCCGCAGCTATGTCACCGGCGCCGTCCGCTTCTGGTTCAACACCTGGCATGACCTCCATCAGCTCGGCGGCAGCTCCGAGCAGGGCCTCGAAAATCAAATCGTCATGCCCTCCCAGTGGGAAATCGTTCTCGGTGAAGACCACAGATCCGCCACCGCCTGGATGCAGCTTCTCGGTGTCGATCTGGTCGCCGTCCACGGCCCCAAATCCGCCGAGTGGTACAAAGACTTCCAATACCCCAAGAAGTTTGATGGCCATCTCAAGGTCGTCTACGACGACGGCGCCGACAATCGCATCTTCGAGATCCCCCGCCGCTGGCGCTCCCTCGGTCGCGTCGTCGACACCCGCCTCCTCAACTCCACCCCAAAGCCCATCGACCAGGCCGACCTCGCCGGCCTCGAGCGCCTCGCTCAGGTCTTTGAAAACGGCCCGGATTCCCCCGTCGAAACCCACTGGTCCGGCACCGATACCCTCACCGTCAAAGCCCGCCCCCGCCCCGGCCAATCCCTCATTATCCAGGTCACTCACGATCCTTCCTGGCGGGCCTCCTCCAACCTCGGCCCCCTCCCCGTTCAGCTTTATGAACCCCTCGGCTTCATCCGCATCGAAGGCCGCGAAGGGCTCGAAACCATCCAACTCCGCTTCACCAAACCATTTGAAAAGACGGCCGGCGAGATCCTCTTCCTTCTCACCGCCCTCGGAATCGGATTCACTCTGTGGCGTCACCGCGCAAACACCTCACCCTCGCCCTCGGCCTGATCCTGATCGCCGCCCTCAACCTCTACCTCTACGGGCCCCTCTTCTCTCCCGAAGAGCGCCCCTACCGCGGCTCCATCGCCCAGGGCTACGCCGGCATCACCCGCTTCATCGCCGAACACCCGAATCCCTGGGGCTGGAATCCCCAACAATACGCTGGCCTCCCCACCCAGTTCACCTACCCGCCCCTGCTTCCCTATGCCGCCTCCACCATCCACTGGCTCACCGGCGTCGACCCCTTCCCTTCCTATCGCTTCCTCATCAGCTCCCTCGCCTGCCTCGGCCCCGTAACCCTCGCCTTCGCCTTCTGGTATTTCACCGGCAGCACCTGGCTCAGTCTCCTTCTCGGCGCCGCCTATTCGCTCTGCTCCCCCCTCTACGGCCTCTTCAGTCAAATCGATAGCGACCGCGGCCTCTACTACCTCCCCTGGCGCATCCTCGTGCTCATGAAGTACGGCGAAGGCCCCCACGTCGGTGGCATGACCTTTCTCCCCCTCATCCTCGTCGCCCTTCGCTGGGGTCTCGCCCGCCGCGACTTCTTCTCCCTCCTCGTCATGGCCGCCGCCCTTGCCCTCGCCCCCCTTACCAATTGGCTCCTCGCCTTCGGTCTCACCATCACCGTCCTCGTCCTGCTCCTCTCCGGCCAGCCCGGCTTCTTCCGCCTCCTCCAGGCCGCCTTCCTCGGCTGGGCCCTCAGCGCCTTCTGGCTCACCCCCTCCTACGTCACCACCACCCTCTTCAATTGGCCCAAGGACGCCTACGGCTACCGCGTCGAACAAAACCACTGGCCCCTCTATCTCGGCCTCCTCGCCACCCTCGGTATCGCCGCCTGGCTCTTCCGCCGCTACCACGCTCCCTGGTTTCTTCGCTTCTCTTCCCTCGCCATGCTCACCTTCCTATGGATCGCCGGCGGCTTCTACCTCTACAACTTCGACACCATCCCCGAGTCCCGCCGCTACGTCCTCGAGTTTGAATTCTTTCTCTTCCTCGCCCTCTTTGCCTGGCTCAAGGTTGCCCTCGACTCCCGCGAGGGCGTCGACCGCTTTGCCGCCTCTCTCGCTCTCTTCTTCCTCCTCCTGCAATCCTCCGCCCAGCTATCCCTATCCCTCGCCCGTAAATGGTCCGACTGGGGCCTCCGCGGCACCGCTCAAACCCTCGAATTCAACCTCGCCCGCTGGCTCGAGTCCCAACAACCCCGCGGCCGCGTTTTCGTCTCCGGCGGCCTCCGCTTCCGTCTCAATGCCCGCACCCGCCTCCATCAGATCGGCGGTACCTTCGAGAGTGGCCTACGCAACCGCCTCGCTCCGCAATACTTCTACCAGGTCCGCACCGATGCCGATTCCGCCCCCGGCCAGGAAGCCCTCGATGCCCTCCGCCAGCTCACCGCCATCGGCGCAGAATACGCCGTTGTCCACGACGCCAAATCCGAAGAGTTCTACCGCGACATCAAATCTCCCGCCAAATTCCAGGCCCTCGGTCCCATCGTCTACGCCCCCACCCCCCACGACCGCATCCACCGCCTCCCCTTCCGCTCCCTCGCCCACCTCGTCAAACCCGAAGAATTCCCCCGCGACATTTACAAAAACACCCTCCCCCCCTTTCATGCCGCCCTCACCGATCCGGCCCGCCCCACCCTCCAGGTCCTTGAGCTCCACCCCGGCCACTGGCGCATCTCCGGCCCCATCCCCGCCGGCTATCACATAGCCTTCTCCATGAATTGGGATCCCGGCTGGCGCGCCTCCCAGGACGGCCAGCCCCTCACACCCCACTCCAACGCCCTCGGTCTCATCACCCTCCCAGCGCGGCCCTCTTCCCACTCCACCATCGACCTGGTCTTTACCCCCGCCATCGAACAAGTCGCCTTCGCCGCCCTCTCCGCATTAGCTTGGGTTGCTAGCATAAGCCTATGCATTCGATCGAGGAGCTGGCAGGCCAGCACTTCGACGCCGTCATAGTCGGAGGCGGCATCAATGGCGCGGGTCTGGCCCGCGATCTTGCCTTGCGCGGTTCCATCTCCGGCTTCCGGCTCCGTATTCTGCTTCTGGAAAAATCGTTCTGGGGGCACGGCACCTCCGGACGCAATTCCCATCTCATCCACGGTGGTCTCCGCTATCTCAAGAACTTTGACTTCCGCCTCGTGCGCGAAGCCCTCGAAGAGCGCGGCCGCCTTCTCCGCCTTTGTCCGCACACGGTCCGCCCCCTGCGCTTTGAGCTCACCTGCGAAGGCCTCTTCGACAAGCTCTTCTACGGCGCCGGCATCGCCCTTTACGACATCCTCGCCGGCCACCACCGCATCGGCGCCAGCTCCTATTTCGGCCAACGCCTCTCTTATTGGGATGCCGCCAGCGACTCCGCCGCTCTGGTCATCGATAACGTCCGCGAGGCCCGTCACTACGGCGCCACCTGTCTTTGGGGCCGCCCCGTTAAACGTCTTTGGAACGAAGGCGTCGAGCTGACCAACGGCATCCGCGTCAAAGCCTCTTGCGTCATCGACGCCCGTGGCCCCTGGATCCAATCCCCCGCCCTGCGGCTCGTCCGCGGCTCGCACATCGTCCTCCCCCGCCTCTACCCCGAAAACTACGCCACCGCCCATTTCCACAGCGATGGCCGCATTATCTTCTTCATTCCCTGGGGCGACCTCCATCCCGTTACCCTGATCGGCACCACCGACGTCGATCACGGCGCCTCGGCCGATCAGGTAGCAATCTCCGGCGGCGAAATCGACTACCTCCGCGCTATCACGGCCCGGCTCTTCCCCCATGCCGCCAACTTCCCTCTGCTTGGCTCCTTCAGCTCCCTCCGCCCTCTGATATCCACTCCTGGCAGGAGCGCCACCTCCACCAGCCGCGAACACTCCATCGCCTTCAACGCCCAGGGCGTTCTCGAGATACAGGGCGGCAAGTACACCACCTATCGGGCCATGGCCGAAGAAGCCGCCAACAAGGTCGTCGCCAAAATCGCTCCCGAGGCTGGCCTCGGCGCGATCTTCCCTACCCGTGAGCAACCTTTTGTTGTCGCCACGGAACGGCCTCGCGACGTCGCGGCCCGCCTCGATTTTGCCCGCCGCGAAGAAGGCTGTTCCACTCTCGAACACTTCATGACCTGCTCCACGAATTGGGCCTGGCAAAAACGCTGGACCTCTGATGAACTCCGCCCCATCGCCGCGGCCTTCGGCGGCGTGGGCATCGACGAGTTTCTCTCCCGCTACTCACCATGCAGTTGAGTGCCCGCGTCCCGGTTGTCCTCCGCCACGCTGCGATCTCCACCTATCGCAACGGCCTGATCGATATCGCCAAGGGCGCCGCTTTCTCCGCCCTACTCAGCTTCTTTCCTGTCCTCACCACCCTCGCCACCATCCTCGTCCAGGCCAATGCCGAACGCGTCAGTCAGGCCATCGCTCGCTTTCTCTTCGAGGTGGTCCCACCCGGCACTGAAGATCTTGTCCAGTATGCCTTTACTCTACGCGGCGCCCGCCCCCACTGGCTCATCGCCGGCGCTGCTCTGCTCAGCATCTGGTCCGCCTCCGATGTCATCGTCAGCCTCATGGCCGGCTTCCAGGCCGCCTACCGCACTCCCAATACCCGCGGCTTCTGGCGCCAGCGCTGGGTGGCGGTGTTGCTGGTCTTTCTTGCCCTCCTTCCCGCCATCGGCGCCAGCCTCCTGCTCGTCTTCTCTGAGAGCATCGCCGGGCTTGTGCTTTCCTGGCTCAAATTCCTCGTCCCCGGCAGCTTCGCCGCTAACCTCGTCGGCTTCTCGAGCCGCGTCCTGTCCAACATCATCGCCATCGCCACCCTCGTCTTCGTCACCAGCCTCCTGTACCGCTACGCTCCTTCCCGCCCCCGCACCTGGGTCCGCGTCTGGCCTGGTGCTCTCGTCGCCACCATCCTCTGGTCGCTCGCTACTCTCGGCTTCGGCTGGTATGTCCGCAATATCGCTACCTACAACATCATGTATGGCTCCATCGGCGCCGCCATCGCCCTCCTCATTTGGATGTACCTGCTCAGCCTGATTGCTCTTTTTGGTTGCGCCTACAATGCCGAGACGGACAAACTGAGAAAAGAGGGCCGCATCGCGTGAAGAACAAAAAGCCGATTGAAGTCATCTCCCTTCCCACCCCCAAGAAGCGGAATCCCGCCGCTCGCGTTGTCAATCAAAAGTCTCAGACCATCCCCGGCGGTCCCCGCCGGCAAGGCACCCGCCAAGCAAAAGACCGCGCCGCGCTCCAGGATCAGGGAGTCAACTAGCCTGTCCACCAGCTTCAAGCTTGCCGGCGACTTCCGCCCCCGTGGCGACCAGCAAAGCGCCATCGCCGAACTCTCCCGCGGCCTCTCCACCGCCGAGCCACACCAAACCCTGCTCGGCGTTACCGGCTCCGGCAAAACCTTCACGATGGCCAAAATCATCGAAACCGTCAACCGCCCCAGCCTCATCCTCGCTCATAACAAAACCCTCGCCGCCCAGCTCTATCAGGAATTCAAGCAGTTCTTCCCCCTCAACGCCGTCGAGTACTTCGTCAGCTACTACGACTACTACCAGCCCGAAGCCTACATCCCCAATTCCGATACCTATATCGAAAAAGAAGCCACCATTAACGACGAACTCGACAAGCTTCGCCTCTCGGCCACCCGCTCCCTGTTTGAGCGCCGCGATGTCGTCATCATCTCGAGCGTGTCCTGCATCTACGGCCTCGGCTCCCCGGAAGCCTATTACGGCATGTTGCTCATGCTCGAAAAAGGCCAGCAGATCAAGCGCGCCGATATCCTCTCCAAACTCGTCGAGATCCTCTACACCCGCAACGATCACGACTTCTCCCGTGGCGCCTTCCGCGTCCGCGGCGACGTCATCGAAGTCTTCCCCACCTACGACGACAGCGCTTACCGCATCGAAATGTGGGGCGACGAGATCGAACAGCTCTCCCAGATCGATCCCCTCCTCGGCACCGTCAAACAAACCTACCAGCGCCTCCCCATCTATCCCAAAAGCCACTACGTCCTCACCCCCGTCAACAAAGAACAGGCCATCGTCACCATCGAACAGGAACTCGTCTCCTGGCATGCCGAACTCGAACGCCAGGGCCGCCTCATCGAGGCCCAGCGCATCTGGCAGCGCACCCAGTTCGACCTCGAGATGATCAAAACCATCGGCTACTGCCATGGCATCGAAAATTATTCCCGCCACTTTACCGGCCGGCTCCCCGGAGAAGCCCCACCCACCCTGCTCGATTACCTTCCCAACGACGCTGTCCTCTTTGTCGACGAAAGCCACGTCACCATGCCTCAAATCTCCGGTATGTGGGGCGGCGACCGCTCCCGCAAGGAAAACCTTGTCAAATATGGATTCCGTCTGCCCAGCGCCCTCGACAACCGCCCTCTCACTTTTGAGGAATTTGAAAACCGCATCCATCAGGCCATCTACGTTTCCGCCACCCCCGGCCCCTACGAACTCACTAAGTCCGGCGGCGTCATCGTCGAGCAGATCATCCGCCCCACTGGCCTCACCGACCCCGAACTCGAAGTCCGCCCCATCAAGGGCCAGGTCGACGACCTCCTCAAGGAAATCCGCCTCCGCGCCGCGAGCAACGAACGCGTCCTCATCACCACCCTCACCAAACGCATGTCCGAAGACCTCGCCGAGTACTACAAGGAAGCCGGCGTCAAGTGCGAGTACCTCCACTCCGAGGTCTCCACCCTCGATCGCGTCAAGATCCTCCGCAACCTCCGCAAGGGCGAATTCGATTGCCTCATCGGCGTCAATCTCCTCCGCGAAGGCCTCGACCTCCCCGAGGTCTCCCTCGTCGCCATCCTCGACGCCGACAAGGAAGGCTTCCTCCGCTCCGCTGGCTCCCTCATCCAGACGATCGGCCGTGCCGCCCGCCACCTCAGCGGCAAAGCCATCCTGTATGCCGACGTCATGACCGACTCCATGCGCCGCGCCATCGAAGAGACCAACCGGCGGCGCGAAATCCAAAAAGACTACAATGAGCGAAACGGCATCACTCCGCAGTCCATCATCAAGCCCATCGACATGCACTTGGTCCACTTGGCCGAGGCCGACTATGTCACCGTTCCCCTCGAGGAAGATAAACCCGATGAAATTGACGCGCTCACTGCTTCCCAACGCGAGCAGCATCTGGCCGAGCTGGAACAAAAAATGCGGGATGCGGCCCGTGGTTTTGAATTCGAAAAGGCCGCCCAGCTTCGTGATCGCATCAAAGCTTTGAGGAGCAAATTGATCCATGCCCCCACCCATTCCGCGGACTTCACTGATTGTTGAAGGAAATGTAACCCACTCCTGGGTCACCCGCCTGTCCTGTCTTCGTCCAAACCTCGGGGCCGTCATCGGTCTTTCTCTCCGCAATGCCAGCCGCGCCGTCAACCAGATGCGCTGCGGCCGCCCCGTCGATTCCCTCGATTCCCTCAAGAACACTGAACTGCTGCTGGTCTCCGTCCCTTTCGAACAACTCGAATCCTGGCTTCAGCGCATGCTTGACAGCTCTATCCCTTGGCACAAGGTCGCCGTCGTTCTCTGCTCGGCCCGCGGCGACAGCTCTTCCCTCGCCCCGCTCGCCGCCTTGGGCGCCTTCACGGGCTCGCTTTCTGAAATGGAGGGCTTCTCCGGCAAGCGTTACCTCTTTGAAGGCCACAATACTGCTCTACACCGCGTTCGCCGCCTCGTCGAAAATTCCTCCGAAGCCCGCATCGTTGAACTCAAGCCCCTCTGCCGGCCTGTCTACGAGGCTGGCCTCAGCTTCGCTTCCGGCATGACTTTTCCCATGATTGCCGCCGCCGTCGATGCCATGCGTGCTGCCGGCATTCACCCGAAATTCGCCGAATCGGCCGTTGAAAGCGCTGTCTTGGCCACCATCCGTTCCTATCTCCGCGCCGGCCGCCGCGGCTGGACCGGACCGGTTGCCCGTGGTGACCGCTCCGAGCTCCGACGCCAGTACCACGCCCTCTTTCGTGTCGACGAAGAACTCGCCGAGATGTTCCTCGCCATTGCCGTCGACTACCTCGCCGAGGCCGCCACTCGCCCCCGCACCAAACCCGATCCCCCCGCCCAACCCGATTGATTCCCCCTTCTTCCCCCCGATCACGACAAACTGGTTCCATGCGCCGCTACTTCCATGGCACCCTCATCCTCCCCGATCGCCTCCTCCCCGATCACACCCTCCTCACCGAAGACGGCCTCATTCTCGATATCCTCCCCGCCCCGCCTTCCGGCGTCGACCTCATCCACGGCCACTACTGGTCCCCCGGCTGGATCGACATCCATGTCCATGGCGCCGCCGGGGCCGACTACATGGACGGCTCCCCCGCCGCCGTCCGCACCGCCAACCGCGCCCTCCTCCGCCACGGCGCCACCACCGTTTTCCCCACCACCACCACCGGCTCCACCGCCGAGCTGGCCGCCCTCCTCGATGCCGTCGGCCAGGTCCGCCGTCATTGGTCTCCCGCCGACGGCGCACGCATCCCCGGCATTCATTACTACGGCCCCTACTTTGCCGAAGACAAGGTCGGCTGCCACTCCCCCGCCGGCCGCCGCGATCCCCTCCCCGCGGAATATGAGGCCTTCCTCGCCACCGGCCTCATCCGCATCGCCACCTGCGCCGCCGAACTCCCCGGCGCCGAAGACTTCTACTACGCCGCCCAATCCGCCGGCTGCCTCCTCACCTGTGGCCACTCCAACGCCACCTGGGCCGAGATGGCCCGCGCCTTTTCCGCCGGCATGCGCCACGTCGATCACTTCTGGTGCGCCATGAGTTCCGTCGCCTCCCTCCGCGCCCGCTACGGCACCCCCATGCAGGCCTCCATGGAACAGTTCGTTCTCGCCCACCCCGATATGAGCACCGAAGTCATCGCCGACGGCTGCCACCTCTCCCCTGAGCTTCTCTCCTTCGCCTGGCGCATGATCGGCCCCGATCGCCTCTGCCTCGTCACCGATGCCAACCGCGCCCTCGACATGCCCCCCGGTGAATACATCTTCGGCCACCACCTCACCGGCGCCCCCTTCACCTCCGACGGCCGCGTCGGCTTCGTCCCCGGCCACGGCCTCGCCAGCTCCGTCCAGGGCCTCGATCACATGGTCCGCACCATGCACGCCGCCACCGCCGCCCCCTTATCCGGCATCATCCGCATGGCTTCCCTCACCCCCGCCCGCCTCACCGGCCTCGATGGCTCCTTCGGCAGCCTCGCCCCCGGCAAGCGCGCCGACCTCCTCCACCTCACCTCCAGCCTCCACGTCGCCGCCGTCTACCTCGATGGCCTCCCGGCGGCATAAACTGAAGTCACCATGCCCGCTTGCCGCGGTTCCATCTCGGCCATGCTTCTCTATGATGTCGCCGAGGAAATCGACCTCAAGGCCCTCTATGCGCTGCTCGGCGCCGAAGCCCCCCTGCGCTCCCCCGGCTTCCGCCAGCCCGCCCCACAATACGTCCGCTTCGAACAAGCCCCCGCCGTCGAGCCCACCGGCAGCTTCCACCTCGCCACCGGCGAATCCGTCGATGCCCGCCTTCGTTACTTCGACTACGGCGTCGTCAGCCTCGAGATCGAACTCCACTTCCACTGCGACTGGCACGAACTCATCGCCCTCTCCCACCGCTGGATCGAAGCCGGCGAGGTCGAACAGCGCGGCCTCGACACCGTCCGCCGCCACGTCCAGCGTGTCCGGTCCTCCCTCACCAAACCCTACGCCGAGTGGCTCGACGAAGCCTACTACGTCGTTCACCTTCACGAAGTCCGCAACGCCTCCGGCCACCTCCTCAACGGCCACGAACTCCTCACCCTCCACGGCTCCGAACTCTCCCAGATCCTCCGCGGCGAAACCCAGCCTCTCTCCGAAGCCGAGCGCAAGGACATCCTCTCCTCCGGCCTCTCTTATTTCCCCTCAGACCTCCTGCTCGTCGGCTGGCTCGCCGCCATCGTCTACGACTCGCCCCATGCCGCCGCCCCCGTTCTCGAAATTCTCGAATACGCCAATACCCAACTGCTCGAATACCGCCGCTACGATGAAATCCTCTCCGTCGTCCTCAAACACGCCTACTCCGAACTCGACCGCCGCGGCGGCCCCCTCGCCAGTTGGCGTCTCGCCCGCGAAGCCCGCCGCATGAACCGTCTCCGCCTCGAAGTCACCGAACTCACCGAGCGCACCGACACCGCCATCAAGTTCCTCTCCGACATGTTCTACGCCCGCGCCTATAAGCTCGCCGCCGCCAAAGTCGGCGCCACCGACTACCGCAACTTGGTCGACCAGAAACTCCGCACCGCCGGCGAACTCTACCACTTCATGGTCAATGAATTCCGCGAAACCCGCGCCTTTCTCATGGAACTCACCATCATCCTCATCCTCGTCATCGAGCTCCTCCCCATCCTCAAGGTAAAGTAACGTTTTATGAGTTCCCCCCTCGTGGTCAGCTTCGACGCTGGTACAACGTCGGTCAAAACCCTGGTCTTCGACCAGATGGCCCGCCCCCTCATCACCACTTCCTCGGTTGGCTATGACCTTCACACCACCTCCGACGGTGGCGTCGAGATCAACGTCGAGGATCTTTTCCGCGCCTCCCTCGACAGTCTCGATCAGGCCCACCAGGCCCTCTCTCAGCTCTCCCTCCAGCCAAACGCCGTCTCGCTGTGCACCTTCTGGCACTCCTTCCTCGGCGTCTCCTCCTCCGGCCGCCCCACCAGCCCCATCCTCCACCTCCTCGATACCCGCAGCCAGCCCGCCGCCGAAGACCTCAAGCGCGACCTCGACGAAGCCCTCTTCCACTCCCGCGTCGGCACTGTTTTCCACCCCAGCTACTGGCCCGCCAAAATGCTCTGGCTCCGCCGCCAGCACCCCGATTGGTTCTCCGCCTCCGCCCGCTGGATGAGCTTCGGCGAATACCTCTTTGAAGAGTTCTTCGGCCACCCCCATGCCTCCACTTCCATGCTCTCGGCCACCGGCCTCTGGAACTCAAACACCCAGTCCTACGACGCCGCCCTCCTCGCCCACCTCGGCCTCGACCCCGCCCAGCTCGCCGACCTCTCCCGCCTCGACGCCCCCGCCCAGGGCCTCAAACCCGAATACGCCCGCCGCTGGCCCCTCTTCGCCGCCATTCCCTGGTTTCCCGCCATCGGCGACGGCGCCGCCAACAACATCGGCTGCGGCTGCGACCAGCCCTCTGAGTTTGCCCTCATGGTCGGCACCACCGGCGCCATGCGCGCCGTCTTCGAGCGCTCCCACATCGATGTACCCCCCGGCCTCTGGTGCTACCGCCTCGACCCCCGCCGCTTCGTCCTCGGCGGCGCCCTGTCCAACGGCGGCAAGGTCTTCGAGTGGGTCATGGACCG
>Ga0068877_10001814_pt1 | contig 17473 bp, 18 predicted proteins | sample NOAtaG_FD_66437 | JGI IMG/M metagenome (GOLD analysis project Ga0068877, IMG submission 66437) | Freshwater lake microbial communities from Lake Erie, under a cyanobacterial bloom - NOAA_Erie_Diel6S_1000h metaG | ecosystem: Environmental > Aquatic > Freshwater > Lake | place: USA: Ohio, Lake... | reverse complement strand
TTCGGTTACAGAACGCACAGCAGAAATTGGAATAAGAAAAGCTTTGGGTGCAAATAAATCTGCGATCTTATTTCAATTCTTATCAGAGTCGGTTGCTATTTCAGCTTTTGGTTGCACAATGGGTTTAATACTAGGTGTTGCCGGTACAATGCTTTTTATTCCTATCATTCGATCATTAACAGAAATGCCATTCGAAGCTGCCTTTACGGCTAATACACTCATCATTATTTCTATAGTAGCGTTAATGGTCGGTATCATTTTTGGAACTTACCCCGCCATGCGTGCTGCTAAACTCGATCCGGTAGAAGCTATCAGAAAAGAATAGTTAACTTTTTAATGTAGATAAAAAGGTATCTGCACGCTTTAAATATGCACTCAGTTTTTTCTTATCCATTTTGTTTACCAAATTAATCATCATGCTCATGCGTGGGTTTTTAATAAAGGCTTCGCGGTTTACATATAAAAATCTCCAATACAAAGCATCCCAAATTTCGCACCACTCGCCTTTGGTAAAATCACTCATTTTTAAAATGTAATTCGACCCTGAAACATAGGGTTTGGTTGTCATTAAACCACCATCGGCATATTGGCTCATGCCATACACGTTGGGCACCATCACCCAATCGTAAGCATCTACAAACATTTCCATAAACCAACGATACACCTCATCAGGATCAAACTCGCACAACAACATAAAATTTCCTAATACCATTAATCGTTCTATGTGGTGGCAATAACCCAATCTATTTATTTTTTTAATTACATGGTCGATTGGTTCAATGCCTGTAGTGCCTTCCCAAAATGAATAAGGAATTTTTCTGGTAAAGTTGAAATGGTTTTTAGTGCGTTGCGTTACGCCAATCTCTTGGTAAACACCGCGCATAAATTCGCGCCAGCCCAATACTTGTCGCACAAATCCTTCTGTATTATTTAATCCGATTTTATTTTTTTCAGCAGTTTTTAAAATGTTTTTTACAATTTGTTTCGGGCTGATTAACCCTATGTTTAAGGCAGGTGTAATACCTGCGTGGTAAACATAGTCGCTCGATGTGCTGATGGCATCTTCATAATCGCCAAATAAATGAAAACGATGTTTTAAAAAATCATCGAAACATTGATCGGCTTCTTCGAATGTTACCGGATAGTGAAAACCCTCTGCATGCCCTGTTGTGTTTTTAAATTTGCTTACGTATTGTTTGGCTTCTAATACATATTCATTTTGTTTGGTTTTTTTGATGGGAGGAGGAATTACATTTTTAGGAAGTTTCTTTCTGTTGTCGCCATCAAAACTCCACTGCCCACCAACAGGACTTAAATCTTTTTCTACTAATACTTTAAACTTTTTTCGTTGCTTTTGATAGAAAGAAGCCATGAATAATTTTTTGCCTTTATCGAGTTGTTGAACAAACTCCTCTTGTTGCAAAAAGAAATTAGGGCTGGGTAATTTTTGTGTGGATACATTATTTTCAGTTGCGTATCTTTTTATTCTTCTCTCTAATAAATAATCTGCCGTATCAAAATATTGAATGACTTGAAATTGCTTGGCTAATTTTTTGAAAAACTTTTTTGAACTTTCTATTTCTTTAGCCTCGAGATAATTAACTTTTACGCCTTGCGATTTTAAATAATCAGCGTAAAACTTCATGGAAGCTCGGTGTAAAATCAGCTTCTGCACATGAAAGGTTTGTTCGGTAAAATAAAGTGGATCTTCTACTAAAAAAACAACATCGTTTTTAGCGTGAGTAGCTTCGCGATACAACTGATGAGGAAAAACAAGAAAAGCCTTTTTCATGCTTGCTAAACAGCGAAGCCAGCACAAGGTTTAGCCAAACAAACTATTCACTTCTAAATCTATTTTATTAACGATGAACGAAAAATCTTCTGTGTTATTTACAAAGTCTAGTGGGTTAACATCTATGATCAGAAGTTTTCCGGCTTTGTATTGGGCAATCCAGTTTTCGTAATGTTCGTTCAGGTTTTTAAGGTAATCCAATCTTATGGCATTTTCATAATCTCTTCCGCGCTTTTGTATTTGCTCTACCAGTTTGGGTATATCGGCTTTGAGGTAAATCAACAGATCAGGAGCTTTTACAAAGCCAACCATCGAGTGAAAAATATCCAAATAACTTTGGTAATCGCGCTCGTTGATGTGTCCGCTTTTATAAAGATTGGCCGCAAAGATGTAAGCATCTTCGTAAATGGTGCGGTCTTGTACAGTTGGTCTTGCTGCTTGCTGGATATCATTTACTTGTTTAAACCGGCTGTTTAAAAAATAGATTTGAAGATGAAAAGCCCAGCGTTTCATATCTTCATAAAAATCGCGCAGGTACGGGTTGTTATCTACCGATTCGTACAAAACCTGCCATCCATAATGTTTGCCTAATTTACCGGCTAAGGTTGTTTTTCCGGAACCAATATTACCGGCTATCGCGATGTGTTTTAACATAGGTCGCGAAGGTAGAAACTCTGTGTTTCCTGAAAAAATTTTTTGAGATAGATAGAAACAAAAAAGGCTGCCTTGCGACAGCCTTTGACATTTTAATTTTTACTCTGCGAGCGAAGCCGAACATTGGCATCATCGGCACGGATGTTAACTTTAGCTGTGCCATTTCCTAAGGCTAATTCTGTAAAATGTTCGCTTTCTTGTTTGCTGCTAAAACTACCTTCTGCGCTAATGCGGGCATCGTCATGGCGAATGCTAAATTGTCCGCTTCCAGAGAGCACATCAAAAACCACTAAACCATCTTCCGAACGAATGGCATAATTGCCATTATCCGAAAGTGAACTTTGAATAATTAGTTTTCCATCATCTACATCGGCATCAATAGAAGAGAAGGAAGCGTTTTCAAAAGTAAGATCAGCATCGTTGGCATCAATAGATAAACTTCCTTTTCCTCCACTCATTTTTAAATCGCCATCATCTAGATTGAATGTAAATTTATTGCCCTTGCAATTGGTTAATTCTGCATCGCCATCATCAATATCTAAACTGATGGCGCCATCGATATTTTTAATCCAATAATCTCCGTCATCTCCTTTAATTTGTAAACTAACACCCTCAGGTACTTCCAATTTAATTGTATATTCTTCGCTTATATATCCAAACAATACTGTGGCTTGGTTCGATTGTCGCTCACGAATTACCAAATTGCCATTGTTTGCTTCAACATCAACAGTAAAAAAACCTTTGCTTGCAGACCATCCTTTGGTTACAACTGTTCTATCAATTTTTACATGTGCAAGAGCTGTGCGGTCTGTTCCGGTTATGAACACATTAGCATCGGATGAACGCAAATCTATGGTTCCGTTTTTGGCGATGGCATATTCCTGATCGAGGTGGAAATCTTTTACTTGTGCGAAGTGCAGGGAGGTGCTGCAAAGTACAGCCAAAAGGGTAAGTGTAATTTTCATTTTTTTAAATTTTAGGGTAAGACGCAAAACTTTTACAGATGGTTGCTTTTGCTTGATCTGACTTTTAGTTTTTATTTCCTTCTTTTTCTTTCGTTTAGCATAAAATTTAACGGTGTTTGTGCAAAAAGCATTTACCCTAAAGACTTTTACCCAGTATGTTCAGATTAACACAACGTAACATATTTGTAAATACCCTTAAAAAAATTAAGATAAACACGATTAACGTTTTAAGGTATTCTCGTATGTTGTCGTAATCAGTTTAACTATAACATGAACCTTTACGATAACTTTCTCGCTAATTAACTTTTTAAAATAGGGGGTAGATAAAAAGAGTGTACTGTAAAAAAATGTTCCCCACAACAACAAAGTAAAGGGGTCGTCTCCCGAAAGTATTTGGTTTATAATTCCAGCTAACGCACCTGTAATTAGAAATAAAAAAATTCTGATGAGTGTAAATATCCCAACATGAATTAATTCTTTTTTTAGCGACTCATTAAAACTGATGGTGAAGCGGTGGTACAACAACCAAAAATAATTGAGCATAAAAAACCACGCGTTTAAACCAATTGCAATAAGTACGATAAACACGAGATAAAATAGATTTACTGCGGTTTGTCTGTTTTTATATACTTCTTGATTAGGCGAAGAAAGAGCGGCTATTATGCTGATGAAATTGGCATGCAGAATAACAAATTCCAGCATGAGCGAATCGCCAGTTGTTATCGATATTTTATTAGGGAATGATAAATAAATAATAAGATTGATAATGAAAACGATACCCACCAGTAACTCCGGATTTAGAAAACGACTCAGGTAACGAAAAAAATAGCCTTGTGCCAGGCCTTTTATTAGCGAAACAAAAAACATCATACGACTTGTTAAAAAATAAAACATGGGGCTTAAGCATGGCTTAACCCTTTCAAGTCATAGAAGGAAAGAGAGTTAAAGTATAAGGTTAAAAAAAGTAAAACGAATTTAAAAACATTTTTACCAAGAGCCGCTGCTTCCGCCACCGCCAAAGCTTCCGCCACCACCTGAAAAACCTCCACCACCGGAAGACCAACCGCCACCACTTCCGCCTCCGCCAATAAACCTACCACCGCCAGAAGACCAACCGCCACCGCGGCCCCCACTGTTACCGCTATTCTTTAATTTCTCTGATATTTTTTTTCCCCATTCTGTTTTAGGTAAAATCATTTTTAAGAAAGGAGTAGCTAATGCATAAATTGCCAAAGCCAATACACCACCGTTAGCGCCTAATACAACCATCGGAAAAACCGCATAGAAAGGAATTAAAAATGCGTATAAACCCCACCCTGCACATCCGGGTGTAAACAAAGCAAAAAAAGAAAACACACCCAGTATACCGAATATAAAAAAGCCAACAAGTAATTTATCTTTCAGAGTTAGTTCTGTGCCTTCTAAACGTACACCTTCCTCGGCCTGATACTCTCCTTGGCTCGTGCGCAATATGGCGTCAATGCCTGCTTGAATGCCCGCCTCGTAATCTTGCCTGCGAAAAGCAGGCGCTATTTCGTTTCTGATAATGCGACTTGTAGCTGCATCGGTAAGAATTCCTTCTAAACCCTTGCCTACTTCAATCCGGATTTTTCTGTCTTGTATAACGATGAGCAACAAAACACCATTGTCGTTTTTTGCTGTTCCTAATTCCCATTTTTCAGTAACCTGTATGCCGTAGCTTTCTAGCGGATAACCATCAAGAGTTTGTATTACCAATACAGCTACCTGGTTTGTAGTAGAATCTTCGAATGTTTTAAGTTGATTTTCCAACTGGCTGATAAATCCAGTGCTTAACACTTTGGCCTCATCGTGTACACGCATGCCCCATAGTTCCGGAATGGCCGGTTGACTTTGTGCCTGAGCAAAACCAGTAAGAAAAAGAAATGCAAAAAATAAATTTCTGTGAAGGTGCAGTTGTGAGGAGATCATCTTTAGTCTTTATTGAATTCTCAAGTCGTCTTTTAATTCGTTGGTATCATCGGCAGTAATGGTAAATTCTTTTTCGAGCAGAAGTTGTCCGCATCGCGCAATACAAGCTTCTAAGCCGCCTATGGCATCGCCTGTTTTTATTTTATCAATTAAAGTTTTTACTATTCCATCCCATTCTTTTTGCTCTACTACTTTGCTAATTCCTTTATCGGCCATAACAATTACTTCGTGCTCAAAAAAAGAAATGAATAGTAATATACCTGTACGTTGTTTTGTGTTAAAAACTTCTTCTTGTAAAAATGCTGCTTCGGCTTTTTGTTTGGTAACTCTGTCGAAATGTTCCTGGCTGATAAACACTCTTTGCAGTACATCTATTTTTGCGGTAAGCCAGGCGCCTAGTATTCCTCCGGCCAAAACAATTAAAAAGATGAAAATAGGATCGTAAACTTCAAAATCCGGAATGTATCGATCGATAAAAATGTATCGATCGATAAAAATGATACCGAGAAAAAAAATGGCTGCACTTAAAACTGCAGCGCGATAAGTAGCTATTGTATAAGCATCACTTTTTTCTACAATGAACGGAACAATTTCTCCTGAAATTTTACTTTCTGCTTGTTGTACTGCTTGTTTTATTCGGGCAAGATCTTGCTCAGTAAATCTATTTTTAAGACTCATGGGTACATGCTTTAAGCAATAAAGTTACAAAAACCACTATACTTTAAGTTGTCTTAAATATACCTGTATGGTATTTTCTAAACCAAGATATAAAGCATCGCACACCACTGCATGCCCAATGCTTACCTCATCCAGATGCGGAATGTTTTGAGCGAAATAATGTAAATTTTCTAAGCTTAAATCGTGTCCGGCATTTATGCCCAAGCCAAGGCGGTGTGCTGTAAGAGCGGTTTCTATATATGGTTTTATAGCAATTTCTTTGTTGAGCTTAAACTCGCGGGCGTATGGTTCGGTGTATAATTCTATTCTGTCTGCACCTATTGCTGCTGCACCTTCGGCCATTTGTGGAGACGGATCGATAAAAATCGATACCCTCGCTCCAGATTTTTTTAAGGTAGAAATTATTTCTTGCAGAAAAGTTTTGTGTTGGATGGTGTTCCATCCTGCGTTAGAGGTAATAACATCGGGGCCATCGGGCACTAAAGTAGCCTGAGCCGGCTTCACCCTTTCAATCAATTTTAAATACCTATCATCCGGGTAGCCCTCTATGTTAAATTCTGTTTTTACAACATCCTTAAGTTTTAAAACATCATCATAACGGATGTGCCGCTCATCGGGCCTGGGGTGCACGGTTATACCCTGAGCGCCAAAACGCTCGCAATTGATGGCCGCCTCTATCACATCCGGATTGTTGCCGCCCCGGGCATTTCTAAGTGTGGCGAATTTATTAATATTGACGCTGAATCTAATCACAACTCTAAAACAGTTTGTTTTGTGGTTCGTTCAAAATTAACCTATAAAATGATATGAGTTTAAAAGCACAAATCGATCAGGACATAAAAAAAGCCATGCTTGCCAAAAACAAAGAAGAGTTAGATGCTTTACGCAGCATTAAATCTCTTATCCTTTTAGCTGAAACAGAAAAAGGCAGTGCAGGCGAAGTGGCTGCCGATGTAGAAATACGTTTGTTAACCAAAGCTGCGAAACAACGGAAAGAGTCTGCCGATATTTTTACCCAACAAAACCGGGCAGATTTGGCCGAGAAAGAATTAAACCAACTTGAGGTTATCAATCGATATTTACCTAAACAACTTTCTGAAGCTGAATTAACCGTAGAGCTGAAAAAAATAATTGAAACCGTGGGTGCAAAATCTCCGGCAGAAATGGGCAAGGTTATGGGCGCAGCTACAAAACAACTGGCCGGCAAAGCCGATGGTAAACTTATTTCGGAACTGGTTAAAAAATTATTGTCTTGAGTTACATTGATATTGGCTTAGTTTTTTTCCTGATTGTTGGCGCCATTATGGGGTACAAAGAAGGTTTTCTTATGGAGGTGGTGGCCTTAGTGGCAATTATTTTGGGGGTTTTAAGCGGATTTAAATTAATGGGCCAGGCCATGATTTTGCTTGAGCAAAAATGGAATATAAACGAGCACGTTTTGCCTTATGTAGCCTTTGGGGTTGTTTTTGTTATCGTAGTTGTATTAGTTACCCTGTTAGGACGAGCCTTAAAAGCCAAAGTAGATAAATCTTTTTTAGGCAGGGTTGATCAGGCAGCAGGCGCAGCTTTGGGTTTTTTTAGAACAGCCTTTATGGTAAGTGTTATTTTATGGCTGGTTCATTCTCTTAACTATTCATTTCCGGAAAAATGGACGGCCAACGCATGGCTATATCCAAAATTAAGCGAATTAGCACCAACCGTTACCGAATGGATAAGCAGCTACATACCCTTGTTCGAAGATGTTTTTTAACGCCCACATTTTTAACTAGATTACACTCTACTTAAAGCACTATTTTTACAAACTATACTTATAATACTTAGCATGGCACTGGTTGTAAAACAACATGGAGAATTTAAATATGTAGATGAAGGAAGCGGTCCGGTAATCTTATTGCTGCACGGTTTGTTTGGTGCATTAAGCAATTGGGAAGGTGTAACCAATCGATTTTCTGGAAAATACAGAGTAGTTATTCCTATGCTACCCATTTACGAAATGCCTATAAAAGAGGCTGGAATAGATGGCCTCAGAAAATTTGTAGAAGAGTTTGTACAGGCTATGAGCTTAAAAGATCTGGTAATAATGGGCAATAGTTTAGGTGGGCATATTGCTTTGGCTTACACTTTAAAAAATCCGGATAAAGTAAAAAAACTAATCTTAACCGGCAGCTCCGGATTGTTTGAAGATTCCATGGGAGGTTCATATCCTAAACGTGGTAATTACGACTATATAAAAGAACGCGTTGCCTACACCTTTTACGATCCTTCGGTAGCAACCAAAGAGTTGGTCGATGAAGTTTTTGAAACTACTAACTCCATACCCAAATGCATGCGCATTGTTGCCATAGCAAAATCGGCCCAACGCCATAATATGGCTACTGATATACCCAATATTAAAATTCCCACATTTTTAGTTTGGGGATTAAACGATACAATTACACCACCTATGGTAGCACACGAGTTTAACCGGCTTATTCCCAACTCTACACTCAGGTTTATCGATAAATGCTGCCACGCTCCAATGATGGAACACCCGGAAACTTTTAATGAACTAGTAGAAGATTTTCTTGTTACCCCTTAAAAAATTTCTATGCTGGCTAAAGACCTTATCAACTACATGGTGCCTCCACTAAAAACCACAGACGATGCCCACAAAGCAATCGTTTGGATGGAAGAATTTCGGTGTGCCTTTCTGCCCGTTGTTGATGAAGGAAAGTTATTGGGATTTATATCCGAAGAAATTATACTTGAAGCCAACGATATCGATAAAGAAGTGAAAGATTTCGAGCTAACCGGACAAAAAAGTTTTGTTACCACCGAAACCCACTTTTACGATATTCTAAAAATAGCTGCCGAAAATAAAGTGCAAATGGTAGCTGTTTTAAACGAAGATCAAACCTACGCAGGTGTAATAACGGTGCAAGATACACTCGCCTCCTTTGCACAAGCTGCTGCCGTACAAATGCCCGGAAGTGTATTGGTTTTATCCATGCGCTTCACCGACTATTCTCTAGCAACCATTAGCCGGCTAATAGAAGAAAACAACACCAAAGTATTAAGCAGTTTAATCAATGAAGATCCACTCGATAGCGGAAAAATAAAACTAACCTTAAAATTAAACCAGGAAGATCTATCGCGTATAGTAGCCACGTTAGAACGGTTTGGTTATCGCGTAATTGGTCGTTATCAGGAAAGTAAACAAGCACCTCCAGAAAAAGAACGCCTCGATATGCTATTACGCTATTTAGATATTTAATATTCCCATCTGTAACAATCCAATTACATTATCACATGGCCGTACAGCAAGTTGGCATACATGGAAAAGAACTAAGCACAAAAAATTTGCCTGTGCTCGATCGGGTGGTAGAATTAATTCACGACCACCAAGCCACACCTGTATTATCCGAACCCTTAGCCATTCAGTATAAAAAAGCAGGATTTAAAAACAAATTTTCAGTATTTACACCAGGCGATTCTTTGCAGCCTTTATCGTGTGTTCTCAGTTTAGGTGGCGATGGTACATTATTGGAAACCATTAGTTATGTGGGGCCTTCCATGGTGCCTGTTTTAGGTATAAACCTTGGGCGGCTTGGCTTTTTGGCCACCATTAATCAAGAAGAAGTATCTCTCGCTATCAATAAACTATTTGAAGGAGCCTACCAGTTAGATGAAAGAGCTTTACTAAAACTCGAAACAAACTTTCAGCTTTTTGGCCAAACCAATTTTGCGTTAAACGATCTTACCATCATGAAAAAAGATTCGGCCGCCATGATTACTGTACACGCTTTTATCGATGGTGCTTTCTTAAACTCTTATTGGGCAGATGGTTTAATTGTTTCAACCCCAACTGGCAGTACTGGATACAATCTAAGTTGTGGCGGACCTTTGGTTTTGCCCCGTTCGGGTAGTTTTGTGTTAACCCCTGTTAGCCCACATAATTTAACCACCAGGCCAATCGTAGTACCCGATAGTTCAATTATTAAACTTGAGGTAGAAAGCAGAAACAAAAATTATTTGCTAACACTTGATAGCCGCGTGGCCACTGCCAACTCCGGAATCGAAATCGTAGTAAAAAAAGAAAACTTCAAAGCCAGACTCATACAACTCGAGGGTCAGCATTACTTCAAAACACTCCGACAAAAGCTTAACTGGGGTTTTGACATAAGAAATTAATTTTTTACTATTTTTGTAATCTTAGGTAAAGTGAAACTTTAATTGTTATGCGAAAGATACTCTGGTTTTTATTGATTCCCGCTTTTCTGTGTTTAGGTAATGATGCGCAAGCGCAATTGAGCCGAAAAAACATCAAGAAAAACAACAGAAGTATTGCCCATTACAAAGGCAGAAAAAGGGGTTTCGATCCTGCTAAAAAATACAATGCCCTTGGTATAAGCCTTAACGCCATGAATTACTATGGCGATATTGCACCCCTTCCGCGCAAAGCCAGTACAGATATTTCGTTTACACGGCCTGCCATCGGGTTTTCTTTTACACACCGTTTTGGCCCTTTTTATCAATTAACCGGAGCTTTCACATACGGAACATTAGCCGCTTCTGATGCTGAGTCTGCAGACCCGAACGGAGACAACGCCTACCGCTACGTAAGAAACCTAAGCTTCAGAAACCGCATAAAAGAACTTTCAGTTGTTGGTACTTTTGATCTATTCCCCAATCAGGGTACCTACATAAGTCGCGTAAAGTGGACGCCTTACGCCTTTTTAGGGTTAGCTGTTTTTCATCATAACCCACAAGCTAAAGGTACAGATGGAAAATGGGTAGACTTGCAACCACTTGGAACCGAAGGGCAATTTGCTAACCTTCCTTCGGATGCAGCAAATGCAGGTATCAAACCTTACAACAGAATTCAATTTGCCATTCCATTCGGTATCGGTGCCCGTTTCCGCATTAATGAAGTGATGGATATTTCAGGTGAGTTCGGTTTTCGCTACTTATTTACAGATTACATAGATGATGTTTCGAGAAATTATGTGGATTTAACGCTTCTTTCACCAGAGGCACGCGCTTTCTCCTATCGTTCCGGAGAAATAAATCCTTCTACTTCCGAAGCCGTTGCCGCCATAGCATCTAAAACCTTTACCTATCCTAATGGCGATATAGTGTATGCAGGTTATGGCCACGAATATCCCGATAACAAACGCGGTAACAAAAATGACCGCGACACCTACACAATTACCACCATTCGCCTGACGTATATACTTGGGAAAACCTTTCATAGGGCCAAGTTCAGATGATACGATTACTTGTTGGAACACTATTTATTTTACATTCCATTACAGTTCTTAGCCAGAACTCCGAAATAGGTTTTGGTATTGGCGCTTGGAATTATACCGGAGAGTTATCAAAAACATACGATATACTCGAATTAAAACCTGCCGGCACTGTACTATACAGATCCAACCGTGGCAGGGCCATTAGTTTTAAAGCATCATTAACTGCGGGCAAAATTGGCGCAAGCGATAGCCGCACCACCGATGCACTTGCTAATGCGCGAAATGCATCTTTCAACCTTTTCTTATACGAAGCACTTGTTGGCGGAGAATATCATTTTTTAGATTGGCGTAGTGCCAAACGTCCCTTACGTTTTACACCCTATGTTTCGGCAGGCCTCGGCTTATTCGGTATAGCAGGAGTACCAGATAAATCCGCAGAATACAGTTCTGTGCAACCATCTGTACAACTTGGTATGGGCGTTAAATATGTGATTAATCCACTCTGGTATATCGGAGTAGATTTTGGTATGCGTAAAACCTTTTTCGATTATCTGGATAATACCTCCGAAGCTTCTACCAGAACCAAAGCTCCATTTCGCTTCGGAAATCCGAACGATTACGATAACTACTTCTTTACCGGAATAACCATTACCCGTACTTTTTATACAATTCCTTGCCCGGGTAGCCCATACAAATAATAACAACAAGCATAAACTTTACCTCCTAAACCATTAAATCCTTATTTTTGCCCACTTGTGGCTTCATACAGAGAACATATTGTACCCGAACGCATACCGCAGCACATTGCCGTTATAATGGATGGCAACGGCCGATGGGCGAAAAAGAAAGGCGCTTTGCGCATTTTTGGACATCGTAATGCAGTGCAATCTGTAAAAGATGTAACAGAAGCCTGTGGCGAATTAGGAGTAAAATACCTTACCCTCTACGCTTTTTCAACAGAAAATTGGGCCAGACCAAAAGACGAGGTAGACGGCCTAATGGAACTCTTGGTAAACACCTTAAAAAAAGAAATAAAAACTTTAATGGATAATCAGGTAAAGCTTAAAACCATAGGCGATACCCAACATTTGCCGTTAGATTGTCAAAAAAACCTACAGTGGGCCATTCAGGAAACAAGCCAAAATGATGGGCTCACGTTAATTCTTGCCCTTAGTTACTCAGGACGTTGGGAAATAACAAAAGCATTAAAACAAATAGCTTCAGACATTCATCAAGGAAAAACTAACCCCGAAGCTATTACAGAAAATTTTATTCAAAACTATTTAGAAACTGCTGGCATCCCAGATCCGGAGTTGCTAATCAGAACCAGTGGCGAAATGCGGGTAAGTAATTTTTTGTTGTGGCAAATTGCCTACTCAGAATTATATATAACGCCAACACTCTGGCCTGATTTCCGCAAAGAAAACCTTTTCGAAGCTGTTTGGGCATACCAACAGCGCGAAAGAAGATTTGGAAAAACCAGTGAGCAATTGAATCCGGTTGGAACATGAAAAAATTTATTTTACTAACACTATTACTTGTAACAACCTTTTGTGCCGAAGCACAATTCAGGAGAAGCAGAGAACGCGCCAACAACAGCGGCCTCGACCAAAACCTGAACTATGCAAACCCGGGCGAGTATACTATTGCCGGTATAGAAGTTACTGGCTTACAAGTATTAGATAAAAATTCTATGATAGCCTTAACCGGCTTAAAAGTTGGCGACAAAATTAAAATACCGGGAGATGCCATATCAGGAGCCATCCGTAAATTATGGAACCATGGTTTAGTTGGCGATGTAACCATTAACGTAGATAAAATAGAGGGTAGTACTGTATACTTGATGATCGTACTAGCTGAAAGACCACGCCTTACATCGTTTAAATTTACAGGCATATCTAAAGGGCAAGAAACAGCGCTGAAAGAAGATCTCAATCTGATCCGTGGAAAAATTGTGAACGATGCCCTTATCCGAAACACCGAAAATGCAGTTCGTAAACACTTCGTTAAAAAAGGATTTTTAAACACAGAAGTAAAAATTATTCAGCAACGCGATACCGTTATACGCGATGGTATAAAACTAAACATAGAAGTTAGGCCATATTCAAAAGTAAAAATCAACAGAGTATACTTTACCGGTAACGATTCGTTTTACGAAGGAAAACTCGAAAAGAAATTAAAATCTACCAAAGAACACCCACGCTTTACCTTGCATAGAGCCTTAGCCAAAGGCCTCTTTACCACACCCCTCTGGAAAACCGGAGATAGCATAGGATGGAGAGAGGTTAAAAAGTTCTTAAATGATAACGTTAAACTCAATGTTTTTTCAACTTCCAAATTCATTAAAACAGATTACGAAGAGGACAAACGCAAACTCCTATCCTTCTATAACTCTAAAGGATACCGCGATGCCGAAATTATTACCGATACAGTTTATGCCCATAATAAGCGTACAGTAGATGTTCGCTTAAATCTTTTCGAAGGTCCTAAATACCATATCCGAAATATTTATTGGAAAGGAAATTACATACACACTAACCAAACCCTCAACACAATATTGGGTATTTCGAAAGGCGATGTATACGATCGCGAATTAATAGATCGTAAAATTTCTTTCGATCAAAAAACAGGTATGGACATAAGCGGTTTGTACATGGATGATGGCTATTTGTTTTTCCGTGTAACACCTTACGAAACCGTAGTTGCCGGAGACTCCATCGATATAGAAATGCGCATTTATGAAGGCGAGCAGGCAACTATAAATGAAGTAACCTTTTCGGGTAACGAGCGCACATCCGACCACGTAATTCGCAGAGAACTAAGCACAGTTCCTGGACAAAAATTTAGCCGATCCGATATAATTCGTACGCAACAGCGCCTTGGGCAATTAGGCTACTTTGATCCGGCTAAAATTGGACAGAACATAGTACCAAACCCCGCAAACGGAACAGTAGATATCGACTGGACACTCGAAGAACAATCTAACGACCAGATACAACTCTCTGGAGGCTGGGGCGGTCGTTTTGGCTTTGTAGGTACTTTAGGACTAACCTTCAACAACTTCTCTATCCGGAATATTCCACGCATACGCGAGTGGAGACCTTTACCAGTAGGCGATGGCCAACGCTTATCTATACAAGCACAAGCCAATGGCCGAAACTTCCAGAACTATAGTTTCTCCTTTACAGAACCCTGGTTAGGTGGCCGTAAGCCACACTCATTAACGATATCCTATTCAAAATCATTTTCACGCTCTGCCGGAATAGGCGCCATTAGTTTTAACGATTTAAACTCCTTACTAAAACTGGATAACATTTCTGTTGGTATAGGTCGTTTTCTCGAATGGCCCGATAATTACTTTACTTTAAATAACACCCTATCATTCTCTGCCTTTCAGCTACGCAACATAAATTTTGGATTGGGTTGTACAACGTGTAGTTCTTACGCTATTTCGCTTATCACTTCCTTGTCGCGAAGCAGCATAGATGACCCTCGCTACCCTTCCAGCGGCTCGCAAGTAACCCTAACGGCAACGCTTACACCTCCATACTCTTATTTTAATAACAAAGATTACAACGAAATAAGCGCAGAAGAGAGAAACCGCTTTCAGGAATACCATAAATGGATGTTCGATGCCCGCTATTACTTGCCGTTAGACAAGAAAAAGAAATTAGTTCTGGAAGCCCGCGCTCACTTTGGGTTTTTAGGAGCTTACAACAAAGCTAAAACCGGTATAGGACCTTTCGAAAGGTTTTATGTAGGTGGCGATGGCTTAGCCGGTGGGTTTAACTCGTTTGTTTTAGGCCAGGAAGTAGTGGGGTTACGAGGTTACGAAAATAATGTGCTTACTCCTCCGGATTTTGCCGGTACAATTAACACAGAAAGCACCGTACGAGGTGGTATTGTGTATGATAAATTCGTTCTCGAAATGCGATATCCGGTAACAACCGGTAATACAGCCACCATTTATGGCTTTACCTTTGTTGAAGGAGGTAACAACTGGAACAATTACCGAGACTTTAATCCGTTTAAGATGTACCGTTCTGCCGGATTTGGTGCAAGAATTTTCATGCCTGCATTTGGCTTAATTGGTTTGAATTGGGCTTACGGATTTGATCCTGTTCCTTTGGGTAGCAGAAGAGATATCTCTGGCTCGCAGTTCCATTTTACCATCGGACAACAAATTCGATAGCATGAAAATTGCAACCACATTTGCCTTTGTATTGATAACCGCCACTTGCTTTTCGCAACGCTTTGGTTATATCGATACAGATTATATTCTGAAAAAAATGCCGGAATTTAAAAAAGCAGATGATGAGATAAACCAGTTGTCGCAAGCGTGGGAAGCCGAAGTACGCGAAATGAGTAAAATAATTGATGGCATGCTAGCCAATTTAAAGGCAGAGCAGGTTTTGTTAACCGATGACATGAAACGCGAACGTGAGCTGGCCATTCAAAAAAAAGAAAACGAATTGAAAGAATACCAGAAAAAACTTTTTGGGGTTGAAGGTTTATATTTTTTGAAAAAACAAGAATTAATAAAACCCATACTGGATAAAATTTGGGATGCAACCGATAAAGTGGCCAAACAAAACAACTTGGCCATAGTATTTGATAAGGCCGGGCAACTCGTAATGATTTATACCGACCCCCGATACGATTATACAGAATTTGTTTTAGAAGCTCTCGGTTTAGGTGATCCCAACGATACTGTGAAAAATTAATTGCAAATTGGCACGATTTTAACTTAAACTAAACAAAGGAATTGCAAATAAAGATTGTTCCTGTGTATTTTGAACCCGTTATGAATATGAAAAACCTACTAGTAATTTTTGTTTTCGGAATCTTGGCTTTTAGTGCCAACGCCCAAAACGCCTCTAAAGTTGGCTATGCCGATGTAGAATACATTTTTAGCCAGATGCCCGAGTTTAAGCAAATTGATGCAGACTTAAACACGCTTCAAAACCAATTGAAGAAAAATCTGGAAACAAAAAGTGCAGAGTTTCAAAGAAAGGTAACAGAATACCAACAGAACTACGATAAAATGCTAGATGCTGTGCGCCAAAACACAGAGCGCGAGTTAAAACAACTTCAGGACAATCTTCAAAAGCTTCAAGAAGATGCACAAGCAGAAATTCAGAAAAAACAAAACGCCTTAATGGAACCCGTGTATACCAAAGTGGGTAAAACCATCGAAGAGGTAGCGAAAGAAAATGGTTACACTTTCATTTTAAACCAGCAACTAGGTGGCTTAGATGTTATTCTTTATGGCGATCCTGCCAATAACATCTCAGATCTAGTTCTTAAAAAAATGGGTGTAACACCCGCGCCAGCAACGGCTACTAATCCTAAATAATTTTGCTTATTATCAATCAAAAGCTCTTCGGCAAACCGAAGGGCTTTTTTTTTACACTTACCTTTATACATGAATAAAACTCCAGGGCAATTACACCAAGGCGATGTTGTTAGCCTGGTGGCCACAGCGCGCAAAGTAAACGAACCAGAAATGGAGTTTGCCAAACAGTTGCTAACCTCGTGGGGATTAATCGTAAAAGAAGGTAAACATTTATACAGCGATACCGGTGGCTATTTTTCAGCCACAGATGCTTTACGCCTTCAAGATTTGCAACAAGCCCTTAACGATACTGAAATAAAGGCCATTTTATGTGCACGAGGTGGATATGGCACAACACGCATTCTCGACTCTCTGAATTTTTCAAAATTTCACCAACACCCAAAATGGATTATTGGCTTTAGTGACATTACATCTCTACATATTGCTGTCTGTAATGAACATGTAATGAGCATACATGGCAATATGCCTATCTCTATGCACCATCAAAAAGCAGAGCAAGCAAACGTAGCTCTTCAAAACTTGTTGTTTTCTGGTCGTCCAAATCCCATTTTGTGGAATACCCAAACGAAAGGAAAACAAGGTAGTGCAGAAGGTGTTTTAGCAGGTGGTAACTTAAGTTTGCTGGTAGATTCTATAGGTACTAAAACCGAAGTTAACACCAACAATTGCGTATTGATTTTGGAAGAAATAGATGAATACCATTACAAGATAGATCGTATGCTTAATCAATTAAAAAGAGCAGGCAAGTTAGATAAGCTAGCCGCTTTGCTGATTGGCTATTTTACTGATTGTAAGCAAGGAAGTTTTCCATTTCATAACTCTATTGAAGAGATTATAAAAGACTATACAA
>Ga0068877_10001808_pt1 | contig 17512 bp, 13 predicted proteins | sample NOAtaG_FD_66437 | JGI IMG/M metagenome (GOLD analysis project Ga0068877, IMG submission 66437) | Freshwater lake microbial communities from Lake Erie, under a cyanobacterial bloom - NOAA_Erie_Diel6S_1000h metaG | ecosystem: Environmental > Aquatic > Freshwater > Lake | place: USA: Ohio, Lake... | reverse complement strand
TCAATCGTTGGTTAATCTGTTACTTCAATATCTGTACCGTTTTCAGGATTTCCTTCACCAGTCTCGGTTTCCTCGTCTTCCTCCTCATCGCGCGGAACCTTGGCCATGGCGGCAATCACATCTTTGTTTTTCATGTTGATGAGCTTTACGCCTTGGGTTGCACGGCCTACCACACGCAGTGTTTCGATGGCCAGACGGATGCTGATGCCGTTGCGGTTGATGATCATCAATCCGTCTTCATCCGTAACATCGAGCATGCCGATCAGGTCGCCGGTTTTCTCGGTTATCTGAATGGTTTTCACGCCCTTGCCTCCCCTGCCGGTTACACGGTAATCGCCCAGGTCGCTGCGTTTTCCGAATCCGTTTTCGCTGAGCACCAGGATACTGGTATTCTCCGATGCCGGATCTACACATACCATTCCTACCACTTCATCTTTTTCAGATTCGAGGGTTACGCCGCGCACACCGGAGGCAGTCCGGCCCATAGGACGAACCTTGGCTTCTGAGAAGCGGATGGCCTTGCCACTGCGTTTGGCCAAAATCACTTCGTTGTTGCCATTGGTCAGACGCGCCTGCAGCAGTTCATCTCCTTCGCGCACATTGATGGCGTTGATGCCATTGGCACGCGGACGGCTGTATGCTTCCAGTGAAGTTTTCTTGATGATGCCCTGGCGGGTGCACATGATGATAAAATTCTGATCGAGGTATTCCGGATCACGGAGGTTCTTCACGTTCACATAGGCTTTTACCTTGTCATCCTGTTCGATATTGATCAGGTTCTGAATCGGGCGGCCTTTGGTCACTTTTCCACCTTCAGGAATTTCGTACACCTTCAGCCAGAAGCAACGGCCTTTTTCAGTGAAGAACAAAAGGTAGTTGTGGTTGGTGGCCACAAAGAGGTGTTGGACGAAGTCTTCATCGCGATGACCTACGCCTTTATTGCCTTTGCCACCGCGCCTTTGCTCTTTGTATTCTGCCAGCGCGGTGCGCTTGATATAACCCATGCGGGAAATGGTAATCACCACTTCTTCATCCGGGATCAGGTCTTCTATATTGATTTCATCGGCATTGAGTTCGATGCGGGTGCGGCGCGGGTCGCCAAATTTTTCCATCACCTCGCGGAGTTCGTCTTTGATGATCTGATAGCGCAATGCCTCATCGCCAAGTATGCTCTCGAGGTATAGGATTTCTTTCAATACCGCGGCATGTTCTTCGCGGATCTTGTCGCGTTCGAGGCCGGTAAGACGTTGCAAGCGCATATCCAATACCGCGCGGGCCTGGATTTCAGTCATACCGAAATTGCTCATCAAACCGTTGCGGGCTTCGTCAGGACCATTGGCTTCACGGATCAGCTTGATTACGGCGTCGAGGTTATCGAGTGCGATAAGCAGACCTTCCAATACGTGGATACGCTTCCGCGCTTCGGCCAGCAGATACGTCGTGCGCCTTACCACCACTTCGTGTCTGTGCGTAACGAAATGACGGATCAGGTCTTTGACATTCAGCAGTTCAGGCTTGCCATTCACCAGGGCGATATTGTTCACCGAGAAGCTGGTCTGCAGCGGCGTGTATTTGAAAAGCTGGTTGAGGATGATATTGGGAATCGCGTCGCGCTTCAGTTCGAAAACCACGCGCATCCCTTGCCTGCCGCTTTCATCGCGTAATGCCGATATTCCTTCGATAACCTTTTCATTGATCAGCTCTACGGTCTTTACGATGATCTGTGAAGGCGAAACCTGGTAAGGCACTTCGGTCACGATGATCATTTCTTTGCCGGTATTGCTGGTTTCGATTTCAGCTTTTCCGCGCATCAGCACACGTCCGCGGCCGGATGCCATCGCTTCGCGCACACCTTCGACGCCGTAGATAACGCCGCCGGTCGGGAAATCCGGGCCTTTGATAACTTGTGAAAGTTCATCGATGGTAATTTCCGGGTTATCGATGAAGCGGATAACGCCTTCGCATACTTCATTCAGGTTATGCGGCGGCATATTGGTTGCCATACCTACGGCGATACCGGCAGCGCCGTTCACGAGCAGGTTCGGAATTTTACCCGGCAATACGGTCGGCTCTTCCAGGCTGTCGTCGAAGTTGGAACGGAAATCGACAGTTTCCTTGTCGATATCTGTCATCATTTCTTCGGCCAGCTTGCGGAGGCGCGCTTCGGTATAACGCATGGCCGCCGGCGGGTCTCCGTCGATCGAACCAAAGTTACCTTGCCCGTCGACCATGGTATACCGCAGGCTCCAGTCTTGCGCCATACGCACCATCGTATCGTACACCGATGAATCGCCGTGCGGATGGTATTTACCCAATACCTCACCTACGATACGTGCCGATTTTTTGTAAGGTCTGTTGGAAGCGAGACCCAATTCGCTCATGCCGTACAAAACCCGCCTGTGCACCGGCTTCAGTCCGTCGCGCACATCGGGTAAAGCCCGGCTGACAATCACCGACATCGAATAATCGATGTAGGCGGTTTTCATTTCGTCTTCAATGTTGATCGGTATGATCTTCTCGTTCATCTCGTCGCTCATGCAATCGCGTGATTTTCGTCGCAAGATACGCCCCGTTCCTTCAGGAATGACGCGGGTTTACACACAAATTTTGTACATTTCGGGTACGTGTCCAAGCCGCTTGTCACAGCGATTGACCAGCGGACGAAAAGCCTTTACAGGCGGGCGATTCAGGCTTTTGCCAGCAGCTGCCGTATTTCGTGCAGACGCAACAGGGCCTCTACCGGTGCCATGCGGTCTATGTCCAGGCTTTCCAATACGGAGCGGATTTCGGCCAATACCGGGTCGCCCAGCGCAAACATTTGCAACTGCATGGCGCCTTGACCGGATTGCAGTTTCTTCACCGCCTGCCTGCTGCCATCCTGCGTGCGCTGTTCTTCCAGTTGTTGCAATATTTCCACCGCACGAGAAGTGACGCGCGCCGGTATACCGGCCATGCGGGCCACATGGATACCGAAGCTGTGCTCGCTCCCACCGGGCTTTAGCTTCCTCAGAAAAACAATCTTGTTCTGGTCTTCCCGGATGCTTACATGGTAATTGCGTACACCTTCCAGTTTCGCTTCCAGTTCATTGAGTTCGTGATAATGCGTGGCAAAAATGGTTTTCGGCTTTCGCGGATCGTTCGCCAGAAATTCGGCTATGCTCCAGGCGAGTGAAATACCGTCGTAGGTGCTGGTGCCGCGCCCGATTTCATCCAATAAAATCAGGCTGCGGTCGCTCAGGTTATTGAGGATGCTCGCCGTCTCAATCATCTCAACCATGAACGTGCTCTCTCCCAGGCTGATGTTGTCGCTCGCTCCTACCCGTGTGTAGATTTTGTCTGTCAGACCGATATGGGCTTCGATACAGGGAATAAAACACCCAGCCTGCGCCATGAGCACTGCCAGCGCCGTCTGTCGCAGGATGGCGCTCTTACCGCTCATATTCGGGCCGGTGAGGATGATCATGCGCTGTTCGGCATCATCCAGCAGGATATCGTTGGGGATATAGGATTCGCCGGGCGGAAGCTGGCGCTCGATTACCGGATGGCGCAGACCTTTGATCTCCAGCAGGCGGTCGTCGTGAATCTGCGGACGAACGTAATGGAACTCGCGGCTTACTTCTGCAAAGGCACTCAGGCAGTCAATCCGCGCCAAGACCTGCGCGTTGAGTTGTACCACCGGAACAGCATCCGCCAGTTCCTGTACGAAATTTTCCCACCAACTGGTTTCCAGACCAAGAATCCGGTCTTCCGCGTTAAGGATTTTGTCTTCGTATTCTTTCAGCTCAGGCGTGATATACCGCTCGGCATTGGTCAGCGTCTGTTTCCTGATCCATTCAGCAGGAACCTTGTCCCGATGCGCGTGCGTTACCTCGATATAATATCCAAACACATTGTTGAAAGCCACTTTCAGGGAAGTGATTCCGGTGTTTTCGGCTTCCCGGCGTTGCAAAGCAGCCAGGTAATCTTTGCCACTCGTTGCCAGGGCGCGCAATTCGTCGAGTTCAGGCAGAACACCTGTTTTAACAATGCCTCCTTTTCCGGCTATAGCAGGCGCATCATCGTTTAAAGACGATTCGATATGGGATGAAATGCTTTCGCAAGGGTTGATTTGCTCAGCCAGGCGTTTTACGGCCGGAACAGCCGCCGGCATAAGGCTTTCACGCAAGGCTGCTGCCGCGCGGAGTGAACGGGCCAGTTGAACGGTTTCGCGCGGACTGATACGCCCGAGAGCCACTTTGCCGGCCAGGCGCTGTAAGTCGCCTATTTGCTGGAGTGAAGCACGGAGGCTTTCAGCGGTTTCCGGATGGTTGATCAACCATTCTACTGTATCGTGCCGTTCAGCAATGCGCGCTTTTTCCTTTAATGGTAACGATAACCAGTGCCGCATCATGCGGGCGCCCATGGGTGTGCGCGTGCGATCGAGCACTTCCAACAGGCAGCGGCCACCCGGGTAAATCGGCTGAATCACCTCGAGGTTGCGCAGCGTGAAACCATCCAGCCAGAGGTAATGATCGCGTTCGATGCGGCTGATTCCTGTGAGGTGGCCCAAGCGGCTGTGGCGGGTCTGTTCCAGGTAATGCAGGATGGAACCGGCGGCTGTAATGGCCAGGGGCATGTTTCCAATGCCGAAACCCTTGAGCGTACTGACACCGAAATGCCTGTTCAGTTTATCTTCTGCGTATTCAAGGCTGAATACCCATTCATCCAAAAACTGCAGCAGCCAGCCGGTGCCGTAATGTTGTCCGAAAGCATCGGAAGACTGGCGTGTAAGCAAGATCTCACTCGGCTTGAAGCCTTGCAATAGCTTGCGCATGTATTCGCGATCGCCTTCAGCGGTTAAGAATTCGCCCGTGCTTACATCCAGTAAAGCCAATCCGGCGTTTTCGCCATCCGGTTGCCAGGCCGCCAGGTAGTTGTTTTCCCGCGCCTCGAGTACCTTGTCATTCACCGAAACGCCGGGCGTAACCAATTCAGTTACGCCGCGTTTGACGATGGTTTTCGTCATTTTCGGATCTTCCAGCTGATCGCAGATGGCCACACGGTGACCGGCGCGTACCAGCCGCGGCAGGTAGCTGTCGAGCGAGTGATGTGGAAACCCGGCCAGCTCAATTTCTGAAGCCGCGCCATTGGCCCTTTTTGTGAGCACGATACCCAATACGGCGCTGGCGGTGCGGGCGTCTTCACCGAAGGTTTCATAAAAGTCGCCCACCCTGAACAACAGCAACGCACCCGGATATTGCGCCTTGATGCTGTTGTACTGCTGCATTAAGGGAGTTTCTTTCCCGCCTTTACCACCTGCCATATCACCGCAAATTACTTCAGCCTTCCCCGCTTCCAATGCACACTTTTCCCACCAAAAGGCACAAGAAGAAGGCGATACCTGCCCGCCCTCCTGGCATTCAAAGACCACGCGATTCTGAAAAATAACCATTCGCTGCATCCAAGGCCCTGCAGCACCATTCAGCCCTACTTTTGCATCATGCCGCGCAAACTCCATATTACCGAATTGGGAAGAATGGATCAGGAAAGCTTCCGCAAGTCAGACAAGCAGCCCCTGGTGCTTGTATTGGATCAATTGCGCAGCGCTTACAATACCGGTTCCATTTTCCGCACGGCTGATGCCTTCAGGCTGGAAAAGCTTTTTTTGTGCGGCTTCACTCCTGCTCCTCCCCACAAAGAGATCAGCAAGACTGCGCTGGGTGCCGATCAAAGCGTCAAATGGGAACATTGCGAACACACGACCGCTGCTATCAGACAATTGAAAGAACAGGGCTACTATATTGTGGCAGCTGAGCATACCAGTGCCAGTGTTCCGCTGCAAAGCTTTGCATGGCCGGAACAGCCAACGGCCCTTGTAGTAGGCAATGAAGTATTCGGAATTCAGCAGGAAGTCATCGAGCTTTGCGATGCCTGTGTTGAAATTCCGCAGTTTGGCACCAAACACTCCCTGAATGTGGCGGTGAGTGCAGGTATCATCCTTTGGGAGTACACGCGCTGCAGGCTGCCGGAAATTGCGGTATAATGATTGCAAGCATGAAACCAATGAAATCGCTTTTCAGGAGCCTCGTTTTTCTTTGCTTCCTCTTCTTTGCAGGAAAACAGCTGGCGGCACAGGCATTGAAAAATCCGGATGAAGCCCTGGCGGCAGTACAGGCAGAACTGCTGCGCATCGATGCATTAGACGGCCAGCAAGACGGCGTGCTCAACTTCGCCGGCAAGACCATGAACGACAGGGCCAACTTCTTGTATTTCAATCTAATAAGTAAGTTAGCCTACAAGATGCGTCAAAGCGGTGAAACCCCGGCTATGACGCTCCATTACCTGCAAACCCTGCGCGAAGACCTCAGGGGCATTCACAGCGGGAACTTCCAGTTTCTCAGCAGTTACGAGCAGTATTTCGATTTGCTCGACCGGCTGTTCTCGGCCACGCAAACCGATAAGGCCCTGGAACTGACCAAAAACCGCGCGCTGGTGGCCCTGAAAGCCTTGCCGTATATCACACCGCGCAAATGGGCAGCCGACTTCCTGCAATATGCAGCGGGCGTCTATCCCTACGAAGTACTGCGGGTTTATCTTGATTTTGCCCGTGAGGATTACGCTTTGCCAGTATTGGAAAAGGTGGCGCATCAGGATCCGAATGCCATGAAGCAGTACATGAGCGGTTACCATCCGGTGAACATGCTCATTCAAACCAGTCAGGATCCGGTGGTGCTCAAGCTATACGAGATATTCGACCGCTATGGCTCACGCGCACAGAGCTTTACCCTCATTCACTGGCTCATGGATGGCAAAATGAAGGTGGAGGATGCCGAGGCACTGGCACGGAATGAAGACGTCTATTACGCCAAGTTGGTCGAACTGCGGAAGAAGCAGGATATCCTCGGTGCCTATTCTGTCGACCAGGAACTGAGCGATCGCAGCTTATCGCAGATCAGGCAAATCAACCTGCTGCACGATGAAAGCGACGCCATACGCTTTGCATCGGTGAATAAAGCCAGTGCTGAAGAGCTCTATTCGCTCATGGTTTATTCGCAAGACGAGATCTTCACTTCTACATTTCTGGGTTTGTACAAGCGATTCATGCAACGCCGGCCCGATTCAAGCGGCTATGGATTCCTGAAACGCATGGGGATGAACCGGTTCCGCACGTTCATCAAAATGTGCGCCGGGTATAATTCGTTGATGCCCTTCCTTAAAACCATGCAGCCCTTTGAACGGGTATCGTTGATAGACCAGATTGTAAAGGGACTGGATAAAACAGGCGGCAATCTGGGCCCGGCAGCAGAGGTGGCGGATATTTACGGTAGCATTACCGATGCAGCGCTGAAAGAAGAATTTACTAAGAAACTCGAAGGCGAATTGCGGCGTTGCGTAACCGAACAAAGCGAATACGGGATCCGATTGTACGGCTTGCTGTATAAATTGTGCGGCAAAGACCCGGTTCCGATCGCAGGCGGCGGTTACAATTTCACCATTCCCGAACTGACTAAAATCGACAGCAAACTGTTATTCCCCGATGGCAAGAACGTGCAGCTTCATGTTTTCTACGACGATGAAGACGGCGAAGGATCCTTTCGCGGATTCCTTCAAACGTATATTTCCGATCCTGCTAACTGGAAAGTAACAGATCAGCAGCAATGGATGCTGATTGAATCGGTAAAGGGCCAGCCGGTGAAACTGTATGTGAATAAGCCGGCATCGCAGGAATCGGCCTTAGCTGCTCTGGAAGCCAAGTTTGAAAAGGAAAAACGCTATCCCGATGTTGTGGTGCACCGCGGGCACAGTTATCACCTTACCGGAACCATCGCGCATTTGCATCCAGGCACGCGTATCGCCATACTCGGCAGCTGCGGCGGTTACCAGAACATCAGCAGGGTTCTGGAAAACGCCGGCGACGCACAAATCGTTTCTTCCAAGCAGATCGGCACGCGTACCGTGAACGATGTATTGCTGAAAGACATGAATGAGATGCTGCGCAAGGGCGAGCCTTTCGACTGGCAGGTATTGTGGAACCGGCTGAACCCAAAACTGGCGGCGAATCCGCGTTGGGCCGATTACATCCCGCCCTATCACAACCTCGGTGTGCGGTTTATCAAAGCCTTCCAGCAAATCTGATATGCTCCGGGCTGCCGGTTTATTGTTGTTGCTGTTCGGAATGCCGGCGTTGGCAGGATGGAAGATCAGCCAGTTTACAAGCAAGGAATGTTCGCGCGTGGCCGATGATGCTGACACAAGCTGGACGGTCGTTTTTGCCTTGAACAGCACGTGTCCGCTCTCCCGTCAGTACGCGCCTGAAATCAGACGGATTGTAAGCCAGCCCCGCCTGGTTCCCATTCGTTTCCATGTTATGCAGGTGAATGATGCGCGACAGGATTCCCTCTTTGGATTCGGGAATACGCGCATGGTAATGGATGAAAAAGGTACACTGGCAGCGCGTTTCCACCTGAATACCGTGCCCGCTGTCTTGGTTTACCGTGGCAACCCATTTGATTGCTACAGGCCCGAACGGGTTTGGTACCAAGGGGCGATCGACAATTGGGCCATCAGTTTGGGCAAGCACCGGCTGCAGGTGACTGAGCCGTATTTGTTGCGCGCGTTGGAAGCGGCTGAGCGCGGAATGCCAGCCGTACCTGCTTTCACACGGGCGGTAGGTTGTTATACCGAAACTTTCCGCCACTGATTGCTACGCTGTAGTTTTGTTGCATGCGCTTCGCCGCCCTGTTTCCACCCATGCTGTTGGCTTTGTCTTCTTGTGGCAATGGTGGAAGTAAATTGCCTGATAACATTGATTATCATACACATATAAAGCCTATTTTGCTGAAGAATTGTGTGCCTTGCCATCAACCCGGCGGGGCCGCCCCCTTTTCGCTGGACAATTTTGAACGGGTAAGGAACAAGGCGAAAACCATCGTCAAGGTGACGGAAAGTGGTTATATGCCGCCCTGGCCGGCAGACCCTGCATGGTCACATTTCCTAGGTGAAAAGGTCTTGAGCCGGGAAGAAAAGGAAATACTCCGCCGTTGGTTTGAAAGCGGTGCACAAGAGGGAATTCTAGGCCCGGATAACAGCAACGCCACTACTGCAATCATTCGCAAAGCGCCCGATCTGGTGGTTCCGCTGGAAGCCATTTCGTTGAAAGGCGACCGGCAAGACCGCTTCTTTCTGATCAAAGCGCCGGGCATTATGGAGCAAGACACCTGGGTAAGGGCTGTGGAGTTTGCGCCCGGAATTCCGGCATTGGTGCACCATTTCAACGGGCATATCCTGAATTACGACGGGCGCAGGAAAGACCACCGCAGCGGCAGCAAGGCGCGCGAAGTGCAAATGGGCGCCTATGGCGAACATTTCCCTCTCCTGAAGCTCGAAAACGACGATGGATCTTATCCGGAACGCGTACACAGTGCGGTGAATTATCTGCCGGGAATGCAGGGTCAGTTTCTTCCTGAAGGCATTGGCACATTCCGGCTAAGTAAGGCTTTCAGCGTCGTGGGCAACGATCTGCATTACGGACCAGCGGAGAAAGACACGACCGACCGCAGCAGCATCCGCATCTGGTTTGGCAGCAAACCGCCTGAACGACCGGTTTACGAATTGATGCTCGGTACCAACGGCGTTGTAAAGCCGCAGCCACCACTTGTCATACCGGCCGGGAAAAAGACCGTGCATTATTGCCGCTTCAAGGTAAACCAGGACATCAGCCTGGTTTCGGTAAACCCGCACATGCATTTGTTGGGCAGCAGCATACGGGCCTGGGCAGAAAAGCCAAACGGTGATACCGTGAAAATTATCCGGATTCAGCAATGGAACTTCCGCTGGCAATTTGTCTACACCTTCCCGACTTTCGTTCGGATTCCGGCAGGCAGCGAAATTGTGGTGGAAGCGCATTTCGACAATACCGAAACCAATCCCGACAATCCGTTCAAGCCACCGGTTGATGTAGCTGAAAGGTTGGAGTACGGTGGAGCCAGCATGCGTGCAACAGACGAAATGCTCCAGTTCATAATCCAATGGACGCCCTACCGGAAAGGCGACGAGAACATCCGCCTGGGTGGTAAACCCTGAGATTCAACAGAGGGTTTACACTGGGTGTAAAACCAACAATCCCGCACCTTCATCAGGAACGGGATTGCAGACTATGGATTTTTCTATGCGGGTATCAGGAACGCTTTTCCTTGATACGGGCAGCTTTACCAATGCTTTTGCGCAGGTAGAAGATGCGCGCGCGACGCACTTTACCGCGGCGGTTTACTTCGATTTTTTCGATGTTGGGGCTGTGCAGCGGGAAAACGCGCTCAACACCCACACCGTTAGAAATCTTGCGAACGGTAAAGGTTTCGGTTACACCGGCATTGCGGCGCTGCAGTACATCACCCTGGAAAAGCTGGATACGCTCCTTGTTGCCTTCCTTGATCTTGTAGTGCACGGTTACGCGGTCTCCGGCTTTGAAATTGGGAAGATCCTGCTTAAGGTATTCGGTGCTGATGGCTTTTACTATCGGATTCATCGCTGTGCAAATCGGGCTGCAAATGTAGCAAAAGCAGATGAATAAACAACCGTATACCGTAAAATCACTTCCCGCCTATATTTGTTCTGTGGATGGAATGACACGCAATTGGAAATATTTCGCCGGACTCCTGCCCGGTGTTCTGGTTCTGGCCGGCAATCTGTATGGCGGTTGGATGACGCTGGCAAACGCTGCATTTATCCTCGTTTTTCTGGGTATTGCAGAATGGTTTATGGGGGAAGATCACGACAACGCACACAGCGCGGCAGCCGATTCCTTACCCGAACTATTGCTTGTGCTCCATGCGGTATTGCACGGATTGTGTCTGCTGACTTTTTTCTACGGAATCAACCAGGGAATACTACAGGGCGCCTGGATCTGGACGGCCGCTTTGTCGCTCGGCATTCACGGCGGTTCATCGGCCATCGTCATTGCCCACGAGCTCATCCACAAGAAGGAAAACGGCAAACAATGGATCGGTCGTTTACTGCTGGCATCTACCGGCAATTTCTATTTCCATGTGCACCATCTGCGCATCCACCACCGCTGGGTAGGAACCGCGCACGACGCGGCCACAGCGCGCAAAGGCGAATCGGTTTACGGCTTTTTCGTCCGTTCCATTGTACAACAAATCAGACAGGCTGCCGAAAGTGAGGATAAACGCCTCAAGGGAAAGTTTCTGAGTTGGGATAATGAGATGCTAAGGCCTTTGTTTATTCATGCGCTGATCTTGGGCCTTGCTATAGCATTCAGCGGTTTAATCGGCTTACTGGCCTACGGATTTTCCTGTTTCATGTCGTGCTTCCTGCTCGAATACGTCAATTATATCGAGCATTACGGCCTGCAGCGCGCTGAAGACGAAAAGGTGACACCTGAACACAGCTGGAGTACCGACAAAACTGTGAGCCGTTATCTTCTGATTGATCTGAGCCGGCATGCAGACCACCATGCTTTTCCATCCAGGCCCTATCACACGCTCCGCTCCTATTCAGACGCGCCAACACTGCCGGGTGGCTATGCCGGATTGGTAATCCCAGCCCTGATACCCCCGCTTTGGTACGCCTTGGTGCACCCCAGGATCGATGCGCTGCAACACGCGCATTAAACCATCCGGATGAACCCGCATCCAAGGGTAGATTTTGGCACTGTTTGGAACCAGGCATACAGACCTGCATACCCTTAGCGATGAAGAGTTGCTGTCGCGCATTGATACACGAAATGCGCACGACAGGGCATTCCACACCCTGGTAGACCGTTACAAGGAGAAATTGTACCGGCTTCTGATCCGCATGCTGCAGGTGCACGAAGACGCCGACGATGCGCTGCAAACCACATTCATCCGTTTGTGGGAAAAGCATGCGCAATTCAAAGCTGAATCGTCTTTGTACACCTGGCTTTACCGCGTGGCAAGCAATGAAGCGCTGATGTTGCTGCGCAAACGCAAGAAACTCCCGATGGACGATGCCGACGAACTGCCGGCCGATGTGCAAGGACCAGAACCGCAATTGAATGGAGAGAAAGCAACCAGACTGCTGCTTGCATCGCTTGATATCCTGCCGCCACGACAACGCGCCGTTTTCTGCCTGCGCTACTTCGAAGAAATCCCTTATCAGGAAATCGCTGCCATGCTAGAAGTAAGCGAAGGGGCACTCAAGGCATCCTACCACCATGCAGTAAAGAAAATCACCGCATTCGTACAACAGCATTCCCATTAAACCAACCCTGATCCCATGCATCCAAACAACGATATGCCGGAAGACTGCCAACACAAACAAGATCCATTGCAGGCTCCGGAAGGCTATTTCGACCAATTCAACAGCCGGCTGGCAGCGCGTTTGCCGCTTAAAAAACGAAACAATTGGTATTGGGTAGCCAGCGCGGCGGCTGCAGTTCTGGCTATTCCGGCGCTGTATTGGTTGAACACTGAGCCGCAGCCCGTTCAACCCGCGGCAATTGTTCTCACCGATACGGCCCCGCTCCCGTCCGGGTTGCGCTTAGACGACGAAACCCTGGCCACCTACCTGCAGCAGGATGTCAAACCGGCTGCTCAAACAGAAACCAGCACCGTCAGCCAATCGGCTGTTCCCATTACCAATGCCTCTTTGCTAAGCGAGGAAGACCTGCTGCGTGCCGGCCTGTTGCGCGCCGAAGAGTTTGAAACCTTTGATCCAATGCTATGAAAAAGCCAATTCAACCAATATACCTCGTTTTTCTTCTTGCTGCCATCAGCATCGTGCCGGCGAAAAAGCTCAACGCCCAGCAGCGCCCGATGCATCCGCCTCCCGGGCACATGCATCCGCCGGGCGACACATTGAACAAGCAAACGCCGGCCGACCGTGAAGCAGCGTTGCGCGAACTGAAAGAATTGCGCAAAAATCTGCTTACTGCCAAACTCGGACTTACGGAAGAGGAAAAAAACCGCTTCATACCGGTCTATGAAGAGTTTAGGGAAAAAGAAAACCAATTGGCGCTCAACTTCAGGGCCATGTACCGCAAGCGCGATCTGGCTTTGCTGACCGAAGAGGAAGCAAAACGCTATCTAAGCGATCTCGGTTCCATGCGCGATGCACAACACCAATTGCAGCGCACGTATTACGAGCGTTTCCTGACCCTCATTCCAGCCAAGAAGCTCGTGCTGCTGCAGCGCGCTGAAAGAGAAATCCAGCAGGAAATTGTGAAGCGCAGCCGCGAGCTCCGTCCGAACAAGCCACCGGGCGGACCGGGCAGGGAAAGGCCCTGATCAGAGTTTCTCGAGCACGAAACGCGTCATGCGCCGGTACAGGTGCAGGCGGGCGTTTCCTCCGTAAATACCGTGGTTATGGTCGGTATAGAATTCTGAGTCGAAATCAATATTGGCCTCTACCAGGGCATGCACCATCTCCGCAGCATTCTGGAAATGCACATTGTCGTCGGCTGTTCCATGCACCAATAAGTAACTGCCTTTGATATTGCGCACAAACTGGATAGGAGAATTGTTGTCGTAACCGGCCGCATTGTCCTGTGGCTTGCGCAGGTAGCGCTCGGTATAGATATTGTCGTAATAACGCCAGCTGGTTACCGGAGCCACGGCGATGGCCATGCTGAACACTTCGGGCGATTTTGCGAGACACAGACTGCTCAGGTAGCCGCCGAAGCTCCAGCCCCAGATACCGATGCGTGCCTTGTCCACATATGGAAGGTTGCCAAAGTATCGGGCTGAACTTGCCTGGTCAATTTGTTCCAATTCACCCAGTTTGAGATACGTAGCCTTTTTAAACGCTGCGCCCCTGTTACCGGTTCCGCGATTGTCTACCGACACTACGATGTACCCTTGCTGGGCCAGCATCTGGTGCCAAAGATAATTGGAACCGCTCCATCGGTTATTTACGGTATTGGCGCCAGGGCCGCCATACACATGCATGAACAGCGGATAGCGTTTGCTGCTGTCGAAATCGGGTGGAAGGATCATCCAATAGTTGAGCGAAACACCTTCCTCGGTCACCAATGTGCCGAATCGTGTCTTTCCCCAGTTGAATTCTTCCATGCGCTTACGAAGTGCATCGTTCTTTTCCAGCGTATCGGTTCGGTTTCCCAGGGTGTTGCGCAAAAGGATGGTTTCCGGCTGCGTGAGGGTGCTATGCCTGTCGATAAACCAGCGATTGCCTTTGGCCATGGTCACAGCATGGTTGCCTGGCTCGGGCGTAAGGTTCTTCTTCCCTTTGCCGTTGAAGCGGATGGAATAGGTATGCATTTCCGTTGCCCCGCATTCGGTTGATGTGTAATAGATGATTTCGTCTTTCTCGTTGATACCGTCCAGCGAAACAACTTCCCAGTTGCCTTCCGTAATCCGCCTTGTCTTCCCTTTGCGGTAGTCGAACATCCAGATATGGTTGAATCCGTCGCGGTCGTCCGTGTAAATGAATTCCCGGCCATTCTGCATAAAATGGATATTGTCGTGGATATCGATATAGGTATCGCTGCTGAGGCTGAGTATGCTGCTTCCATTGCCTCCTTCACTTGAAAAGAACAGCAGTTCCCATTGGTTTTGCAGGCGATTGAGCCGTTGTACGGAAAGGAGGCCGGGCTCGGCCGTCCATTGGATTCTCGGGATGTATTGGTCGCGGCTGCTTTCCACATTGCAGGTGGAGATGCGTCCGTTTTCCACGTGGTAAATCAGCACATCAACTTTTGAATTGTCTTCGCCGGCTTTGGGATACTTCCAGCGGTATTGTTGCGGATACAGATCCGTATACATGTCCATGCTGTACTCCCGCACCGCAGTCTCATCGAAACGGTAAAATGCAATGAAGCGGCTGTCGGGGCTCCAGCGGAAGCCTTCATTCATGCTGAATTCTTCCTCGTATACCCAGTCGACTGCGCCGTTGATGATGGAATTCCTTTTCCCGTCGCGCGTCACCTGCGTCTGTTCATTGCTTTGCAGGTTGAGCACATAAAGGTTATTGTCTTGAACATAAGCCACTTTGCTTCCATCGGGGCTGAGCGTGGCATGCATAACCGGCCCGGAAGCTACTGCCTTGGTAGTTTGATCATTCAGGTCGAAAACATAGTAAAGGGCAGCAAAAGAATGCCGGTAGATCTGTTCGGTATTCGTCCAAACCAACAATTTCTTCTCATCCTCGCTGAAGGTGAAGCCTTCCACGTTCACCGGTTTGCCGCTTTGTGGGTCTGCAATCAGCGAAAGTTTGGCGATTACCGGTGGGTCTGCTTTCCGGTTGCTCATCTGGTCAAAACGCTCTGCGATGAGCAGGTTGTTCTCACGCCTCACGAACCGCTCTCCGTCGTTCAATGCGTGGAATCCCTGCACACCGCGTGCGCGAAAGGTGCCGTTCTTCCAGATGTCTTCGAGGGTGATATTGCGTTGGGAATAGAGCCTTCCACTGCCAGCTGTGAGCAGGATCAGCGCGCTAAGGCGTAAGAAAATGCGCATCATATAGGTTTGCTTAGCGGTTTACGCGTTTGAGGTCTACAACCGATTTGGTCTGGATGACGATGGGCACCATTTCTTCGGTAACCACGCTTTCATCGAGGCCGAACCATTTCTCCGGGCTACCGGTAGCGCCTTTCAGGGCCATATAGGTATTCATCACAAACTGATCCAGGAAAGGCAGTTCGTTTTCAACACTGAGTTCTTCTTCAATGATCACGAAGCGGAAATCGCCGATATAATTGGGGTCGTTGAAGGCATGATAATGCGGATCGAGCCTGATTTCGCCTTTCCGGACCATGTCTTCGATTACCAGTCGCAGGAAGTAGCTGATGCGCTGCTGGATGCGGAAACCAAGCTTGAAGCGTACGCGGATGATATCGTCTTTCGCGATCACATTCGCCGTGTATTCCATCGTGTAGGGTTCATCCGTCACGTCCACATTCACAAACCAATAGAAGTCTGCGCGTTTCGGTCGTTTCTGCAGGATGGAATACAGCACCGTTTGTTCCACCTCATCATCCTTCTTCGCTTTGCTGAGATAAACCAGGTGGGTCGCGAATTTGGGCAAGGAAGTGTCTTTGCTCAGGGCAATCAGTTTTTCCTTGTGGTCGTTCACTTTTACAAACTCAATCAGTTTGTTTTTGATCGCTGCGGCCTTAAAGCACACGTACATCACAAACACAGCCAGCAAGGCAATGATCAACGCGATATAACCACCTTTGGCAAACTTCAGGAGATTAGAATAAAGGAAAGCGAATTCAACGATCATGAATATGGCCACGACGAAGACGATAATGATGCGGTTCACGCGGCGCAGGCGCAGGTAATAGCCCAGCAGCACGGTGGTCATCAACATGGCCAGGTTGATGGCGAGGCCGTAGGCATGTTCCATCGCAGATGCTTCGCGGAAGTACAGCACCACCGCGATGCAGCCCAGCCACAGAGAAACATTCACCAGCGGGATATAAATCTGCCCCTTGAAATTGCTGGGGAACTTCACGGTCATTTTGGGGAACAAGTGGAGGCGGATGGCTTCAGATACGATGGTAAATGCGCCTGAAATCACGGCCTGACTGGCCACGATGGTGGCAATGGTGGCAATGAAGATTCCGGTAATCAGGAACCAATCCGGCATGAGGGCAAAGAATGGCTTCTGATTGGCTTCAAGCGCTAAACCAGCATGCGACATCAGCCATCCGCCCTGGCCGAAATAATTAAGCAACAGGGCTATTTTTACGAAAATCCAGGAAACCTGGATATTGACTTTGCCGCAGTGGCCGAGGTCGCTGTACAAAGATTCTGCCCCGGTGGTACATAGAAAAACCGCACCCAGCAGGGCGATTCCACCCGGGTATTCGACCAGCAGGCGGTAAGCATACATGGGGTTAACAGCCTGAAGCACATCCGGATGCTCCATGATTCCTTTGATGCCCAGTACAGCCAGCATGCCGAACCACACCATCATAATCGGGCCGAAAGCCTTGCCTACCGTATTGGTGCCAACACGCTGGAATATGAAGATGAGCGAAACCACCAGCAATACGATGGGCACAGTCGGAATATCCGGATTGATGATGGTGAGACCTTCAACAGCAGAAGAAACCGAAATGGCCGGTGTAATGATGCCGTCTGCCAGGGCCATTCCCCCGCCGACCATCGCAGCGATGATGAGATGCTTGTATCTTCTTCTCAGCAACTGATACAAGGAAAACACCCCGCCTTCACCCTTGTTGTCGGCGTTCAGTGTAATCATTACGTATTTAATAGTTGTTTGCAGCGTTAGTGTCCAGAACACACAGGAAATACCGCCGTAAACGAGGTCTTGGGTGATAATGCTTTCGCCGATAATGGCTGAGAACACATAAAGTGGTGAGGTGCCGATATCGCCGAAAATGATGCCGAGTGTAACGAGCATTCCGGCGGCCGACAGCTTTTGCAGATGACTTGAGTGTGGCATTGTACAGGGAGGGCGAATTTAGGTAAAACCACTTATCGCCAAATGGAGATTTCCGCACTCAATACAACCAGGGCAGGCTCGCAATGAGCAAGACCACAACGATGCGCATCATCAGATTGCCATG
>Ga0068877_10001807_pt1 | contig 17513 bp, 10 predicted proteins | sample NOAtaG_FD_66437 | JGI IMG/M metagenome (GOLD analysis project Ga0068877, IMG submission 66437) | Freshwater lake microbial communities from Lake Erie, under a cyanobacterial bloom - NOAA_Erie_Diel6S_1000h metaG | ecosystem: Environmental > Aquatic > Freshwater > Lake | place: USA: Ohio, Lake... | reverse complement strand
GGTGATGAGCATCGCCGCGAAGGTGATCCCGAAAATGATCCCGAAGTACTTCGCGCGGTCCCCCATCAGCATTTTGATCGCCACCGAGTTCATGCACACGCGCCCTTGTGCACCCCGATCACCCAAAGTCCAAAGCCACGCACGGACAACCGGTCGTTACGCCGGTGATTGTTGCCGCGGGGCCACACACCGCAACCCCACCCCGGGCCATTTCTCTGCCGGCCCGTTCGGTCGTTCGCTTCGATCCAGAGCGTCATCACGGGCAACTTGACCGAACCAACCGGCTCACCGATTGGCGAACAACGCACGCCAGGGCACGCTCTCGCCACGCTCCAGTTTCCCGCGGATGTGCTTCAAGCCCGCGATCTGCGTCTCGGCGATGTACGCCGCCACACCCAGCAACGCCTCGCGATCGTATTTCATCTGCGGCATCAGCTTCAGGATGATCTGGTGGTGATTCAGATACCCCAAACCCTGTGCCAGGATGCACAGCGTGCAGTGCGTCAGCTCGTCTTCACTCGCCGCGGGCCCGAGAATCCCCCGGCAGATTTCCACGAGCCGACGAAAGTTCACGGAAATCCCCGACAGAATCGTCGTGTCGAGCGCGGGCGAAGGCTCCAGCAACTCTCGCGCCAAGAGCCGCATGGGCCACATCGGACGCGAAGAATCCTCCAGCAGCCGCAGCAGCCACATCCGCACATACTCGCGGAGCTGGTCTTCAGGCGATTCCAACCCCTGCCCCGCCGTCGCCAGCGGGTACCGTGCGTTCGTCTCCCGGTGAGCATGCGTCAACGCTTCACGGTACAGCGAGGCCTTGTCCCCGAAGTGGTAGTTGATCGCCGCCAGGTTCGCCCCGGCCTTCAGCACGATCTCGCGAACCGTCGCCCCCTCAAACCCGCGCTGCGAAAAAACCTCGCCCGCAGCGGCGATTAACCGTTCACGAGTTGACGGTTCCTGCAGCGAAATGTCAGGCTCACTGTTTGTTCGTGTCACGGCCAATCCTAGGTACGCCCACCGTTTCCCCCGGTTTCAAACAAGTGTATTGAAACTTCACGACGCCGTTGATCCTGACCGCGGCACCCGCAATTACGGGCATCGTTCCTAGAAAGATGGCCAAAATGGCTGCTTAATCACTATTCTGGGCCGCCTGACGCGAACTAGGGGGAACCCGGGTTTTGGTTCCGAAGCTGCTTCATCATCCCCCGCAGCTTCGCCAGGTTCGCCTTGGCACTCTTTCCGGGGGGTTTACCCGCCCCTGGGCTTCCTCCGGTTTGACCCTTGGAAGGCGAGATTCCCGTTCCCCCGGCGTCGAGCAGCCCCGGCGATCGGGGCGTCGGCTGGGCCTTCGCGACGCCGGGCCGGTGCTCGGTTTCGCCGGGCTTTTGCGTCGCCCGAGTCGTTGGCGTTCCATGATCACGGGCCTCGTCAAGCACCTTCTCCGCACCAACCCCCGTCTTCGGCACCGTCGGCTTTCGTGGGTCTTCGGCGCGTGACGGGCTCAGCGAGCGCTCGTCGCCGCGATGGACGTTCAAGCTCGGCTTGATGATTGTCGGCGATGCACGGCCGGCGGGGGGTTGGTGCGCATTCGATTGCGGGAAGCCCATGCGTTTGCGCAGGACCGCCAGAAGGGTTGCCGGCGCGAGTGTCTGCGGGTTGTCGGGTCGGAAGTAGACCTCGGGTAGTTCGCTCGGTGCTCGCGTCGGCAGCGCGCTGACGCGCCCCGCGGCGCCGTGAAACCGCGACACCACCGCCGGCTGATCGATCGTCCGCACGATCAGGTCTCGCTCCTTCACCGTCACGGTCCGCACGCCCAGCAGCCGTGCGCCGATGCGCACCTCGGCCAGTTGCAGGAGGCGTTCGCAGGGCGGGGGAATCTCGCCGTAGGCGCTGGTCAGGTCGGCGCGGACGCGTTGGAGCTCGTCGGGGTTGCTGGCGAGCGCGATGCGCCGGTACGCCTCGAGCCTTCGGATGTCTGAGGGGATGTAGGGCTTGGGGATGCAGCCCACCACGCCGATCTCGATGCTGGTTTCGCTGGGTGTGGTGGTGACCTCGTTGCGGAGTTCCTTCACCGCGCGGTCGAGGAGCTGGCAGTACATGTCGTAGCCCACGGCGTGGATGTGCCCGCTCTGCTCGGGGCCCAGGATGTTCCCGGCGCCGCGGATCTCCAGGTCGCGCATGGCGATCTTGAACCCCGCGCCGAGCATCGAGTATTCCTCGATGGCCTTGAGTCGCTTCTTCGCCGGCTCGCGCACCGGTCGGTCCTTGGGCAAAAGCAGGTAGCAGTACCCGCGGTGCTTGCCACGCCCGACGCGCCCGCGGAGCTGGTGCAGCTCCGCAAGCCCGAAGCGGTCGGCGTCGTTGATGATGATCGTGTTCGCGGTTGGGATGTCGATCCCGCTCTCGATGATCGTCGTGCACACCAATATGTCGGCCTGCCTGCGCATGAACGTCAGCATGACCTTCTCAAGCTCGCCGTCGGGCATCTGCCCGTGCCCGATGACGATCCGCGCGCTGGGAGCAAGGCGCTGCACGTCGCTGGCGAAGGACTGGATGTTGTGCACGCGGTTGTGCACGAAAAAGACCTGCCCGTCGCGGGCCAGTTCGCGCGCGATGATCTGCTTCAGGCGGATCTCGTTGTACGGGGCAACCTCCGTCACCACCGCGCGCCGGTCGGCCGGTGCTGTCGCCAGCGACGAGATGTCGCGCAGCCCCAGCATGCTCATGTGCAGCGTGCGCGGGATGGGCGTGGCGCTGAGCGTCAGCACGTCGACGGTCATGCGCAGGGCGAGCAGTTTCTCTTTGTGCTCGACGCCGAAGCGCTGCTCTTCGTCGATGATCACCAGCCCCAGATCGGCGAACCGCACGTCCTTGCTGAGCAGGCGGTGCGTGCCGACGACAACGTCCAAGTCGCCGGTCTGCACAAGTTCGAGGGTTTCGCGGATCTCCTTGTCGGTCTTGAAGCGCGAAAGGCTCGCCACGCGGAAGGGGTAGTCCTTCATGCGCGAGGCGAAGGTGCGCTCGTGCTGCTCCGCGAGGACGGTCGTCGGCACGAGCACCGCGACCTGCTTCCCGTGCTCCACGGCTTTGAACGCCGCTCTGATCGCCATCTCGGTCTTGCCGTAACCGACGTCGCCGCAGAGCAGGCGGTCCATCGGTCGCGGCGAGGTCATGTCCTTCTTGATCTCCTGCAGCGCGGCGAGCTGGTCCTCGGTCTCTTCGTACGGGAACTCGTCCTCAAAGGCCTTCTGCCAGGGCGTGTCACCGGGGAACTTGATCCCCGGCATCGCCTCGCGCCCCGCGCGCACGCGCAGCAGCGCCGCGGCGAGGTCCTTGACGCTCTCTTTGACGCGTTCCTTTTGGTTCTGCCAGCGCTGCCCGCCCAGCGTGCTGAGCTGCGGCTTGCCGCGGAACCCGCCGATGTACTTCTGCACCTGGTCGGCGTTCATGCACGGCACGTGCAGCTTCGCGCCGCCGTCGAACTCCAGCGAGATGAACTCCGCCACGTCGTCGGCGTTGGGGTCGGGCTCGCTGGTGATGTCGCTGTCGCGTGCGGATCGGCGTGCGGGCTGATGCCCCGGATCGCGCAGGCGTTCTTCGAGCGTGCGCTGCGCCTGGCGGACTTTCATGAACTTCAGGCCCGTGAAGAGGGCGATGCCGTGCTCGTTGTGCACGACGCAGTCGCCGATCTGCAGGTCGAGGAAGGTGTCCATGGCGCGCCCGGCGCGCAGGCGTGCCGAGTGCCGCCCGCCGCTGGCGCGACGCCGAACCGTGAAGCGGTGCAGCAGCTCGCCGTAGGGAATCAGCAGCGTGGGGGGCAGGCCCGAAGCGCCGCCGACGTTTGCGCGGTCTGCGGACTCATCAAGAACGAACCCGCCCGAGAGAAACGCCACGACGGACTCGACCGCGCGGCTCTTGGCGCCCTTCTTCTGATCGGCAGCGCCGCTGGCACCTTCGCGCAGCAGCTCGTGCAGCCGCGATTGCTCCGCGGGGTTTTGGCAGAAGACCATCACCCGCAGCGGCGGGCCCATCGCCACTTCGTCATCGCCCGCCGATCCGGTCGAGGCGAGGCTCGTAAGCTGCGCAACCGCTTTGACCGCGTCGTCGTCCAGCACCGGCGGCTGGCTCACGGGCAGCTCGATCACCTCGTCGCGTTCGCCCGCGGCATATTGCCCGATCGCCGTCACTTCGATCACGCTGGCGCAGTGCTTCTGCAGCGATTGAAAGACCGCCGGCGGACCGAATATGCCGTGTGCGTCGGTGGCGCGTTCAAAGTACCCGCGGGCCTGCTCGGTGATCTCCATCACCTCGCTGAGCACCGCGGCCGTGCCCTTTGGGAGCATCTCCGCGAGGCTCACACCCGGGTCCGTGGCTTGTTTCTCGAGCACGGTGTTGACGCTGGCGCAGACGAGGCGCACCCCGGTGAGCGTGCGGTCGGCGCCCATGGTGTCGGGGTCGATCTCGGTGATGCGTTCGATCTCGGCGCCGAAGAAGTCAAGCCGCACCGGCGCGCCGCCGCTGAGCAGGCCCGGGTCGTTCGAGTCGCCCGCGCCGGGATCGCCGGGTGGGAAGATGTCGAGGATCCCGCCGCGGAGGGCGTAATCGCCGGGTTCCTGCACCGCGTCGGTGCGCGTGTATCCCGCGGTGCTCAGCCAATCGACCACGCGCTTGATGCCGGGGGATTCGCCCTTGCGCAGCGTCATCATCGCGCTGCTGAGCCGATTCTGCGAGGGCACGCTCTGCATGAGCGCCTGGATCGGCGCGATCACCACGCGCCCGCGGTCGGCGGCGCTGTCCCCTTCACTCGACCACGCCTTGAGCTGCTCGACCACGCCCAGCCGCTGCGCCAAGAGATCGACGCTCGCGCTCGACTCGCCCGGCAGCACCTCCAGCGCCGGGAACCGAACGGCCGCCACCCCGAAGCCGCGCAGCTCGTCCTCCGCGTTGTCCGCGTCGTCCACGTGGGCCGTCACCAGCAGCACCGTGCGTTTGCTCGTGCGCGAGAGCGCGCCGGTGAGCAGCGACGTGCTCGACCCCGCGCCGCCGCGGACAACCACGCGCCGGGTTCGCTCGATCAGCGAACTGAGACGGTGCACCGCGCCGGACTTCGCCAGCAGGTCCACGGGGTCAAAGGTTGGTGCGGCGGTGCTGCTCACGGGTGGTGTTGATGATGAGTGTGGCGCGGGCGATGGGGGGGGAAGGTGCGGGGGTGCGGGAGCAAGAGAGCTTGACGCCGAAGCGGAAAACGCAAGAGCAAACGTGCGAGCAAACGATCGGTCGAACCATCAACAAAACGAACCGTCGGCCAGTCAATCCCGCTGCCGGCGCTGAAGATCACGCGCAGCGCAGCATCAACCCCGAGGGCTGAACGCGCCGGGTGGGGTGGGGGGGTGCGAGATGCGGCATTCCCCAGCGGGCGATCGGCCGATCGGGCTTTGCGAAGTTGTTCAAGTAAGTGTATCGGCTCAGAAGCGCACGGAGCTACGGCATTGCGTTTGGTGGTTCTTTTTCGCTTGCGGGCGATACGCCACCCCCTGCCTCGCTCGGGTCGTCATCGCTTAAACGCACGTGCGGGCGGAGCTGTTCGAGCTTCTTGCCGCCGATCCCTGAAACGCGGTCGAGCTGTTCGACGCTGGTGTACGGGCCGTTCTTCTGTCGATCCGCGATGATGCGCTGCGCCAGCGCGGGCCCGATGCCCGGCAGCAGTTGCAGCTCCGCCTCGCTGGCGGTGTTGATGTTCACCGTGCCCATGAGCGCGGCGGCTTTGCTGGTGGTCTTCTTGGCTGCCGTCGTGCCGGTCGAGGTCGAACCCGATCGCGCGGTCGATGCCTCGGCCATTCGCGCCGCGGGTTCGTCACCGCTCGCTGCCGTGGTCAATCCCATTTCGCCTGCACCACGTCGCTCGACAAAGACCACCGTCTGCGGCCTCAACAACGCCGACCAGACCACCGCCCCGAGCGCGATCAAACCCAGCACCACCACCGCGAACCACTTCGCCGGCCCGCGGATCGAGTCGTCGAACGTCTCTTTGGGTTTGGTCTGCTCGCGCTCGGAGCGGTCCATGGCCGTGGCCCGCGAGGGCAAGTCCATATCCAGCGAGTCGGTCGTCACCGGCGCGCGGGACCAAACGTCCATATCTTGAGAAACGCGTTTGTCCACAGCCGCCCAGTCTACCACGACCGGCGGCGTTTACACGCGCAGCGTGCCGGGCAGTGGCTTGCCCTCTTTCAGCGCCGCTCGAACGTTCGCGAGGGCTTTGAGCACGGGCTTAGGCTGGCCCTGCTGGGTGAAGAGCCCGCCGCCCGGCATCTCACCCAGGCCCACCCCGCCGACCATCGGCGCGTCGATGATCTCGTGCCAACACAGGCTCTGCACGAAGGGCTTGCCCGCGATGACGCTCGCCAGATGTGTGGCAAAGTCCGCCTGGCTTTCGGGGGTCCAGCCCCCCGCGGTCGTGCGCCAATACCCCGGCGTGAGCGAGCCGTCCGCCGCCGCCGAGGGGAGTTCTTCAACCGTCGCCGCTCGGCTCGGACACCCGAAGACCGAAACCGCGATGGGCTTCTCCGCCGCCGCGAGTTTATCGAGCACGTTGCTGATCCCCACGATCGTCCGCATGGCGCGCCCGGTCTCATGCTGACCGAGCTGCAGCCGCACCGCGTACGCGTCGGCCCCCGTCTGCGTCTGGTTCATCAGCTCGCAGTACAGCGCCGGCGGGATCGACTTGCCCCCGCGCGGGCCCGCGACGTGCTCGCCGAAGGCCTGGGCGATCTCCACGTGAACCTTCGCACCGGGCTGAAGCTTCCGCACGATCGCCACGCACGAACGCGTCAGGTCGATCGCCTGCTCGTACGTCAGCTTGAACGTCCCGCCGACGTTCAGCGAGCTGCAGATCGTCCACACGTTCACCGTTCGGCGATACCGCGTAACGATGTTCTTCACGTGATCAAAGATCACATCGCGCAGCGTTTCGTAATCGTGCTCCCAGATGCTCAGCCAGTCCGGCACCGCGCGCGGGTGAAGATCGATCACCGCACCCGCGTGCACCGGCATCTTCGCCTTCGTCACCGCCCACTCGATCCACTTGTCGAACTTCGCAAAGGCGTACTTCCCCTCGCTGGGCTCCATCTCGACCCAGCGCATCGGGATCGACACGAAGTCAAAGTTCGCCGCGATCTGGTCGCAGATCGCCGGGTTGAAAACCGCCGGCTGCACCCGCACGCCGATCTTGGGCATCTCCGGAAGCACCACCCCCGCGCTGCCCACCATCGCCCCGCGTGCTTCCCGCGCTTCGTCGTCCGTCAGGGCCGAGCTGGGCACCTTGACCTGCGCCAGCTCGCGCATCTCGCCGCTGCACCGCCGGGCGTGCTGAACCTTTGCGTTCACGAGGCTCAAAGCCTCGCCCGCGGCGATCGCCACGCCCAGGGCCTTGCGCGCCAGCGCGTCCGCCTCCGCCGTGTACGCGTTCCCACCCGTGCCGCGACGGCGCGAGGCCAGCAGAGCCGCCGTGAAAGCCACGCGGGCCTTCTCGATCATCACCATCACCGCCTCGCCCGCCTGCATGTCGAACAAGGCCCACTCTTCGAGCTTGTTGAACAGCGTCATCACCTTCTGACGCGCAAGCTCAAGGCTGAGCAGATACGGCTCGGTCCGCTGCGGCAGCAAGCACGTCTGCAAAACCGCCACCCCGCCGCCCATCCCGCCGATCCCTTCCAGAGGTGTGATGGGCCACAGCAGCGCCAGCCCCGCCGCCCCCGCGCCACCGTCGGTCTTCTTCACGCAAACAATCTGCCCGTTCTCAAAGCTCACCTCGCCCGGCAGCACCAGCCGCTCAGGCCCGATCAAATGCGCATGCGCGAGCGGCCACGCGCGGGCCGGCTGATCGTTGTCAAAGACCGCGAACTTCAGCATAAGCGTCAGAAAAGGGCAAAGCCGTCACCACCGACACCGATACACACCCACGCCAAGCCCCACAGAAAGGCCGAGCGTGGACACGAGAACGAGCGTAGGCCAACTCACCCCGGCCGCCGCGCACGACCAACCCGTGTTTACCCGGAACCACCCCGCACGCTCCACCCCGCACCGCCCGGCCAACCCCAGGGCCCCAGCGGATTCAGTCCTCGCTCGAAGCCGAGACCAGGTGGTTCAGCCCGTACAAGCGAACCTTGCGGTACAGCCGTCGCCGATCGATCGACAGCAGCGCCGCCGCCCGGCTCTGATTGCCGTTGCTGGCCTTCAGCGCCCGCACGATCAGCCCCTTCTCCGCCGCTTCCAGCGTGATGATCGGCCCGTCGGTCAGATCCAACGCCGCCCCCGCGTTCCCCGCGCCGATCCCCCGCACCCGCTCGGGCAAGTCCAGCATGTCGACGCTGTTCCCCTTGCAGAAAACCACCGCGTGCTCGATGGCGTTCGCCAGCTCGCGCACATTGCCCGGCCAGGCGTACGCCTCCATCACCTTCCGCGCTTCCGCGGTGATCGACTTCACCGGCTCTTCGTACAGCTCCGCCACCTGCTTCAGGAAATGCTCCGCCAGCAGCACGATGTCGCTCTTCCGCTCGCTGAGCGTCGGCGCCAGCACCGTCACCACGTCAAGACGGAAGTACAGGTCCTCGCGGAACTGCCCGTGCGTGACCATCTTCTTCAGGTCGCGGTGCGTCGCCGCCAGAATCCGAACGTTCACCGGGATCGGCTTCACCGAGCCCAGCGGCACCACACTCCGCTCCTGAATCACCCGCAGCAGCTTCGCCTGCGTCTTGGGCTCAAGCTCACCGATCTCGTCCAGGAAAAGCGTCCCCCCGTCGGCCGCCCGGATGAAACCCAGCGTGTTCTGCTCCGCACCCGTGAAGGCCCCCTTCACATGCCCGAAGAGCTGACTCTCCAGCAGCGTGTCGCGCAGACCCGTGCAGTCCACCGCGACAAACGGGCCCGTCGCCCGCCGACTCTCCTCGTGGACCGTCCGCGCGATCAGTTCCTTACCCGTCCCCGACTCACCCCGCACCAGCACGGTGCAATCCTTCATCGCCACGGCCTTGACGAGCTTCCGCAGCCGCCCCATCGCCGGCGACTCACCCACCAGCCGTCCCGCCCCGCCCGAGTCCCCCGTACTGAACGAGGCAACTTCCCCGCCCGACGGAACACCCTGCACACCCTCGCCGTATTGACCAGCAGACGAACCGCCCACCCCGCCGGCACCGTGTACAGCGCCGCCCGAAGCGTTCATTCCCGAGTTGTTTGTCCGATTGACGCGTGACATGGAGCGAGGACCCCAACAACGAAAGTCCGAGCCACCGCCTCCCGACGGGATGCGGCCCGCTCTCCTCGCATGTCACTACCTAACGCAAGGCGAATCGCCTTCCGCTGCCAAGAGGAAGCACCAAGTGTGAAGGAATATCTCTCTCCCTCACCTTGGTATGGGGTCAATGTAATGCAAGCCTTGCGCGTGAGCAAGCGTCTTGAGCAAAAATGGCTTAAAATTCGTCGCCTCCTCACCGACTCAAGGCGACCGAAAACCGGCGATGATGACGCCAACCGATGCGATTACTCGGGCATCGTGCGCCCATAGTGCGCCCATACCGCGACCATCACCGCCTCTTCCCCTGCTCAGGGGTTCATGAAGACCTTGCGCTCGGTCTTCGCCTCGTTCGGCCCGCACCCTCCCCCGCTCACCGATTCTCCGCGCCGCACAGTCTTCTAGAACGTCACCTGAACCCGCAAGCCGCCGATCGTTGCGTTCCCCGTCGGCGCGTTCCCCGAGGGTTCGTTGATGTACTGCAAGTACGGGCGAACCGTCAGCGCCGGCGTCACCTGCACCTGATAGAAGACCTCGTACGCGGTTTCACTCCCCGAGACCGTCGAGCCCGTCGCGTTGCTCAGGTGCGCGTGCGAGAACATGCACCCCGCCGCGTCGTCGTCGCGACCCTCGAACGTCCCGCGCAGCGTCAGCCCGCCAGCGATCGAGTAATCGATCGCCGAGACCGACGGCGTCACCAGCCCGCCGTGCACGAAGGCGAAGAGCCCGCGTTCGTCGGTCTCGGCCTTCGCGTCGCGCCGGAAGATCTGCTGCTCGAAGAGCACGAACCCGCCCTCGGCGTTGCTGCTGGGCGTGCCGTCGAACCGCGTCAGCTCGCCGGAGAGATACCAGAACCCGCCCGCCAGTCGCCCCGAGCCGAAGGGTTTGAGCAGCTCGCACTCGGTCCCCTTCCAGGTGATGCCCACCTCGCTGATCCAGTAGTTCTCCGAGCCTTCGAAGGCGGACTTGGGGCCTTGCCCGCCTGTAAAGACCCCGGCGCTCAGCGAGCCGTCGAAGAGGCCCGCGCCGGCGTAGAAGTTCTCGCACGGATACACAAAGACCACCGCGCCCAACGAGGGGTCGGGGTACGTCGGCTGGAAGAGCAGCGTGCGGGCCGCCGCACCGCCCGAGTGGGTGAAGAGGGCGGCGGCGCGGATGGTCCCGAACTCGGTGACGTTGTCGATCTTGCCGACCTTGGTTCGGATCAAGCCGTCGAACCAGTTCTGCTCCCACCACAGCTCGGAGAGCTGCTGGATGTTGCGTCCGGTCTCGGCGGCCGTGGTGCTCTGCGCGCTGCCAACAAAGCGAATCTGATCGCGCGAGTCCACCGCCTGGAACCATGCAAAGACGCGCCCGCCCTTGATGCCCATGAGCTTCTCAAGGTCGCCCTCAAGGTTCACGTCGATCAGGTGCCGGGTCGAGGCCCGGCGTGTGACGCCGCCGGACCAAACCCCCGCCCAGTCCAGCGTGTACGAGGCGTTGAGCGTGAGCCCGGCCTCTTCGAGCGTCGTCCGCACGCCGCCCCAATCACCCGTCAGGCGCGACCATTCCAGATACGGCTTGCCCCCGATCCACTCTCGGTCTTCGGGCTTGACGGGTTCGGGCTTGTCGGTTTTGGGTGCCTCGGGCGCTCGCGTGTGCGGGCCGAGGTTCTCGCCCGGGATGTCCAGCGGCACGGTGGCAAGGTCGAGCGAACCGGCCGGCAGATCGAGCATCGGGGGCTCATCCGCGGCACGTGCGGCCACGGGGGTCAACAACCCCGCCAACGCGATCAAAGCCAGCGTGCGGGTCGAGCATGAGCCGAGAGAGCGCCAGAAAGATACCATCGCCATTCTCCTGTTGGGTTCAGCCACCGTGCGGGCCGCGACCATGACGGCCGCGCGACCGAGGGGTTCCACGAACTTCGGTCCGAGACCGCGCGTGATCCAGTCGACCACGAAGAAAACCCTCGGTTTTTTATCGCGACGGACCATTGCGCGGATCGATCAGGGCGATCGGTCGGCATGGGCCGATGTGCGCGGCTGGGCGGTCTGTGCGGTTTGTGAGGCCTGCGCCGGTTGTGCCGACGGCGCGTTTGATCACCGCAGCGTGGCGTGTGATCGGGGGCCGGAATGCGGGCGACAGGAATCGAACCTGCACGGGGGTGAGCCCACGGGATCCTAAGTCCCGCGCGTCTGCCAGTTCCGCCACGCCCGCAAGACATCGCGCCGTCGGACTTTGCCGCCAAGCCGCGTGCGCGCTGCACCGCGAGGATCGTAGCGGGATGACGCGAAGCTGCTGAAGAGCACAGCAGCACGACGCGGGCAGTTTCTGCCTGGTCACTTCGCCGCGCGCGAAAAACAATGTGAAAACCTGTTTATCAAAGCCCAACCGCCCCGTTGGCGGATATACATGCTCCCCTCAACCGCCCTGACCCACCGATGCCCACCGCGCAAAGCGACCAACCCGCGCCCGCCCTCCCCGCCGACGCTGATGGTCTGTCGCGCGATCCCGTCGTTGCGGTCTTCGTCGGCGGCGGCACGGGCGGGCACCTCTATCCCGGTGTGGCCATCGCCGAGCGGCTTCGACAGATGCACGCCCTGACGCGTTGTGTCTTTGTCTGCTCCGACCGCGCGGTGGACAAGGCGGTGCTCACCGGCGCGGGGGTGAATGAAGCCGACTTTGTGCCCATCGGCGCGCGACCCGTGGTGCTCCGCCCGCGCGGGCTGTTGAACTTTCTTCGCTCGTGGGGGCCGAGCGTTCGTGCGTGCCGGGCTTTGGTCCGAGAGTTGGGGAAGGCCTCGGGCGCGCGGTTGGTGGTGGTGGCGATGGGCGGGTTCGTGGCGGCCCCGGCGGTGCAGGCGGCACGGGCCGAGGGCTTGCCCGTGCTGCTGGTGAATCTCGACGCCGAGCCGGGGAAGGCGAATCGCTGGATCGCCGGTCGGTGCCACCGGGCCCTGAGCGTTTTTCCGGTTGCGCACCGGTACGCCCGTCGGTGGAATGTTGTGCCCCCGATCGTGCGCGCGGGAGCGGCGTTGAATCTCGACGCCCGCGAATGCAAGCGGCGCCTCGGTCTCAACCCCGAGAAGCCCGTGCTGATGATCACCGGCGGCAGCCTCGGCGCCGGTTCGATCAACCGCCTTTTGCTCGAACTCGTGAGCGATCGGTCGTCGTGCCTGCGCAGTAACCCCTGGCAGGTGCTGCACCAGTGCGGCGAAGCGAACGACCGTGCACCGTCCGATGCCCCGGCGGCCGGGGCCGATGAACTCCGGCGGGCGTACAAACTCGCCGGGGTCGAGGCGCGGGTTGAGACGCTGGTCAAAGAGATGGGCCTGTGGTGGGGGAGTGCGGATTTGGCCCTGAGCCGGGCGGGTGCGGGCGCGGTGGCGGAGGCGTGGGCGAACCGGGTGCCCACGGTCTTTCTGCCCTATCCGTACCACAAGGATCAGCACCAGAAGTTGAACGCTCAGCGGCTGGGCGAGGGGGCGGTGGTGACGACGGATTTGATCGAACCTGGGGCGAACGTGCGGGCAGTTGGTCCGATTCTTGAGGAACTGATGGCGAACGAGGGGCGTAGGAACGGAATGCGTGAGGCCCTGGAGCGACTCGGCCCGGCGGACGGTGCGGGGGTGGCGGCGCGGGTGGTGCTGGAAATGGCCCGTGCGGCGGCCCACGCGGGAGTACGAAACGGGGGGCGGCGGTGAAGGAAGGTCTGGATAACACGTTGACGGCGGAGCCGAGGGCGATACCCGTGCTTGAAACGAAGCCATTTCACGATGAAATCTCCACAGGGAAGGGGGGCGGCCCCGCGCCGCGTGGTAGACTCGATCCAAGCATGAAAGGCCTTGGAGGGGACGAACGTCCCGGTGAAAACCCGCGCCCAGGGGATTCTGCCTTTTCGGAAGGCAGCGCAGGTTCTGCGCGGGCTCAATCTCGGCGTGGGCGGGCGGGGGATTCGTCTTCGGGTGAAGTGCTGACGCGTGGTGCGTGGTGCGTGGTGTGGGTGCCGCCGACAGATCGTGCGCCGGTTGAGCTGGTGGAGAGTCTGTCCAAGCGTGGGGTGCGGGTGGAGGTCCGGCGTGATGCCTTCAGCGCGATGAGCGGGGCGTGCGTTCTGGCGAAGCGGACGGCGCGGGATGAGCCGTTTATTGTGATCTTTGCGCACCCGGAGCGGTTGAGCGGCGCGCCGGAGGTGTTCGACGCGTTGCAGCGGTGCGTGCCGCGGGCGAACTGCTGGTGGTACGGTGTGTCGGCGGAGAGCATGGTGGGTGGCGGGGGCGGGGAGGGGATGGTGCGGTCGGTCTCGGCGGAGGATGTCCGCGGCTGGCGCAGCTTGGATGAACAAACGGAGAGCAAGCCCATCGCGGGTACGGGGACGTCGACGCACGCGCGGACCGAAGCGGGGAACATTGCGCAGCCGCGGCTGCGTCTGACGGCGGAGCAGGAGATGCTCGAAGATCTCATCCCGCCTGTGCGCGGCGCGGGTTCGGGCGCTGGCGCATCGGGGACGGCTCCGGAGGGCGGCGTGGGGCGGAGCGATATCCTCTCGGCGGAGGAACTGGCGATGCTGCTGCGTGAGAATCCGGATGACGATCGCGGTGAGCCGCCGACGGGACCGGGCGGCGGGAAGGGTGGTGCGCGATGAGCGCGGCCGGCGGCATGTCGAATGTTGGTGGTGTGGGCGCGGCGGGCGCGGTTGAGCGTGTGCGTGTGGTGGTTGCCGGGCGGATCGGGCCCATCGAGCAGGCGCTTCGGCGTGATGCGCGGGTGGAGCTTGTACGGGCGCGCGGCGCGGTGGATGCCATCGGCGAGCTGAGCGATCCGATCGACGATCTGTCGCCCCGGTCGGCGGCGGTGGTGGTGGGGGTTGATGCGGAGCCGCGGAGTGAACAGGCGGGCGTGCACGCGTGGGCGGCGGCGCTGCGCGAGGTTGAGCCGCGGGTGAGGTTGGTGCGGGTGGTGTCGGAGGCGAACGACGTTGTGCCGGGCGGGGTGTACGACGCGCAGGTGCGGGTGGATCAGGGTGGCGAGGCGCTCTTGGCGGCGGTGCTGGGGATCAACGTGAAACCGGCGAAGCCGGTTCAGCCACCCGCGGCAGCACGCGCGAGCGTTGGTGCGCCGTCGGATGCGCCCGCCGCGGCGACGCTGAAGCCCGAGCGAGCAACGTCGGCCTCGGCTTCGTCGGCCTCGGCCGTGACGTCGAGCGCTGCGGAAGGTGCACGGGCGGGAGAGGGTTTGTCGGGCTTTGCGTCGCAGGCGGCCCTGGCGGCGGCGGTGATGGAAGGGCGGCAGATCGAGGCGGTGGCGATGACGACGCTGCGGCGCGAGCTTTCGCCCTCGGTGCACTTTGTGCCGGTGGGGTCGGAGGCGGGGGCGGCCATCGCGGCGAAGGGTCTGGCCTCGGGCGATTGCGCGGGGGTTGAGCACAACGGGCGGTTGTTCGGCTTTTTAAGCGCGCGGGGTGTGAGCGAAACAACGCTGCGCGAAGCGGCGGCGTGGCTGGGCGCGTGGATGGCGCTGGCGCAGCAGCAGAATGAGCTCCGCACGCTCAGCGTGATGGACGACCTGACCGGGGCGTTCAACCGCAGGTACTTCGAGCGCTACGCGGACAAAGCGGTGGACCACGGCAAACGGACACGGACGAGCTTCAGCGTGCTGCTGCTGGATGTTGACAACTTCAAGTACTTCAACGACAAGTTCGGGCACGGTGCGGGCGATGAGATCTTGGTGGAGATGGTCAAGCTCCTGAAGAGCACCATCAGGCCCAACGACCGCGTGTGCCGAATTGGTGGGGATGAACTCGCGGTGGTCCTGTTCGATCCGGACGGCCCGCGCGACCGTGCGAGCGCGCCGCTGCAGAACGCCTGGCAGATCGCCAAGCGGTTCCAGCAGCAGGTCTATGACCACCGGTTCCCGAAGCTTCTGGAGCGCGCGCCGGGGCGGCTGAGTGTTTCGGGCGGGCTGGCGACGTATCCGTGGGACGGGCTGACGCCGGCGGAACTGTTGAAGGCGGCGGACGATCGGCTGCTGGAGGCGAAGCGTCAGGGGAAGGACCGGATCATCATGGGCTTGGGGCGTGAGGGCGAGCCCGGGTGAGTGCAAGGTGAGGTTGAGATGAGCGGATCGGCAGACCGTGACGCGCGTGGGTACCGGGTTGAGCCGGGGGCCGGGCTGCGGGTGCGGACGGATGTGGTTGAGGTGTACGTTGCGAGGCGGGTGGGCCCGGCGAAGCGTGTGGAGCGCGACGACGGGGACGACATTGTGTTGCCGGTGGAGGTTGAGTTGTTGCAGATCAGGCGTGCGAAGGATCCGCTGCGCGGGTCGTGGCAGCCGGTGCTTGGGCATATCGAGGCGGGGGAGTCGGCCGTGGATGCGGCGAAGCGGGAGTTGATGGAGGAGGTGGGGCTGGATGTGCGCGGGGATGGGCGGTGCACGGGGATGTGGGCGTTGGAGCAGGTGAGGCCTTTTTATATCGCGGCGATTGAGTGCATTGTGCTGTCGCCCAGGTTTGTGGTGACGGTGGAGCGGGAGTGGGAAGCGAAGCTGAACGCGGAGCACGACGCGGCGCGGTGGGTGAAGTCGCACGAGGCGGCGGGGACGTTCACCTGGCCCGGGCAGCACGAGAGCGTGCGCGAAGTGGAGGCGATCGTGCGCGGGACGAGCCTGGCGATGGCGTGGACGGGGATCGCTTTGCGATAAATCTGCAAATGGTCAAATGGTTACTTGGCCAAATGGGGAATCGATTCAACGCAGAGGTCGCGGAGGGCGTGGAGGAAGACCGAGCGGAGTTTTTTGCACGAAGGCGCGAAGGCTCGAAGAAGGAGAGGGTGGGTTGGTGGCGGTGTTGCGGTGAACGTGCAGGTTTGAGCTTTGAGCTTTGAGTTCTGAGCTTTGAATACTCGCGTTGTCTCAATCGCGCATCACGCTCTCTCCGTGACTCCGTGGTGAGAACGGTTTTCGTCGAGCATCTGTGTGAGGGCGCGGGCTTTGTCGAGGGTTTCCTGCCACTCTTTGTCGGGGTCGCTGTCGGCGACGATGCCTGCGCCGACGGGCCAGGTGAGGGTGGTTTGGTCGATGAGGGCGGTGCGGATGGTGATGTTGAAGCAGGCGTGGCCCGAGGTGGAGAGGAAGCCGAGGCAGCCGCAGTATGGCCCGCGGGCGAAGTTTTCGAGTGAGCGGATGGCTTTGACGGCGCTGATCTTTGGTGCGCCGGTGATGGAGCCGCCGGGGAAGAGTGCGCGGAGGATGTCGAGGGTGGTGCGCTGTGGGTCGAGCAGGCCTGTGACGGTGCCGGTGGTTTGGAGAATGGAGGCCTCGCCCACGGCGTGGTGTTCGAGGCTTCTCGGCGCGGTGACGCGGACGGAGCCCGGGAGGCAGACGCGCCCGAGGTCGTTGCGCATCAGGTCGATGATCATCGTCAGCTCGGCGTGGTCCTTGGCGCTGCCGAGCAGATCGCGCGCGGCGTCGGTGGATGGGTGGTTGGCGGTGCGGGTGCCCTTCATCGGGCGCGTGGTGATGCGCAGGAGCGCGGGGTTGGTTTGATCAGGCTCAAGACGGAAGAAGAGTTCGGGCGAGGCGCAGGCGATGCTGCGGCCGAGGGGGAAGGGAGGGAGGGGGGAGACAGGGATGAAGGAGCCCATCCAGGGGTTGGCCGAGCGCATGAGTTCGCTGAAGAGGGCGCGGGCTGAGCCGGTGAAGTCGAAGCGGAGGGCGTGTGCGAGGTTGACCTGATAGATGTCGCCACGGGCGATGAGTTCGAGTGCGGAGCGCACGGCGGCGGTGTAGTGGGTGCGGGCAAGTTCGAGTGCGCGGTGATGGTCGGCGGGGAGGCTGACGCGGAAGCTCTCGGTGGGTGGTGGTGCTTTGGCGTGGTTGGCCAGGTGCGATTCGAGCTCGCGGAGCGAAGGGGTGCGCGTGCCGACGGAGAGCCAGCGTTGACGGAGCCGGTCGAAGACGAGTGCGCCGGGGGTGTGGTGGAAGACCATCGAAGGCCAGGGGGGGTTTGCGGCGGCGGAGAGTTTCAGGGCGGGTTCGAAGATGCCGGCGGCGTCGAAACTGATGAACCCGATGTGCCCGCCGAGGAAGGGCGGGTGATCTGCTGCGGGGATAGAGGTCGCGGATAAGGGAGCGATGGGGGCTTGATCGCGGACGATGGGATGTAGATCGTCGCAAATGGTCGATTCGATGGGGGCGAGGATGACCCAGCGGGATTCGGGGTGGTTGTTGGTGCCGGACCAGCAGATGGCCAGGG
>Ga0068877_10001805_pt1 | contig 17524 bp, 8 predicted proteins | sample NOAtaG_FD_66437 | JGI IMG/M metagenome (GOLD analysis project Ga0068877, IMG submission 66437) | Freshwater lake microbial communities from Lake Erie, under a cyanobacterial bloom - NOAA_Erie_Diel6S_1000h metaG | ecosystem: Environmental > Aquatic > Freshwater > Lake | place: USA: Ohio, Lake... | reverse complement strand
TCTCCTGGCCATCGGTTTTTCGCAACAGGACTTTGTCGGGAAGGACCGCCAGAAGAGCGGCTTTGATCTTAAAGCTACCGGAAGCATCCGCCCAAGTACGGCCGCGCCAGATCGCCCCCGATTCATATTTCGCGCGGACCGCTTCCGGCTTGAAGACCTCCACTTTCACCGCATTGGCAAACTGGAATTCGGCCTGAACCAACCCCTGCTTGTTGACATCCAAGACCTTTGCAGGGCGCCATTCATTGAGGAAGAAGACCTCGATTTCCTCTCCCTCCTTGTAGTCTGCCCCTAGAGCCGCAAGGCCCATCGAGAGAACCAAAAGGAACCAACTGGTCATGCGTGCAAACCAGGGGTAATGCATGATGAGACGGCCGCCGAAGAAGGATAGAAAAGATATTCAACTCGCACCCGAAGCGTACAGTATCTCTCCACTGACGGCGTGGTTTTCCACCAGCATCAGGGATTTGAATTAGGAGACAATAGGCTGAACCACTTTGCCGAAGACGTCGGTCAATCGGTAGTCGCGGCCGGCGTGCCGGTAGGTCAGCCGTGTATGATCGAAACCCATCAGGTGCAGGATGGTGGCATGGAGGTCGTGGATGTGCACCTTGTTTTCAACCGCTTTGAAACCAAAGGGATCGGTGGCACCGTAAGCCATCCCACCTCTTACTCCGCCTCCAGCCATCCAGACGGTGAATCCCCAGGGGTTGTGGTCCCGGCCGTCGGATCCTTCGGTGGTTGGTGTTCTGCCGAACTCGCCCCCCCACAACACCAGCGTTTCTTCCAGCATGCCTCGTCGCTTCAGGTCCGACAGCAAGGCCGCCACCGGGCGGTCGATATCCAGGCACAGCTTCCGGGTTGCCTCGGTGTGGCCGGCATGGGTATCCCAGGGCTGGCCATTTCCGTAATAGACCTGAATAAACCGCACCCCTCGCTCGGCTAGCCTTCTGGCCAGGAGGCAACCGTTGGAAAAGTCGCTTTTCCCATATTCCTCTCGCACCGACTCTGGCTCCTTCTGGATGTCGAATGCATCGCTCGCCTCCATCTGCATGCGGTAGGCTGTTTCCATCGACTGGATGCGAGCCACCAGGTCGGGGTGGAGGCCAAGCGTCTGGGCGTGGCGTCGGTTTAGTTGCTGGAGCAGATCGAGCTGCTGGCGCTGCGATTTGGGAAGCGGTTGCGATGGATCGGACGAGAGGAAGGGGATCATCTTCCTGGGGTCCAGTTGGGAGTGATTGACGTAGGTTCCCTGATGCTCCGCTGGCAGGAACGCGCTGCTCCACAATTCGGCAAACCGTACGGGGCGCCCCGGACAGCAGGCGACGAAGCTCGGGAGATTCTCATTCTCGCTCCCCAGGCCATACGAAAGCCAGGCGCCCAACGTTGGGCGGTTGGGAGTGATCGTCCCGTTGTTCATCATGAAGAGCGCTGGACCGTGATTTGGGTTGTCGGTGTGCATGGAACGAATCACGCACAGTTCATCCGCCAGACGCGCGGTCAGCGGAAGAAGCTCGCTGACCGGAAGCCCGCTTTCCCCATGCTGCGAGAAACGAAAAGGGACCGGCATCAGATTGCCCGTAGGGCGTTCGGTGCGTAGGTCGGCCCCCGGTGGCTTTTGGCCGGCAAAACGATTCAGATCAGGCTTGGGATCAAAAAGGTCGCACTGAAATGGACCACCATTCATGAACAGATGGATGATCCGTTTGGCGCGTGGCGCGAAATGAGGACCGGTCGCCGCATGCAGATCGAATCCTTGCGCGACGGCAAGGGCGCCCAGTGTGCTCCCCGCTTGCTGAAGCCAGTGGCGCCGAAGGAATGCTGCCATGCCGGTGGTTCCTGTTATTCCAGATAGGCCAGTTCGTTGCTGCCCAGGAGGGCGTGCGCCCACTGGTGCCAGACCTGCGGTTGGTCCGGATTCAGAAATTGCTCCGCAAGCTCCACTTCTGCCGCCTGGGGATCCCGGCCGAATACCCATCGGTAGGCTTGCTCAATCCGCATTTTTCGGTCGGATCCAGCCTGCCGATCTAGCCGCTCGACAAGTGCCGCTGCCTGCTGCCTGAGAAATGGACCGTTGAGAACAAACAGCTGCTGCAGGGGCGTTGTTGTCGGAATGCGAGTGGGGCTGTGGGTCAATGGATCCGGGAAGTCATACAGCCGAAGTAGATCATTCAACTCCCGTCGCTTGATCACCCCATAAAGAGTTCGTCTCGCATTCCCAGCATCGCTTAAATCTTGGGGAGCACCACCCATTGTCCAATCGATCGAGCCGGTCGCCTGCAGCACGCTGTCTCGCCATGACTCCACCTCCAGGCGACGCAGTGGATACGATGCAAAAACCTCCGGGCGACTTCGCTCGTCCTCCTCCAAAGCAACCCGCTGGCGATAGGTAGAAGAGAGGACCAGTTCTCTGAGCAGCCATTTGATGGACCATTGATGAGCGATCCACTGGGATGCAAGGTGATCGAGCAATTCCGGATGGCTTGGAGGGGTCCCCTGTTTCCCGAAGTCGCTGGGAGTCGCAACGATGCCTCGGCCAAACAGTTGCGAGAAGATGCGATTGACCATGACCCGAGCCACCAGGGGACGGGCATCCTGGAAAAGCGATTCGGCCAATTGACTCCGGCCACTGCCCTGAGTTCCAAAGGAGTCGACCCCACTCGATAAAACCGACACGAAACGGGGCTCGATCGCCGGTCCAAGCCGATTCGGGTTGCCGCGGATCTCCACCGACATGGGAGCCATCTGTGGCGAGTACTCGATGCGACTTCCATGCGTGCCCACCGCCTCCAGAACCTGCAATCGGGAATCGATAGCACCTGGTGCACTCGGGAGATCCAGGCCAGGGGTTTGTTTGGCTGCTTCAATCTGTCTCTTCAATCCGTCCAGTTCGTTCTGTAGGTTCGACAGCTTTTCCTTTTCCTCGGCCGTCAGCGTTCCTTCCGACTCCTTCTTCCGTAACGGTTCCAGCTCGCCAGTCCATTGCTGGACTTTCGGTTCCCACTGCTTCAGCTTCGATTTGGCTTCAAGAACTGCAAGGGAATCGATCTGCTCGTCGAGCACCCGATTGATGATGCGTGTGTTTGCAAACACCGCAGCCACAGCGTAATAGTCTTCCGTCGTGATCGGGTCAAACTTGTGGTCATGACACCTGGCGCACGCCATGTTGATCCCAAGAAAGGTGCTGGAGAAGGTGTGCACACGTTCTTCGTATTCGTCGGAAACAATCATCTTGATGATTTCGACTGGCAGTTGGAGTTCCTTCCAGTACGAGGGGCTGATGCCGATCATGCCAAGGGCGGCAAGATCTTTCGGCGTTGCATCTGGGATCTGGTCGGCCGCCAACTGGTAGGATGCAAATTGGGGATAGGGCATATCGCCATTGATCGCTTGAACGACCCAGTCCCGGTACCGATAGGCATTGTGGATTTCGGCCCACTCTTCCAGTACGTCGCTGTATCGGACCAGTTCTAGCCAACTGCGGCCCCATTTTTCCCCCAACCTAGGGCTGGCCAGCAACGCGTCGACTTGCCGTTCGTAGGCGTCATGCCGCGGATCGCTGACAAACGCTTCGATCTGGTCATACGTAGCAGCCAACCCGAGCAGATCGATCGAAGCGCGCCGAATCCAAGCTCGACGACTCGATGCCTCTACCGGTTCCTTCCGCTCCGACTCCAGCTTTGCCGCAATCCAGGAGTCGGCAGATCCGTTCGGCCATGACGACCACTGAGGGTGCAACGACACAGGGGCAGGTCGGTCCATCAGAGGCTGAAACGCCCAGTGACTCCTCCCTTGCTCCAGGTCGATGCTGGCCGATGGAACCGCCTTTCGAGAAATCTCCGGCATCGGAAGGCCACGTGCGATCCATTCCGCCAGCAGGGCAATCTGATGATCTGGCAACTTACCTGCTGGCGGCATCTCCAGGTCAGCTAGGCGATACTGCACCACCTGAAGCAAAAGACTTGCGTTGGGTGAGTTCAGGTCGACCGATGGGCCATTGTCCCCACCAGCAAGGATGCTGTCGCGATCGTCCAGACGGAGTCCACCTTGAAGGGGGGATGATTCGGCCGCGTGGCACTCCCAGCAATGCTCAGCCAACAACGGGCGAATCTTGCGTTCAAAGAAATCGACTCCTTCCCGATCTGTCCCTTGTCCCCGACAATCCGTATGGAGAGCCGCTCCAACAATGGCGAGGCAGATAGCAGAGATCGCGATAAATCGATGCCCGGGGAGCATACTTCCTATCGCCTTTGATTGGGGATGGCAGGAGCCGTCAGGTGAGTGCGGATGAAACGTGGGTCGCTTCGCGTCTGATACCTACCGAACCTGATTCACGCTACCAAAGCGGATATTGTGCCGCAAGCGATTCGCGTCGTTCGGTTGCTTTTTAGACCCTGCAATAGTCCAATAAAATGCTTGATTGGGGTGGCTTGCGATAGCCCCCGAAGAGTTTTTCGGCACCTCGTAAGCCAAAAGGAGGGATTCCCATTCCTGGCTAGCGAGACGGTCCATTTTTGTGAACGACAGCAGCGGGGGAGGTAACACATTGATCAAGCCCGACATCCTTCGTCGGATTGTCGATCACTGCCAGCGGATCGAAGAGGCTTACCTATCCGGCAAGACGGTTGATCTGGATTTGTTGGCACGCGAGTTTCAGGGGGCCGATCGCGACTTTGCGAAGTCGCAATTCGATCAGGTTCTGGAAAGGCTTCGTCGAAACTTTCCGCATTGCTCCCCAAGCCCTCAGGAGGGGGTACGGCCCAGGTTTGAGAAAGCCGAGTTGCTGACGCAAGGTGGGATGGGGCAGCTTTGGATTGCCGTCGACCTGGAGTTCAATCGCAAAGTCGCGCTCAAGGAGATCGTCCCATCGAGCGCCGACAATGAGGCATATCGTCAGCGGTTTTTGTCCGAAGCGGAAATCACTGGGAGGCTGGAACATCCTGGGATCGTGCCCGTCTACAGTTTGGGGCACCACGCCGATGGCCGGCCCTACTACGCCATGCGTCTGATCACCGGGGAGGATACAGGAACGCTTCAGCAGGCAATTGAACGGTTGCACGCCGAGGGGAAGCTTTCCAGCGAGCAGTTCGAACAGGGGACCCGGGAACTTCTGGGACGCTTGGTCAACGTTTGCGAAACGATCGCCTATGCTCATGGACGTGGTGTGCTTCATCGGGATTTGAAACCCGCCAACATTCTGCTGGGGCCTTACGGCGAAACGCTGGTGGTCGACTGGGGATTGGCTCGTACGTTCACTCCCGCATCCGAGGAAACGGTCACCGATTCGGCTCAGGATCTCAAGACGACGGCACCAGTTAGCCAGTTCCCTCACTCGGTGACCGGTTCGATTCTGGGAACCCCGGGGTTTGCTGCCCCGGAGCAGATGGGCCACATCGCATCGGATTCCGATCAGACCACCATGGTGACTCGCGAATTGAAGAGTATTCGGAGGGGAGGTCCGTGGAGCGACATCTATTCGCTGGGAGCTATCCTCTATCACATTCTCACAGGGCAAAGTCCGCTTCGGGCCGCTTCCTCAGGTGGATCCTCACTTCAGGATCCTGACTCGCGCATCACCGATGCGCCACGGCCTCGTGCGATGCGACCGGATATCCCGAAAGCGCTCGAAGCCATCTGCCTGAAAGCGATGGAGCGGGATCCAAGGAGACGCTACCCGAATGCGATGAGCTTGTCGTTGGAGTTGAAGAAATATCTTTCGGGCGATCCGGTAGAAGCTTGGGTGGAACCACTTCCGGTGCGTGTGTCACGATGGTTTGACAAACACCGCACCATCTCGGCAACCACCACCTTTGCCATGGTGCTGACCATTCCATTGCTCGCTTTCGTCTCGATGACTCAAAGTCGTCTTCGCTCGCGGTACCAAACATCCAGCGAAGAGCTCAAAAAGGTCGTCGCGCAGAAAGAGCAACTCGAAGGGCAGTTGCGGCAGCAATATCTGAAGGCAGTTGAACGGGAAGATGTCGCGATCCAGGCGATTCAGTCGTTCCGGGACATGGTTGTCCACACCGACGAATTCAATACGACTCCGGAAACGATGGAAGCGAAACGAAAGCTTCTGGAAAGCCCGATCAAGTTTTTCAAATCGTTCCGCGAAATGCTGGAAGCAGAGGGAAGCCTAAGCGATCAGTCCCGACTCCGTCTGGCGATGTCCACTCTGGAGTCGGGAAAGCTGGCCCAGGAAAACTCCAGCTCGGAAGATGCGATTGAATACTACAAAGAGGCGATCAACCTGCTGGATTCTCTGACGGCTGTCGCGCGCTTGGGAGGAAAGGACTCTGCGGAACTGAAGTTGGATCACGACCTTTACCGCGCTCGTGCCCATCGATTGATTCATGAGGTCCAGTTGCAGCGCGGCGATTTCAAGCAAGCAGAGATCGAACTGCGGAATGCGGCACAATTCATCGAACCGCTCCAGCAATCAGCGTCCGAACGCTCGGATGTGCAGCTGGAGCTCACGGAACTGAAACTGCTGGTGGCAATCCGCGAGCAGGCTAGTGGCGATACCGACTACGCTGCTTCTCTGCTTGCGGAAGTGAGAGACCAGTTGAAGGATCTGCAGAGTAAGGGAGATAACCCGGAAGTACTTCGCCAGTTAATCAAGCTCCGAAATGCGCAAGTCCAGCACCTTCGCGCCGATGGCCAGCTCGCGGCCGCTGGCCGGGAACTGCGTGGGTTGATCGGGTTTCTGGAGGAAACGGTCGATCAGGAGTCGCTCTCTGATCCCATCCTTGCTCAAGAACTGGCCAAAGCATACACCTCCGAAAGCATGCTGCTTGCCGGAGGCGAGGATTCAAATCAAACGATCATTTCAATGAATCGCTCCGTCGAACTCTATCGCAAGCTGATGGCAAGGAATCCAGGAAGTCAAGAATACCAAGCCGAATGCTCCAACGCCCTGGCTCGTCTTGCTGAGCTACTTCAAGAGAAAGACGTCAAGCGATCGATTGATTTGATGAAGGAGGCGATTTCGATCAACCAAAACATTCGGGCGGTCGATCCGAATTCCGTGATGAATGAAACCGCATTGATGAAACACATCCATCGGCTTGGCCATTTACTGCAGATCGATCGACGCGTCGAAGAAGCGCATGAGGCTTTTGGAGTGTCGTTTCCGATTGCAACCAAGCTGGTGAATCAACTCCCGGATGCCCCGGGATTGCTGCGCGAGCAACTGGAGATTGGTGAGCATCTGGTGCAGTACGAGCTATCGATGTACCAGCTCGAACCAGCTCGCCAGCGTTTGGTGCGGCTGATCGAGGGGCGAGAACGACTGTCCAATGCACCGCATGCAGTTCTCGCCGATCGACTCGCTCACAAACAAGGGCTTAAGCAATTGATTCTGATCGATGAGCGACTTGGGAATGGGCAAGCCAAGCAATGGCGAACGAAGTTTCGCGAGTTGACGGAGAAGCGATTGGGTGCGAAGGAAAGTTATGAGAAGCTTGAGGCTGTCGAGAGAGGTTTCGTTCCCGAGAACCCGTCCGAACTGGCAAGCCTCGCTACCATGGCAGCCGATCTCCAGGACTTTCCTCTGGCGTTCGACCTCTATCGAAAACTTTACGAACTATCTCCCGATGTCTTGGAACAACCTGAATCTCCGCTCCTGATGAACGGGGTGATGTCGGCGATCCGAACTGCCGACATGGATCCGGAGAGGAGTGATGAGTGCTATCGACTGGCTATGGTATGGACACGTCAGTTCGCGAAGGGACTTCAGCAACTTCGTTCTAGTTCACCAGTCAAAGCCAGTCAGCTTCTTGATTTTTGGCGACAATCTCCGGAACTGGCGACCGTTGTCCGCCCAGAGGAACTGGCAAAGTTTCCAGAGGGTGAAAAAGAGGAATGGGATGCCATCTGGAAGCAGGTTTCGGAAAAAAACATCGACTGATCAATCGCTTTTCCTGCAGCCTCCAAGCAACCCCCGTGCGTCGTTCCCCCAAAGGTATTTGGAGGGTACCGATCGCTCGCGTTCTTTCTTCCCAGGCTGCTGGGCTTGGGAAGAAAATGGCCCCTGCGTCGATTCCCCTGCGTCGAATCGACTTGCGAAATGCTCGGGGCGATCAATCCGACTTTTCGACGCTATTAGCCAACGCTGCCTTTTGGAACTCCTCGCGGATTTGCGACCCGTCGGCATTGGGGAAATTAGTCCGCTGGGTCATCAAGATCATCGCCTGTCCAGCAACCGGATCGATCCAGGCCTGCGTCCCATAGGCTCCCCCATGACCGAAGGTACCTGCGTGCAGCATCTGGGTCACCCCCTGCGGTGTCTGGACTACACAGCAGCCAATTCCCCAGGAATTTCCCGGTGTGAATCCGACCGAAAGGTCTCCGGTGACTGGCCTCTGAAACTCGTCGACCGCACTCTCCGAAAGAATGCGGACATCGCCTAGCCGGCCTTTGTTCAGCAGCATCTGGCAGAACAAGGCATAGTCGTTTGCAGTGGAGAAAAGTCCACCATTGGCTGCGGGGAAACGATCGCGATCCGTTGGTGCTCGACCAGCCAACAAAAAAATCGGCTGTTCCACGAACTCCCCGGATTCTTCCTTTCGATACGATTTGGCCAAACGGGGATACTGGGATTCGGTCAGGTAAAAGCTGGTATCGCGCATCCCCAGCGGCAGGAAGATCCTTTGCTCCAGATACTGATCGTAGGAAAGACCGGATACCACTTCGACCACGCGAGCGGCGGTGTTGATGCTGGTCTGACTGTACTGCCAGCGACTGCCCGGTTGGAACAGCAGAGGTAGCTGGCGGTATCGCGATACCGCCTCGGAAAGACTCTTCGACGTATACGTCTGATCGGAAGGCAATTCGGCCATGCCACTGGTGTGGGAGACCAATTGCCGCAATGTCACAGGAAACCGCTTCCCATCCCCTGTCGATAGCTCAGTCAATTCCGGAAGGTACTTCGCGACCGAATCGTCCAGGTCGACCTTTCCCTCATCCTGAAGTTGCAGCAATGCCACTCCCACGACCGGTTTGGACATCGATGCAATCCAGAAGATCTGGTCGGTCTGCATCTGGGCTTCCGGTGCGATCGATCCTTTGCCGAAGGCCTTCAGGTATCGCACGCCATCCACTCGGACGATGCAACCGACCACACCGACTACCTCCTTTCGCTCGACAGCTTGCTGCAAAGCAAAATCGATTGCCGTGACCGGAGCATTCAAGCCGGGCTGGAATGGCACCTCCTGACCGATTGCCGATCGCAACGCATCGGCCGGCCAGATAACTAAAGCACAGAGGAAAACAGCAATCCAGCAATCAGTCCGAACCAAGAATGGAGATTCCTGCACGGGTCAGCTCTTTCATGAAAAAATAAAAAACCGGCGACTTGTTCAGCCGCCGGTTTTCTCAAATTCCTTCGGTCCATTCAACTGGACGCCGGTTACTTCTTGCGATTGAACTTCAGTCCAGCATCGGCCGGAGCTCCCGGTGGAATGAAGGTCCACTGGTCTGCACCGCCGGAAACCACGCTTCCGGCCATCGAGCCTTTGTCGGGGGTATCCAGCGAGATTGCATCGCCAGCAGCAACCAGATCGCCTTTCAGCTCAGCAACGACCTTGTCAGCTTCGGTCGCCTTCCAGACGAATTTCGAATCTTCGGTGATCGAAAGCTCGATGTTGGATTTGCCTGCTGTCGCCGTCCATGTGCCGACCAGATCCGTCTCTGGCTCCGGCTTAGCATCCCCCTCGGCGGGCTTCGAATCGGCCTCAGCAGCCACGGGCTCAGCACTCCGTGCCTGTGTTGCAGAATCTTCCTTGGGTTCTGGCGGGCTGAGTGCGTCCAGCATCCGCTTGGCCGTGACGTCCTGTGGCTGGTTGGCCACGACGACCTTCAGAGCACTAATGGCCGAATCCTTGCTGCCGATCACTAGGTAGTGATAGGCGAGTACAAAATGGGCCGCAGCATCTTTGGGATTCGCCTTGCAATGGGCTTCCAGCTTCCGCAGTTGACCGGTGTAGTCGTCCACGTTCCCGTAGAGCCCGCTGAGGGTCGTCCAGTCCATGCCGGGGGCGGAAGCAAGCAGCGAGTTGAGCGCTGCGGCAGCTTGACCGTAGTCACCGGTGGCAAAGAGTGTCAGGGCCCGCACTTCGTGGATGACCGGGTCGCCCGGCATGTCCTTCAATGCGCTGGTAAAGCTACCTAGCGAATCAGAGTACTTGCCTGTCTTGAAGAGCGCCAAGCCATCATCGAACTTCTTGAACGCCGGATTGGTCTCCTGCGTCTGCGTCGCCGTCGATGCTCCGCCGGTGGCTGACGAGTCGGCCTGGCTTCCCTGCGAGGTGTTCTCGGTGGTCACGTAATTATTGACGATCACCGGTTGCGAGTAATCGTAAGGAGCCACCTGAGCTGTTGGCACCGCCACGGTAGTTGCTGGGACCGCGTAGTACGGATTGACATACGTCGCACCGTATCCGTAGCCAGCGCCTCCGGTGAAGAAGGAATTCAATCCCCATCCCACCGCACCGTAAGCCAGCGGAGCATACCAACTGCTACCCCAATATCCGTTCCAGCAACCGTTGTACCAGCCATGGTAGTGCTGGTTGATGCAGTTGTTATGCCACGAATCGTTCCAGGAGTTATTCCAGTTGTTGTTCCAGTTGTTGTTCCAGCCCCAGTTGTTATAGCCATTGTCGAATCCCCAACCTGGTCGGTTGTAAGGCCGGTCCCATGCTGGACGATTCCACTGGTTGACGTTGATGTTGTTGTAATTGTTGTTGATGTTGTTGAAGTTATTGTTGGTGTTGTTGATGATATTGTTGTTGTTCCCAATACCACCCGGGCGATTGCCGCCGTTCCAGCCGTTTCCACCCCAACCGCCAGGACGGTTGTTGCCGTTCCAGCCACCATTGCCGTTCCAGTCTGGCCGGTTGCCACCAATCCCTGGGCGATTGACCGTTCCAGGAAGTGTAGTCGGGCGGTTGCCGTTCCAGTTAGGCCGGTTGCCACCGATTCCAGGAAGATCGTTGACCCCTGGTCGCGAGAGATCAGGGCGATTGCCACCACCACCGATTCCAGGACGATTTCCTCCCCCTTGGCCTGGACGATTCAAGTCGCCAGGTAGGGTGGTAGGCCGATTGCCACCGCCAGCAACGGGCCGCTCGAACCCGGGAGCAGGCTTGGTTAGGTTCCCGATCGAGGGGCGATCGCCGATCCCAGGCCGATTGCCCTGGCCCGGACGATTTCCACCGTTGGGTAAGTTGTTTCCGCCGTTTGGCAAGTTGTTTCCGCCGCCAGGTCCTGGTGGACGAATCCCGCCACCAGCGCCAGGTCGGTTGCCGCCGCCGATCCCCCCGCCGATACCTCCGCCGATATCGCCAGGAGCGGGACGAGTGGTGGGACGGACGGAACCTGGTTGCAGGGAAGGTCGCTGGGAGTTACCCAGATTTGGCCGAGTTGCACCCGGGGCTGGACGATTCTGAGGCAGCTGCGGGGCAGGCCGCGTGGTTGGAGTCCCACCAATTCCTCCCTGAGGGGGACGACTCAGTGAGTTGCCTCCCAGGTTGGGGATCCCACCAGGAGCCGGCCGATTCGATGGACTACCACCAAGGCCAGGGATTCCCCCAGGCGCTGGTCGCGCCATCGGGTTACCGCCCAGCCCTTGCGTTCCACCCGGAGCAGGACGAGTGCTTGCGCCACCAGGCAAGCGATTGCTACCACCGAGGTTGCCCGGTAGCGTGTTTGGCCGTCCTGCCGCGGCTCCAGGAGCCGGTCGGGCCATGGGAGAGCCCATGCCACCACTCGGCATCGAAGGACGCGCCGCGTTGCCAAACGAAGGTCGGCTTTGTGGCATCTGGACCGGAGGACGAATGTTGCCACCCGATGGTCGACTCATCTGAGGTGCGGGGCGAGCCATGCCGCCCCCCATGGGGGCCGCTCCTGCTCCGCCTACGCGACCCATCGAAGGTCTTGCTCCGCCACCGCCGCCACCTGGTCGCCCCCGACCCTGCGCCAGCAGGTCGTCGGGAGTCGCCACCAAAAGGCCCAGCGCCAGGGCCATGCTACTCCAGGCAAATCCTAACCATTTCATGAAGTGTCACTCCAGTGTGTTTTCAGTTCGAGACGAAGTGTCGCGCTGGAAAAAGCTGCAACCGCTCAATTGCCCGCCGCTGCAGGAGCTGGCGGCTTCTTGGCGACGATGTACTCAAAATCAGGCTCCATGATATCCCCCACCATCCGATCCGAGCCTTTCACGATGTACCTGCCGTTCTCGGTCGGAATCATCGTGAGGGTTGCCCTCGCCTCCGTCCCATCGGGACCTGTCGCTGCAGAATGAAGCACCCAGCCTTCATCCGTAGGCGTCCAAAGACTCTGGCCGAATCCCCCATCGGATTCGAAGTTCCACGAACGAAGCTGTCCTTCGTTGGCATCCCAACCAATCCTCTGCGATGTCTTGCGGATCACCTGGCCATCCTGTTTGATGAGGATGTCGCCGAGCAAAAAGTTCCCGTCTTCGGACCACTTGTAACTGAATTCCACTTTCCCATCGTCTCCTTCGTTGACCCAGTCACCCACCAGCCAGGAGAGCGCTTCCAGCGCTTCCCGAGGTGCCAACGGCTGTGGCTCGGCATAGTCCCGAAGCGACGCCAGTTGGTAACCCTTCTCGGTTTTGTCCCAGATGGCCTGGTATCGCATCACCGCAACCGACGATTCGTCTTTCGTTGCGACCACGCGAGTTCCCTCCGAAATCGTGACTTCGCCCAATTCACGGACCGAGTCGATTTCGACGCCCGTCTTCGCCTGCGGATAGGTCTTGAAGAACTCGGCCAATACCCCCTTCAGCCCTTCCCCGGTGTGGACGACGCCGTTTTCGTCAATCAGTTCTCCCTTCGGCGTGAACATGTCGACCACCTTGTCGGCACTCCCTTCGTTGAACGCCGCCACCAGCTTTTCAGTCGCAGCGACGATCTCCTTTTCCAACGCTGTTAGTTCCCGCGTCTCTGGCTGTTCCTGCGCCGTGGCTGGCGCCGCGGTACCGGTCGCCGCAGTCGCAGGTGCCTGGCCCGCCGTGGCCGGTGGGATCGTCTGAGGCGGGGCTTGCTGAGCCATCACCGAGCTACCGCAGAACCCAAGCACCAAAGAACCAACCAGAAAAGAACGATTCCATGACTTCCAATTCATTCAACTACCCTCGACCGTTTGAAGTTGGCGACCAATCGCGGGACGCATAAGGCGCTGCCCTGCAAGCTCTCAATCAGCCAATGAGAGAGCAACGACTGGGACCGCAAGGACAAGTTACGTGAGCAAGGGGCATCCGACTTTACGCAGCCATGCACCTTGCGCTTCAATCCCCACCATCATAGGCGCCTGGTTGCTTTTCCTGCTAGGGACCACGATTGGCTCTCTGCTTTTTCCTGCTCGTTCCCGTTGGCCTTCCTCAAGAATTTTATGGCTCGAATCGGCGGTGGGACGCGAACCTTAGGCAGGGATTTCGAAGGCAACCAAGTCCCCCATCCCGCTCATTTACCCTGTTTGGGCTGCACCAACTGCCACCCCCACCGATGGAGGTTCCGAGCGTCTAGTTCGCGAGTGTCGGAGTTTCTGGAACCCAGTTGCACGACAATAAGGCGGCTGTCCCCCTGGAGGCTGCTGGAAACCAGACAGGCTCCTGCCGCTTCAGTGGTTCCGGTCTTGATGCCTTCATAGCCCTGGGTGTCGAGCAGCGGATTGGTGTTTTTCCAGAGAATTTCGCGATACGATCCATCCGGCCGATCGATTCGCGCGACGTGTTGACGTTTGGCGACCAGTTCGCGAAGCGACGGCACCTTCATGAACTGGGCCGCCAGCCGCGCCATGTCGATGGCGGAACTTTGGTGGTCTGCAGCAGGAAGGCCGTGGGGATTGGTGAACCGAGTCCCATTCAATTCCAACCTCGCAGCTTCTCGATTCATCGCCTCGACGAAAGCAGCCACCAGTTCGGCCGAACCAGCGGGATTTTTTTCTCTGCCCTTTGGTGCAGTCTCATCCGTGGCATCCCGATCGATGCTTGCCCACCATTCTGCCAGGGCGATCGCCATGTCGTTTCCGGATGGCAGCATCAACCCATGGAAAGCATCCTCGAGCGATACCGATTCGCCAGCTTCCACCAGGGCACTCGATCCCTCGGTGGCATCCGCTTCGCGCGAGAAGGCGACGGGTCGGGCGACCAAATCGGCTCTCCGGGAGATTTCTTGATGAACCAACCAAGCGGTCATGATCTTGGTGGTGCTGGCCATCGGTAGCGGAAGGTCTTGTTGGTGGCCGGCGAGGACTTGGTCGGACTGAGGATCGTAGATGACCCAGGCCTTCGCGGACACATGGGGTCCGCTGGCCTGCAGATCGCTCTGCCGCCGCTCCCGTTCGACTCGCGATCGCTGCTCTTGGGAAGGAATGGGGTCGGCTTCCCAGCGAATCGCTCCTAGGCTCGCCCAAGTCTTCGCTTCAACAATGCCGGTCTCCTCCAGTTGATGCTGTCTCTGGAAGTCTTGAACCGCCGCCAGTGTGGCGGGACCAAATTCGCCATCCTCGGTCAGTCGATCTTTCTCGGGGCGATTCTGATTCAGCGTGCGTTGCAGCGCTAGTACTCTGCGGCCGTTGGAACCGACCTGAAGAGGCGTTTGGTCGGCATCGACCGCATTGGTCTGCTTGGTGGCGAACTGGTCGAAGAGAATCTTTCCAATCTTCCCCATCAGGATTTCCGCAGCATTACGATCTCCCCACGAGCCGTCTTCGTTTCCGGCTGTCAGGATCACGACCACCAGGGTCCGCTCCCCCAAGGGAAGCAATGCGGCGTCTGTTCTCACTTCGGTGACAGCGCCGGTCTTGTGAGGCGCCTTGAGCGACTTGGGAAGTTCACGGAGGATTTTTGTCGTATCGTCGCAGGCTGCTAGGTGAGCCAGCATCACTTCAGACGCGTCGGCGGAAAAAAGTTCTTTGCGGTGGATCTTCGAAAGCAACTGCCCCATCTGCCGAGCCGTGGTGCGTCCCAGTCCATACCGCTGACTGGCCTCCGGTTCCACCGACGTGTCGCGACGAAACACCTTCGAGTGGACATGGGTCTGATCGAAGCCCAGGGAATCCATCGTGCGGTTGACTGCAGCAATTCCTAATCGGTCCAGAAGGAGGTTGGTGGCAGTGTTGTCCGACCAAGCGATCATCAATCGTGCCACCGTCGCCAAGGGCAACCGTGTCCCGGGAGCAAAGTGCTCGGTCAGAATACCAGAACCTGGCACTGCATCTTCCTTGCGCAATTCCAGCAGTTCGTCCGAGGAAACCTCATTCCGGTCGATCTGTCGATAGAGTTCTGCAAGCACCGCAACCTTGATGAGGCTAGCCGTTGGCATCGGTCGGTCGCAGGCGATCTCCAGTAGCGGGGGGGGATCGGCGTCGGTGGATGAGTCGGCCCAGTTGACGTAAATCGCCACCTCGCCCCGATGCTCCTTCACCCATTGTTCAATCTGTCCTTTCCAAGCATCCTGCGCAAAGGTCGGTCTAGCCAATGCAACCAAAATGCCAAGAACCACGCCGATCCCGAAGGAGCGTCGCAGATACTGCCTCCCGACCAACCGAAGCCAAGACTCATCTATTTTTCGGCTCTCGTTCACCATGGAAGGCACCTTGCAGCCTATCAACTCAGCCTACGATTCCTACTCGCAAGGCATCAGCATGATGGAACGCCGGCCAACATGCAAACGACCTCATCGGCTGCGCCAGCGATCCAGCAGGACGGCCCCCAAAATGACGTAACCCAGAACCACTTTCTGGAGGAAGGGGTCAACGCCAAGCAGGTTCATGCCGTTCTGGATCACAGCGATCACCAAGGCACCGATCAAGGTCCCAAGAATTTTTCCTCTTCCTCCGCTGAGCGATGCGCCGCCCACCACCACCGCAGCAATCACCAACAGCTCATACATCGCCCCATAGGTGGCCGCGCCACTTTGCAGCTGACTGCTCAGAAGAACACCACCCAAACCTGCCATCGCCCCGCACAGGGTGTAGGCGATCAGCACCACTCGCCGCACCCCAATGCCGCTCATTCTTGCCGCTTCCGCATTGCCTCCCACTGCGTATAGAGCGCGCCCGAACGTGGTTCTCCCCAAGATCAAGTGGAATGCGATGTAAAAGCCGATCATCAGCCAGACGGCGACCGGTACTCCGATCCATCGTCCCTGCCCCAGCACGCGAAAGGATGCAGGAAGCTGGTCGATCGATTGCCCTTTGGAGAGCATGAAGGCATGACCGCTGGCGATCAGCATGGTGGCCAAAGTCGCGATGAAGGGCGGGACGCGCAAGTAGGTGACCCAGAGGCCATTGAGCCATCCATGCAGGGCACACAGGAGGATCGCCAGGCCACTCCAACCGACGACCGCCTGCCAGGTGGCATCGACCCCACCGGAGAATTTGGCGATTCCCTGACAGGCCACCACGGCAGAAAGAGCAATCAGGCTTCCCACCGACAGGTCGATCCCGCCGGTCAAGATCACCAACGTCATTCCGATCGCTACCATCGCGATGACCGTAATCTGATTGGCGACATTGATCAGATTCTCACGCTTCAGAAAACTTGATCCCGACACCTCCTTGGGGACCGCCACTCGAACTCCCTCCCAACCAGGAAGACGCTGAGCAAGCTCGGATACGATCGACCAGCCTCCTGCCTGGGAGCTGCACAGCAGCAACGGCGTCGGCGCACCGGAGGGGTGCTCCTGGGCGGCTCGCCGAAAATCCGGAGGTCCTCCCTGCACGGTCTTCGTCACGCGACCAGCAGGGAGCGCACCATGCAAGCGATCGATCAGTCGCTGGTCTTCTTCACTGGTGCTGCCCACTAGCCAGATCGGTTGATCGGTTCGCTGGGCCACCGCGAGCAACTGCTCCGCAGCACCTTCCAGCCCTGGCGGCTGGCGCTGCCAAGTCAGGGCACTGAGTGTCGCGATCATCCCGGCCAGGACGAAGGCCATGCCATAATCCGCAAGCAAAGATCTCCACCAGGTGGACACCCTGACGCGATGACTATTCCGGCCACTGCTCTGCATTTCAGCCATCCGTCTTGTCCCTATCTGCTCCTACGGCCGCCGACAAAAGATCGCTGGCGCTAATCTTTCGCGGATCGAGAATCTCCGAAACGATCCTGCCTCGATGCATTACCACTATCCGATCGCTCATACCAATCAACTCCTCGAAATCGGAGCTGATCCAAAGGATGGCACAGCGACTTTGAGCCAGTCGGACTATCCAGCGATAGACATCGACGCGGGCACCCACGTCGACTCCCCGCGTCGGTTCATCCAGAATCAGGACTCTGGGATCGCGCTGGATCCATTTGCCCAACACCAATTTCTGCTGGTTTCCGCCACTGAGCAATTTGGCGGGGATTCGGGGGGCAGATGGCTTCCAGCCCAGTGCAGTCTGCTGCCGGTCATAGGCCTGTCGCTCCTCCAACCGTCGCATCCAACCGCCAAGAGCAAATGAGGAGAGGTTGGGTAGCGAAAAGTTTTCGATCAGCCCATGATCGATGATCAGC
>Ga0068877_10001800_pt1 | contig 17553 bp, 13 predicted proteins | sample NOAtaG_FD_66437 | JGI IMG/M metagenome (GOLD analysis project Ga0068877, IMG submission 66437) | Freshwater lake microbial communities from Lake Erie, under a cyanobacterial bloom - NOAA_Erie_Diel6S_1000h metaG | ecosystem: Environmental > Aquatic > Freshwater > Lake | place: USA: Ohio, Lake... | reverse complement strand
CGGGGGGATGCCGAGGCGTTGCTCGGCCGGCGGGACCGTCGCCCGGTCACGGTTCAGGAGTGATCAGTTCGGGTTGTCGAGTGGGTCCAGCGTCCAGACCACCCGGGTCTGCGGCACGAAGGCCTTGCCCAGGCTCGCGCTGCCGGGCGTGGTGTCGATGACCTGGTTGCCCCTCAGGTTCTCCGCATGCCCGTCGCTGAAGACCAGGTTGCCGCTGCCCGAGTGGCGGGCGGAGAAGCGGTTGGCGAAGGCGTGGGGTTGGCCGTTGTACGCCGACTGGTTGGGGTGGAAGCGCGGTTCGTCCGGCAGCCCGGCCTCGGTGAAGACCACCGTCTGCGAAGGCATCTGGACGGCCGTCAGGCGGGAGGGTTCACCATTGCGGATGAGCTTGGAATTCATCGCCAACGAGAAGAATGGCGAGGCCCGGCGGATGGTGGCGACGGGCAGTTTCGCCGACGGGCAGGTGAACAGGGAGCCCTTCTCGTAGAACGCCTGGCCGTTGGTGGCGTAATCGCGCACCGGCCGCAGCCCGATGCGCGGTGGGATGGCGTTGCACCAGAGGTCGGCGTTGTTGGTGTTCTGGGCCTGGAGCCAGGTCAACTGGTCTTGGCTGAAGGGTTTCTCGCGGGGCAGGAACTCCGAGTTCTCCTCGGCATAGAGCATCAGACCCAGGCCCCATTGCTTCTGCTGGTTGAGGCAGGAGATCCGCAGCGCGCTGCCCTTGGCCCGGGCCAGCGCCGGCAGGAGCATGCCCGCCAGGATGGCGATGATCGCGATGACCACCAGCAGCTCGATCAGGGTGAACCCGGTTCGGGAACGCTGGCCGCCCAAGGACTGCCGCGACTTCATGGCACCTCCACCCGGAAGAGGCCGGTGGATCCTTCCTCGGCAGAGAGCGTCACCGTGAAGGAGATGGGACCGTCTGCCGTCGGGGTCTGGCTCGCACCGACCGTCGACCACGAGCCGTCCGCCGCGTTGCGCCGTTGCAGCCGGTAGGTCCGTGAGGCCTCGGCCTGGAGACTGATGCGCAGGGCACCCTCCGCGAGGACCGCCGCCAGACGCGGAGAGGTCGGTGGTCGCTCCGTGTCCCCGGCGCGGATCCTGCCGGGAGAACCCCATTCCTTGACGCCCTCGAGGGTCGCCACGGCCTGGACCGTGCCGTGAACGTCAAGGGCACTGGGCTTGCCGAATTCCCGGGTGTCCGGGTCGAAGTTGAAGCTGATGCCCGGATCCCCCGCGGGAAAATCCACCCCGTCGATGGTGTCGGCGTTGGCCGTGGCCGTGGCGTTCCACAGACGCAGCCCGTCGCCTCCCGAGCTCAGTCCGATGCCGCTGCCGGTGTAGCTCACGATCTTGAGTCCCGGCGGCAGGTTCGAGGCGCCCCACCAAGTGCGGAACTGGTCCGCGGTGAGCCGTTCCACGAACACGATGGATTCGCCGGGCAGGATGACCAGGTTCGTGTCGGTCAGCGTGATGGCGCTGGCCAGACTGGCGCTGTTGTCGTCGAAGCGCCAACCGGTCAGCGAGATCGGAGCCGGCGAGAAGGAGGTGATCTCCCACCAGTCTTCCGGAGCGAAGCCCATCCGGTCGATGAAACCGGGATCCAGTGTGGTCCGCGCGCTGCTTACCTCGGTGATCCGGATCTGCGGCCTGCCGAGGACCGAGAGGGTGACGGTATGCGTGACCGAACCGCTGGCGTTCGAGGCGATGACCGAGTAGGCACCGGCCTGCGCCGGAGTGAGCGCCGTCAACGAGAGGGTGGTCCCCGTCGCGCCGGCGATGGGCCTGCCGTCGAGGGACCACTGGTAGGTCGGCTCCGGCACGCCCGAGGCTGTCGCCGCCAGGGTCAGCGAGCCTCCCTCCAGGACGCTGGTGTCGCCTGGCGTCTGGACCCAGCGCGGGGCGGTGGGGGCCGCCGCGATCGACAGGCGTGCCGGTGGGCTGGTGAGGGTCTGCAGCCCGTTGTCGAGGGCCACCGAGTAGAGACCCGAGGAGGCCGCCTGGACATTGGTCAGGCTGAGCGACGGCCCGTTCTGCCCGGTGAGGGCGGTCCCGTTGAACAACCACTGGTACCGGGGTCGGGGCAGTCCGGCCGCCTCGACGGTGAAGGTGGTGCTGTCGCCAGGGTTCACCGTGCGGTCGGCAGGCGGTACTGCGATCGACAGCGTGATGGCCGGGCCCGCCACCCCGGGCGAACCGATGTCGCCCCCGTCGGCGGCGGCGAAGGCGCCGGGATTGCCGGCCGTGGCCCGTGCCGTCAGCAGGCCGCTCCGGGGGTCCGTCACGAAGGTGGCGCTGTTGGTGCCTGCCGCCCCGAAGTCGACCGAGATCTGCGGTGCGCTGTCTGGACCCGCTGCGGCGTCCCAGAGACGCAGTCCGTCTCCGGTGGAACTCAGCCCGATCCCGCTGGCGCTGTAGGTGACGATCTGGACCGAGGCCGGCAGCGACGGTCCCCACCAGGAACGGAACGCCGTGGCGTCGAGATCCTGCACGAACACGACGGACTCACCCGGGGAGAGGGTCAGTGGCGCGAGCGTCACTGCCCCGTTGGTGGTCCCCCCGTTCGAGTCGTTCAGCCTCCATCCCCGCAGGTCGACGGGAGCGCTGCCGTAATGGGTCACCTCGAACCAGTCGGCGTGGATCGCGGGCGTGCCGTTGGTGGACTGGTTGGAGTGCACCTCGGTGATCGCAAGTTGGGCTTCGAGGCCCGTCACCCAGGTCATCGACAGGAGGAGGGTCAGGAGGATGGAAGGTCGGATCGGTGATCGAGGTTTCATGGCAGGTGGAGCGGGCAGGCGATGATGCAGGTTTCGGATCGCCCAGCGGAACGGGTTGTCCGGGAACAGGCCGGTCATCACTCCGGAACACCCTCCGACGGCCTGATCGTGTCCGAGGATGGGCTGGCTTCCCCGACCATCCGGTGACGCCGCCGTGACAACAGGGTGACAAGTCCTGAGGAGGGGATTCCGACCGGACGATCGAGGCATGCCTCGATCCAAAAATCGCCGTCACGGCCCGGTGATCGTCAGGTGACGGAGCCCGGAAAACCGGCCTTTTTGACAAGCGGCTCACCCACTCGGATCCGGTCGCCCATCTGCAGGCGCGGGTGGACCTTGAAGCCATTGGGCGCGAACAGAATGATGGTGGAACCGTGCTCGAACCATCCCAGTTCCTCACCCCGGTCCACCGGGTGGCGAATCTCGAATTCCCGGGGCCCCTTCCTGCTTCGGTGGAGCACCAGGTCCAGACAGTGCAACCGGACCGAAGCGACCAGGATCGCCGCCACGGCCACCAGGGCGACCGGCGCGCCGTCGCCAAGCCGAAGGCGGACAACCGCCCGCTCGTTCCGGCAGAAGAGCGCTTCGATCCTTCGCAGGGCGATGGGGTTCACGTTCCAGGTGTCGCCCGAGATCGAGGTCACCTGTTCCAAGGTCGCGGTGTCCGGGCTGTGGAAGCGGTGGTACATCGACGAGGTGAGGCGCAGGGTGATGAAGAGCCCGTCTTGGAACGCGTGGGCCGCCTCCGCGGTGCCGAACAGATCCTCGATGGAGTAGGGGAATCCCTTGGCCTGGAAGGCCTCGGTGCCCCGTACCTTCCCGAACGCCCCGACGATGCCGTCGCAGGGGCTGACCAATACCGATGGGTCGGGATGGATCGGCCGAGCCCCGGGTTTCAGCTCCCGGGTGAAGCAGTCTCGCAGGCTTTCAAACTGGTGCCGCCGAGACTCGGACAGGTCCAGGTCCGTGAAGAGACGCCAGACTGCGATCAGGACCCGGGTGAGCCATGGGCTCCGGATTCGGCTCAGATGCCCCATGGCATGGGTCAGGAAAGCCCTGGGGATGCGGTTGGTCAGCAGGAAGTTCAGGTCCTCCTGGAGCAGCCATCGGTCGCGCAGGCGACGGAGGCGTCCGATCCGGCTGCCGTCGGTTTTCCGATCCTCTTCCGCCGTGGTTTTGGTTTTTTCGATGTGGGGTTCCGTCATGACTGAATACCTGTTCTCACCGTGGGCCGCGATCATCCCCGTGGCTGGTGCGCTGGCCTGGGGTCGGCGGCGATTGCAGCTCTCCCTGGCGAAGCATCCGTCGCTCGCAGGGCATTCCCGATGGGCACGCCGCGTGTCGCGCCTCATCCCCGGCTATGCCTACGAGGATGATGAGTTCTTCCGGGCCGACGGGGCGCCCCCGGAGGTCGAGGCGCTGCGCCGCGAGGGGTTTTTCCGTCTCGCCGGGAGCTTCGCCGGCTGCCATCCGCGCTCGATCCTCCAGACGGTGCAGGCCGCCGAGCACCTGTCCGACCTCCAGTTCACCCGGGCCTATCGCGTGCCCTTCCAGTTCAGCCCCTATCTGCGCCGGCATCTCCGTCTCGGCGGGTTCTACGAGTCCAGCGCGGGGGTCGAGATCACCGACCTGGACGGCTGTCGCTACGTCGACCTCACCGGATCCTACGGGGTCAACCTGATGGGGCACGATTTCTACAAGGACTGCATCGAGGAGGCCCTGCGCCGGGCCCAGGCCCTGGGCCCGCTGCTCGGCGGTCTGCATCCGAGCACCGCCTGGAATGCCCAGCGGTTGTGTCAAATCTCGGGCAAGGACGAGGTCTCCTTCCACATGTCGGGAACCGAGGCCGTCATGCAGGCGGTGCGCCTGGCACGGTACCACACGGGCAGGACCCACCTCGTCCGATTCTGCGGCGCCTACCATGGTTGGTGGGACGACGTCCAACCGGGTCCGGGCAACCCGGTGCCGCCCTCCTTCACCTACACCCTCAAGGAACTGGATGCAGCCACCCTGCGGGTGCTTGCCACGCGCCGGGACATCGCCTGCGTCCTGGTGAACCCGCTGCAGGCGCTTCACCCCAACCGTCCGGCGCCGGGGGACTCCACTCTGGTGGACGGTTCCCGGCTGGCCGGTTTCGATCGGGAGCGGTATTCGGCATGGCTTCGTGAGCTGCGGGATGTCTGCACGCGCCGGGGCATCGTGCTCATCCTCGACGAGGTCTTCCTGGGCTTCCGGCTTGCTCCGGGCGGCGCCCAGGAATATTTCGGCATCGACGCCGACCTGGTGACCTACGGCAAGACCCTCGGCGGCGGTCTGCCCGTCGGGGTGGTCTGCGGCCGTCGGCAGCTCATGCGCCGCTTCCGCGAGGACCGACCGGCCGACCTGTGCTTCGCGCGAGGCACCTTCAATTCCCATCCGTACGTCATGGCGGCGATGCAGGTGTTCCTCGAGCGGTTGGAATCCCCCGGGGTCCGCGCCCTTTACGAAGGGCTCGACGAACGCTGGAGTCGGAGGGCGGGCGAGCTCAATCGCCGTCTCGACGCCGCTGGATTGCCCGTCCGGGTGGCCAATCTCTCGACGGTCTGGACCATCCTCTACCAGGTGCCGGGTCGTTACCATTGGATGTTCCAGTTCTACCTTCGCGCCGAAGGACTTGCCCTGAGTTGGGTCGGCAGCGGCCGGATGATCTTCAGTCTCAACTTCACCGATGCCGACTTCCAGGGAGTGGCCGACCGGTTTGTCCGCGCGGCCGAGGCGATGAGGGCGGACGGTTGGTGGGCCGAGATCCCAGGACTGGATCACCAATCCATCCGCCGCCGGATCTTCAGCGAAGTGTTGGTGCGTCTCCGAAGGGGAGGGGTCGGCCACCGGGATGGTCCGTTCCACAGTGTCGATCGCGCCTGAGGTGGAATCCATCCCGTGGTCCACGCCGATGAGCCGGTGTCCCACGGGAAGGTTGCCCACGGACTCAACGGGTGGCGCCGGGCTGGTCGACCGGCCCGTCGAGTCCGTCGTCCAAGGCGTGATCCATCGGATCGATCAGCTCGCCCCGCAGCAGGGCCAGCGGCGACCTCCAGTAGAGGAGGATGTCATGGAACGGATCGGTGATGATCTTGACCGCCCACACCAGGCCCGTCGTCACGTCGCGCAGGAAGAACAGGTGCACGGTGCGGAAGATCAGCCCCCCCGCGCCGATGAAGAGCCAGATCGTGCCGAGGCTTCGGACGAAGCCCGACTCGACCACCTCCCGGTCGAGCAACCCGAGGAAGTCCGGGCTGAACCAAAGCACCGCCGGGGCGGCAGCCCACAGGGCCATCAGCACCACCTTGCGCCGGAGATTGTAGCCCACCTTGATGTCCTCCTTGTGCTCATGGGTGGCGCGGTTGACGTGGTCGTAGCCCTTCGGCTCGAAGAAGAAGTGTCCCGACTGGCGCGAGGTCATCGAGATGCCCCAGGCAATCAGGGCGGCGATGGCCGGATCGACGAACAGGAACGCGTAGGCCACGACGAAGGACACGGCGCTCACCAGGTGCAGTGACTGGTTGATGCGGCTGTGGTGGTAGTAGCGGTGGTCGTCCCAGCGCTGCACGCGCAGGGCTTCGAGGTATTCCGAGAGCGGGGCCGTCTTGATGCGGTTCATGGAGGGGTGCTTGGTTTTTTCCGGGGGTCCGTCCGGACCCGGCAACCATGGCGCACGTGTCGTGTGAAGGTCCGATGTCGGTCCGGTTTCGATACCGAAATATCGAAAATCCGCCATCGGTTCGTCGCGTGCCCGGGCTTGCATGCGGGACGTGAGCCCCGGAACGAACCCCAGCAGCCTCCAAGGTGGACCCTCGTCGTCGTCCCTCCGCATCGCCCTGGTGACTGAGACCTATCCGCCCGAGATCAACGGTGTGGCGATGAGCGTGGCCCGGCTGGTCGAGGGGTTCCTGGCCGAGGGGCATCGGGTGGACCTGGTTCGCCCGCGGCAGCCCGGGTTTGACCAATCTGCCCGAGGCGAGGGGAGGGCGGTCCCGGACCCCGCCGGTCCCCGGCCTCGGTTGTCTGTCCACCTCACGCCGGGAGCGGGCATTCCCGGCTACCCCGGCCTCCGCATGGGTCTCCCGGTGCCAGGGGCCTTGCGCTCGGCGTGGCGTGCCCGGCGACCCGACCTCGTCCACATCGCCACCGAGGGTCCGCTGGGATGGTCCGCCCTCCGGGTCGCGCGTTCCGAGGGGATTCCCGTGGTCTCCGAGTTCCGCACCAACTTCCACGCCTACAGCGCCCACTACGGGATCGGCCTGCTGCGTCCCTGCGTGCTCGGCTACCTGCGCCAGTTCCACAACCGGTGTGCCACCACGATGGTCCCCACCCGGGGTCTGGCCGCCGACCTTCAGGTCCTCGGCTTCGAGCGGCTGCGGGTCGTCGCCCGGGGCGTCGATTCCCGACGGTTCGATCCGGCCCGCCGGTCCGCGTCGTTGCGGGCCTCCTGGGGAGCGGGCCCCGGCGATCTGGTCGCGATCTCGGTGGGTCGGCTTGCGCCCGAGAAGAATCTCGGGCTGCTGGTCGAGGGGTGCCGGCGAATGACCTCGATCCGACCGGGAATGCGTCTGGTGATCGTGGGAGATGGCCCGGCCCGGCCACGAGTGGAGGCTTCGTTGCCCGGCGCGATCTTCGTCGGGCGCCGGGTCGGCGACGACCTCGCCGCCCACTACGCCTCCGCCGACCTGATGGTCTTCCCGAGCCTCACCGAGACCTTCGGAAACGTCACCCTCGAGGCCATGGCCAGCGGCCTGGCGGTGATCGCATTCGACTACGGGGCGGCCGGTTCGGTGATTCGCCATGGAGTCCAAGGATGGTTGGCACCCTATGGCGACTCCGCTGGATTCCTCGACCTGCTGGATTCGACGGTCGGGAACCCCGATCGGATCCGTGTCGTTGGCAGGCAGGCTCGTCGGCACGCCGAGACCATGTCATGGGACTCGATTGTCCAGGAGGTGCTCACCATCCACCGGGAAGCCATGGCGACCTCCCGTGGACCCTGCCCCGCGTCCGGTCCGGAGCCGCTCGGATGGATGAATTCGAGGCCTGCTCCCCGGCAAATGTAACATTTGCCCGCTTGCCCCTGTGGGAGGTCCGGTCCAGAGGTGGACGCGATCCTGCGGCAGACTGTCACCGAAATGACTCAGGGACGGAACTCAGGGTCGCAACCGCGCATGAAACGCACCAGATCCGAACCCAGCATGGCCCGAAAGCTCGCCGCCCACCGGACGCTCGAGCGGAAAGCCTCGCTGGTGATGAAACAGGCCGAGACGGCCCATCAGCAGTACCGCCAGGCCAAGGTCGAGTACAAGGCTGCCAAGAAGGCTGCCCGGTCGGCCAAGGCCCTTTGGCACCGACTGCGTGCCTCCGCCCGCGATGCCGGCCGGGCTCTCGACAAATCGGCAAAGCGACTGGGTCGCACCAAGGAATCGCCTCCGGCCGGGGCCTGAGAGGAAATGGGCCGCCCGACGCTGGCGTCGGGCGGCCTGTTGTCCTGACCCGGATCGCGGAGCTTGTCCGTGTCCGACACGGTCACCCATGCGGCTCAAGGCAGAAGTTCCACCCGGTAGTACCGCTGGGCCGCCGTTCCTGGCCGCGGGTCCTTCAGTACCCGCATCGTGCCGTCGCCGGGGGTCTGGGGCGGGAGTGCCTCCCAGGCGCCCTCGAGGGTGTCCTTGCCATGCAGGGAATAGCGCCGGCCCGGCAGCGACCGGAAGAAGACCGACGTGCCATCCGGGGTGGGCTCCAACCGACGCACGGACGGAGCCAGGACGGCATCGCCTCGTCGACCCAGATTCTGGACCCGCAGGTCGAACTCAGCTCCGCCGTCGGGTTCCGCGAAGGATCCCAGCCGGGCGAGGTAGTCCGCCAGGGCGCGCTGCTCGCCGCCGTCGGTGTTGAAGACCATCGGGGTACCCGTCGGGGTCAGATCCACCCGGTCCTTCCCCTGGGTCAGGGCGAAGTAACTGTCCCCGCCCGAGGCCATGAAGTTGAGCGTGACCATGCGGAACGTCCGGTCCGGGTCCCCCACCACCCGGCCGTCCTCCACCACCAGGTCGAGGGAATCGTCCGCACGGACCACGACGAGGTTCCGCAGCCGTTCGCCCGCGAAGTCGATGGCCGTGGGCGTGCCGTTGGTCGCTCGCAGGTAGGTCATGGGCTTGTTGGTGGGCTGGAAGCTGAACTGCATCCCGGACACCTGAGGGAATTGTCCCGGGGTGCCGCTGCCTGCGACGGCCCATTCCATCGTGTCCCGGAGCTGGCGGGCCGTGAGGGTCAGCAGGCTCAGGGTGTTGTTGAAGCGGAGGCTGTTCTCGATGTCGAGCTGGCTGATGTCGCCCGCCTTCTTCCCGACCCGGGGATTGGCCGTCGGCGGGACCGGGAAGGTGGCCCCACCCTCCGAGGCGAACCCGCCGATGGAGTCGCGGATGCCGCCACCGTTCTTCAGCGACACCGTCGTGGAGGGGTCGGTCTGCCGGGCCCGGAACAGGTTGGCATCGGCCGTCAGGTTGCCGAGGTTGCTCTCCTCGGTGCGCACCGAGTTCCTCAGCCCGTTGAGGTAGACCTCGGTCCGGCCGAAACGGTTGCCGTCCTTCGCGTCGAGGATCGCCGCCAGATTGGTCACCACCGACAGCACGGCCGGCGCGGGGGCCGCGTTGCCCGCGTCCCGCACCCCTTGGGCGTCGGCCGCGTAGGCACCTGAGCGCGCGTCGACGTCGCGGATCAGGCCCGCCTCGTCGAAGGAGAGCAGGAGTCGGCCGACGTAGCGGTAGTTGGCCCCGGCATTCACCACGAGCACCGGTTCGCCTGAGCCGGAGACCTTGCGCACCGGGTAGGCTTCGGCGGCGACGTCGCCGTCGCGAAGCCGGTCGCCGGGCTTGGCGAAGACGGCATGGGAGCCGCCGGCGATGACGACATCGACGTCCCTCAGGCGCGTGGCGAGGTCGAGTTCCAGCGCGTACTGCTGGAGGTGGGCCAGGACGATCACCTTGTTGATGCCGGAGGCCAGCAGTTGGTCGACGACCGGCTGGATGGAGCCCGGGAGATCCTGCAGCACGCCAACGGCGCCGGGCGAGGAGATGCTCCGCAGGGTCGGCGTGGTGCACCCGACGATGCCGATCCGCTGCCCGGCGACGGTGAGGACCGTGCTCCGGGCGATCTTGTTCCGACCCGCTGCGGCGTCCTGCCCGTCGGTGGTGACGAGGCTGGCGAGGCTGGTGTCCGGGGCGAAGTTCAGGTTGGCGCTGAGGTAGGGGAACAGGGTCCCGGCATAGCCGACGGCCGCGTCGGGCAAGATGAGGCTCCGGACCAGCGGCGTGTTGTCGTCGAACTCATGGTTGCCGAAGCAGGAGGCCTGGATGCCCAGCGCGTTGAGGATGGAGATGTCGCCACGGCCCTTGACGCCATTGAAGGGCGCGGCCGGGTCGGCGCTCGCCGTGAAGAAGGCCCCCGGGATGTAGTTGTCGCCCGAGGACAGCACCAGCGTGTTGGTCGGCAGTTGCGACCTCAGCCCGTTCAGGACCGCCGAGAAGTTCGGCGCGTCATCGAGGGAGGCGATGCCGGCCTCGAAGTCTGACGCATGCAGGATCTGGAGCGACAGGTCGCCGCTCCGGGCACGTGTCACCTCGATCGTGGCGGTGCGGCTGGTGGTCGCGGCCCCGAGGTTGTCGCGGGCGACGGCGGTGATCGAATGCACGCCCACCGGCGCGTTGGCCCAGGAGGCGGAGAACGGCGCGTTGGTGCTGAGAGCGATGCGGTTGGTGCCTGCGAGGTACTCGACCGAGGCCACGACCCCGTCCTCGTCGGTGATGGAGACCTTGAGATCGACGTTGAACGGCGCCGGACGGAGCGTCCCGTTGGTGGGGGAGGCCAGCGAGACGGTCGGCGGCAGATTCACCGCGGTGACCTCGACGATCCGTGAGGCCTCGGCGGTCGCCCCGGAGTCGTCGGTGACCATCACGCGGTAGGCATGGGATCCGACCGTGGGGGCCGGCAGGTTGAGCACCCACGGATACCGGGTGACCTCGCCGAGCCGGGTGGCGCCGTCGAAGAACTCGGCCTTCACCACGATGCCGTCGTTGTCGGCGACGGTGGCCTCCAGCGGCAGCGCCGCCTGTGCGAAGCGTGGGCCGGCCGGCAGGGACAACGCGGCCGTCGGCGCGGTGTTCGCCGCCCGTGGCCTCTGGATCCCAGGCAGGCTGACGCGATAGGCCAGGAGCATGATGTCCACCGTGACGGCGTTGGTGCCCACCGGGACGCCGTTGTGGAAGACGACCTCCGCCTTGAAGTCGTTGTCGTTGCCCACCAGCAGCAGGTAGTCGTCGGGGTGCGCGGGGTCCCTCATCGGAATGAGCGAGAGCGCCTCCCACTTCTCGCACAGCGAGTTCACATCCTGGTTGGTGCTGGTGTTGAGCCCGAACCGCGCCAATTGGACCGGGTCCAACAAGTCCACCAGATCGTGCCGGGCGACCGTCTTCAGGCCGGAGGCGGGCAGGGGGAGGTGACCCGGGGCCCCCGGCTGCAGGTCGTGTCCCGTGCCGGCGATGTTCGAGGCCCCCTCCGTCGAGGCGACGACGATCTTCTTGTAGGTCGGTGACAGGCCCGGATCGGCTCCCCGACCGATCCCGTCGCGCTCGAGGACCAGGAAGGTCGTGGCGTTCAAGGCGAGCACCTCGCTGACCGGGGTGTGGCGGTTCGTCGTGGCGTTGCCATTGAGCGTGAGCGGATACACATGCTCGGCGAGCACGCGGCCATAGGTGGGTGAGGAGGCTTCGGCGTCGAACTGGAGGATCCGGGTGTTCCGCCCCAGGTTTCCTGAGCCGCCGTCCTGGATCGTCGGCGATTGCAGGAAGGCGATGAGCCGTTTGCCATCCGGGGTCAACGAGAGCCCCTCGAGGCCTCGGTTGTTCCGGCGGCCCGAGGCCGGGGTGGCCGCCCCGGTGAAGTTGAGGCGACCCGGAAAGGCACCCTGGAAAGGCAGCAGGGCCGGCGGTGGCAGCACGGTCTCCATCAGGCGCGCCTGGGCATCGAACCTGAAAAGGCCCGGCCCGTATTCGTCGGAGATCCAGTACCCGCCCCCGGGCAGAAGCACGATCCCCTCCGCGTCGAGTGCGCGCCGGCCGCCGCCCTTCGAGCCGTCGGGCGAGGTCGGCACCGTCGTCCGGTTGGTGCTGCCCGCATCGAATCCCGTGAAGAAGACCTGGTTGGTCCCCTCCGGATAGGTCAGGAGGATCGTCTGGGTGTTGGTGAAGGTGATCTGGTCCTGGGCGGCCACCGCGGTTCCCTCGTAGGGCCGGATTGAGAAGCCATAGACCTCCATTCGGGGCCGGTAGTCCGTGGTCCCGTCGCCGAAGCCCCGGTCCGGCAGACCGATCAGCCGACCCGAGAGGGTTCCCCTGGAGTAGGTGAGCGACTCGGGTTCCACCGCCATGGCCGAGAAGCCACCGAGGGTGTCCTGCCGGCCATCGCCGGCCTTGTCGAAGGTGTTGGCGGGGATGCGGCCGACCCCCACCAGACCCTTGTTGGTGAATCCCTGGATTTGGCCATGGGCGGACAGCCCGCCGGCCAGGAGCAAGGCCAGGACCTTGCACAACGAATGTTTCATCGCCACGACACCATCTTGGGCGCGTGACGGTTCGGTGGGGTTGGGGTGAACAGCGCGGCAAGAGCCGCTGACGATCCGGTGACGGCGCCGAGGCCGGGGTCGCCGCGGACTGGCTTGTCTGACGCAGGGGGCGCTCTCTCAGGTCAAATCTCGAGGGCCCACGGACTCCAAGGCGCGCCGACTGGGAATCAATGACCCTTTCCGGCCAAGCGCTTCCGGAGCAGGGCGAAGGCGACGAGGGCGGCGCCGGCCATTGCCGCGCTGGTGGCCGGTTCGGGCACGGCCGAGAATGAGATGTCGTCGAAACGCCACGGGCCGGATCCACTGTAGGAACTTCCGAAGGCGGTCGCCGTATACGCACTCAGGCCCGGGGTGAAATTGGATACGATCCGGACGTAGAGATTGGGTTGGTTGTCAGCTCCCGAAGGGAGAGACACCGTCCGGGTAAACCACGTGTCTGCTGAACCATTGGCGGCGGGTACGACGGTGAAGACCTGGGCCGGTTGGTAGGTGCTGTTGTCCGTGGACCAAAGCACGGATTGCCGATTGGCAGATTCCATCCCGTGTCTCACCGCATAGGACAAGGTGATGCCAGACTTGCCAGCTGTGGAAACCTGCATCTGAATGCCTGCGGACAAATTACCCAATCCCTGGCTGGGATAGTTTGCCGTCCGCCAACCGACGTTCTCATCGTCAAATCCGCCCGCGAAGGTGGCAGTTGTTCCTCCAAATAACGATAACGTTCCGCTTCCGGTCGAGGGAGAAAGGTTCGCCGCATTGAAATCCCATTTGGTGATGAGGATTTGCGCCTGTGTGGACAGGCCGACTGTCATGAGACCAATCCAGAAAAACCGTTTCATGCCGATGATGTTCAGAGGATTTTGTTCTGGAGAGCGTGCCTTGGCATTCGATTCATGAATCACAAACAATCCGTGGTCCGGAGATCCGATTCATCAAGATTCCCGCCATTCATTGTTGGATAGATAAGCATTCATGATCCCAACTTGTCAATAGATAAGACGCGGCAATCGTCCAAGGTCAGCCATGACTCGGGTTTGTTCCTTGACGCCGCCAGCGTCCCGGAACGTCGTTCTGTTGGGTTTCGTCATTCCGATGGTTGTGGTTGAGGTCCCTCGGGAGTGATGCAGAAACGTCACCCTTCGGTGAGAACCTTTCTGTTGCATCCGTTCCCGCTTTCGGGTCTTTGGCACGGACGTCCTTCCATGCACCGCCCCTGGCACCGACCGATACCCGGATGAAACCCGACGGACCCATGGCCCTGCGGCACCGGCTGGCGGCCAGTCCGGCCCTGTTCGCATGGGTGGCCACCGCTGCCGCCTTCGGGGCCTACACGGCGATGTACGCCTTCCGGAAGCCGTTCTCGGCGGCGACCTTCTCCGGGCAGGAACTCGGCGGGGTCTCCCTCAAGGTGCTCCTGGTGGTTGCCCAGTTGGTCGGCTACACGGTCTCCAAGTTCCTTGGCATCAAAGTGGTCAGCGAGGCGGGTGCGGGCAGGCGGGTCGCCCTCATCGGCGGCCTCATCGGGCTGGCGTTCGTCCCCCTGGCGCTCCTGCCGCTGGTGCCCCGCTGGACCCAGGTGGCCTGCCTGTTTGTCAACGGCCTTCCCCTGGGGATGATCTGGGGCCTGATCTTCGGCTTCCTGGAGGGACGACGCCTGACCGAGTTCCTGGGGCTGGGCATGAGCGTGAGCTTCATCTTCGCCTCGGGCTGGACCAAGTCGGCCGGAGTCTACCTGATGGGGCGCTGGGGGGTGCCTGAACTTTGGATGCCCGCCGTCACGGCACTGTCCTTCCTGCCGCTGCTCGGCCTCTGCCTGACCTTGCTGGCGTCGCTGCCGCCCCCGAGTCCCGAGGATGTCGCCGAGCGCTCGGAGCGGGTGCCCATGGACGGCGCGCAGCGCCGACGGTTCCTTGCCGGCAACGCCCTGCCCCTGGCGTTGCTGATCCTTCCCTACGTGCTCCTGACCGTGTACCGCGACCTGCGCGACACCTTCATGGCCGATGTGCTCCAGGAGTTGGGGGTGCGTCCGGATCCCTCGTTTTTTGCCAAGGTCGAGACCCTCGTTGGCCTCGGGGTCCTGGTGGCGCTGGCCGGCCTGTGGTGGATCCGCGACCATTGGAAGGCCCTGGGGACCTACCATGGGCTCATCAGCCTCGGGGCGCTGCTGGTGGGTGGCTCGACCCTCGCATTCCAGCGGGGATGGATCGGACCGGCCCCCTGGATGGTTCTCACCGGCCTCGGGGGGTACCTGGGCTACGTTCCCTTCAACAGCGTGCTCTTCGACCGCCTGCTGGCCGCGACGCGGCAGGCCGGGACCGCCGCCTTCCTCATCCAGGTCGCCGACTCGGTGGGCTACCTGGCCTCCGCGTCGCTCTATCTGCAGCGCACCTTCAGCCACGGTTCCCCGGCCTGGACGAGGCTCACCCAGTCCGGCGGCCTCGCTCTGGCCGTCCTGGTTCCCATCCTCCTGGCCGGGTCCTGGGTTTCTCTGCGGGCCTCCCGCCGTGTCACTGAAGACGCCCCGGGCGGTCGGTGAAATCGCCGTGTCGTCCGACACCCAGAATATACTCGCGGACGGCCACGCATCCTCCATAACTCGTGGGAATGCTGACAGACCTTTCCCGGAATCCCGGCTCACGCCTCTCGCGCCAACGTTCCGCCGGCTTCACCCTGATCGAGCTGCTGGTGGTCATCGCCATCATCGCGATCCTCGCGGGCATGCTGTTGCCCGCCCTGTCCACGGCCAAGGCCAAGGGCCAGCAGGCCGCCTGCATGAGCAACCTGCGCCAGATCTCCATCGGCACGACGATGTACACGCAGGACAACGCCGACTTCTTCCACAACCGCGGCGGCGCCGCCCCGAACGACGGCCAGTGGACGGCGTCACCGGCTTCCCAGGTGATCCTGCCCCCCTCCGACACCAAGGCATATTGGGCCACGGCCTACATCTCCTACTTCGGCGGCACCCGCCGCATCGGCCGTTGCCCCGGCGCCCGGACGGTGGACGATTGGCGCGACGACGGGTCGCGGCCGAAGTGGCCGATGGACTGGTGGCTCGACTCCAGCTACGGGCTCAACCAGTACGCCGTGCTCGATTTCAAGTCGGTGGTGGGCCGCCCCCTCAAGGTGTCGGCTCTGGCCAATCCCTCGACCCTCATCCACTCGCAGGATGCGGCCGAGCAGCGCATGGACGGGGCCGACGACACCCTCGGGATCTGGCCCAATGGCCCGGGCATCAACCTGAACCAGTGGCGCAATGGCCTCGCCTCGCTGTATCCCGGCAAGCGCATGGAGTTCGAGTGGTTCCGCCACGCCCGCAAGTGCAACACCCTCTGGGCGCTGGGGAATGTCTCGGTCATCCCCTACAGCACGGGCCCCGGCATCGACTACCGCTGGTACACCGGCGAGGAGGCGCAGATTTCCCCGAGGTGACCCGGCCGAATTTCCGAACCAGATTCCTGTCCGCATGAATCCCACGATCCCATCCCTTCTCTGCCTCCTGGCCCTCGTCTCCGGTTGCGAGCCCAAGCCCGAGGCCACCGGACCCGCGACCAGCTCCGCCGAGGCCAAGTCGTTGACCGACGCGGCCTCGAAGGCGGCCAGCGAGAACCCGGCCGACGCGCTGGCGCTGGCCGAGAGCCTGCAGAACCGGCAGGACGTCTCCGCCGAGGACCGGGCGGCCGCCCTCAAGGCCCAGCAGGACGCCCTCAAGAAGCTCGCCGAGTCGGCCGCGTCGGGTGACGCCAAGGCCCAGCAGGCCATCGACAAGTATCGCGCCTCCAAGTGATGGGTGCCGCGCCCCCCGTTTTCCACCCTCCGAAACCACACAACACCATGAACAACAACCGAAGAACCTCCCTGGCCGCCGCCCTGGCGCTGGCCGCTGGGATGACGTCGACGGCGGTCCATGCCGCCCTCAAGGATGGCCTGGTCTCGCACCTGGCCTTCGACGGCAACGCCACCGACGCCTCGACCAAAGGCAACAACGGCACCGCCGTCGGCGAGCCCACCTACGGGGCCGGCCAGCTTGGCCAGGCCGTCTTCTGCAGCAACGCCAAGGACGGTTCCTTCGCCAACTTCATCACCCTCGGCACCGCACCCGACGTCCTGTTCGGTGACGCCACCGACTTCTCGGTGGCCATGTAGGTGCAGCTCAACGCCTTCAGCGGCGACCCGGCCCTTTTCGGCAACAAGAACTGGGGCAGCGGCGGCAACCTGGGCTTCGTGCTCGCGACCGACAACGACCGCCGCGTGCAGTGGAACTTCAAGGAGGAGGCCACCCCGCGCCAGGACTTCGACAGCCCGGGCGGCCAGTTCCCCGAGGGCAAGTGGGTCCACGTGGCCATGACCGTCAAGCGCGACGGCAAGATCACGACCTACATCAACGGCCAGCTGCTCAATGCCAAGGACGCCCGTCCTGCCGGTGCCACCCCGAGCACCATCGACACCGACGCCGCCGGCCTGGCGTTGAACATCGGCAACGACGGCACCGGCGCCTACACCGACGGTGGCAGCGTGAGCCACGGCAACACCGGCATCGACGACCTCGGCCTCTGGCGCCGCGAACTCTCCGCCTCGGAGGTCGCCCGGATCTACACCTCGGGCCTCGAGGGCGTGAGCATCACCAAGATCGTCGAGCCGACCATCGCCGCGATCGGCACGCAGTCGCCCGCGCCGAACGCCCTGAACGTCGCCCCGCTGGCCCCCATCGAGGTGGTCATCAACCACCAGGCCACCGCGGTGAACCCGGCCTCGGTCAAGCTGACCTTCAACGGCACGGCCGCGACGCCGAAGGTGGTCAGCACCACCACCAACACGGTCGTCACGCTTGCCCGGACCAACCTGCTGGCCCCGAAGTCGACCAACTCCTACGAGATCACTTTCTCGGACGACGCGACGCCGCCCAACACGACGACCTCCAAGGTGACCTTCGTCGTGGCCAACTACCCGTCGCTCACCCTGCCGGCACCGATCTGGATCGAGACCTTCGAGTCCGCTGCCGAGGGCAGCGTCCCGGCCGGATGGACCCTGAGCAACCTGTCGTCGGGCAATTCGGGCACCTTCGACCTGGATGACCCCAGCAGCGACGCCTACATGGACTGGGTGCTCATCAGCAAGGACCGTGTCCAG
>Ga0068877_10001798_pt1 | contig 17566 bp, 14 predicted proteins | sample NOAtaG_FD_66437 | JGI IMG/M metagenome (GOLD analysis project Ga0068877, IMG submission 66437) | Freshwater lake microbial communities from Lake Erie, under a cyanobacterial bloom - NOAA_Erie_Diel6S_1000h metaG | ecosystem: Environmental > Aquatic > Freshwater > Lake | place: USA: Ohio, Lake... | reverse complement strand
CCACGCTCAGACTCGTGCGCGTCGCCCTGGGCGAGTTGCGCCTCGATGGCCTCGCCCCCGGACAGTGGCGCGAGATCACGGCGCCGAAAATGCCGCCACGACCGGAAAGTGGTCGGAAGGGTAGCGCCCGGCCTCGTTGAACCTCACGATTTCACTCCCCTTCAGCTTCAGTCCCGAATACAGGATCCAATCGATCCGCGCCGTCCCCGGCTTGCCGCTGAAGCCATGAAACGTGCCTCCCGCATCGGCCGGTTTCGCTTCCTTGAGCGTCTGGGTCAGCAACTCATAGGCCGCCCCCGCCGCATCCGTATTGAAGTCGCCCGTTAAGATCGCCGGTATGCCCCGCGGACGCTTCAACAGAAACGCCGCCAGCACCTTCGCACACTCAAGCCGCGCCGCTTCGTCTTCCCGCCGGTGCGGAAAGTGCGTATTCACGAAATACAGCCTGCGTCCCGTGCTCTTGATTTCAAACACACCCCAGGTCGCCATCCGCGGCAACGTCATCCCCCACGCTGAAGACCCCGCAACCTCCGGCGTCGGCGACAGCCAGAAGTTCCCGCTCTCGATCAGCTTCAGCTTGTCCATTCGGTAGAACACCCCCATGTGCTCGTCCTCATGATTGCCCCGCCGCGAGATCCCAAACCACGCATACTGCGGTAGCTTCGCCGTGATGTACTCGGCCTGCGGCGCAAACAACTCCTGGGTTCCAAACACGTCCAGCCGCATCTGTTCAAGCGAACGCACAAACAAATCCTTGCGCTCGTGCCAAACATTCGCCCCATCCCCCGGCGCCGGATAGCGCACATTGTATGTCGCCACCCGCAAATCCTCGCCCGCGGCCGGAATCGCCAGCAACAGCAGCAATAACAGTTTCATGCCTACCTCAAGTGCCTCAGCCAAATATTGCGGAAACGCATCTCCGTCCGCGGAGCCCGCGGAAAGCCCGAATGATCCTGCAGCCGCAGTGGCCCCGCCTCGCAAGGATTCGCTTGCTGACAGCCGCCGCCCTTCTTCGCCATCACCGTATTCCACTGCACCAGCACCCCGTTGTGCACAACCGTCGCCGAGGCCGGCTTTTCCACCTCACCCGCCGCGTTGCAGGCCGGCGCCGAAAACAGTATGTCGTAGCTCTGCCATTCCCCCGCCGGACGCGAGGCGTTCACCAGCGGCGGCGCAAATCCATACAGCGCCCCCGCGATTCCGTCCGCATACGTGGGATTGTCGAGCGAATCGAGCACTTGCAACTCATAACAATTCATCAGATAGACGCCCGAGTTCGCCCGCAATTGCCCCTTTTGTTCCGGCATCCGCGGCAGCAGAAATTCCACATGCACCTGCGCGTTGCGGTGCTTTTCCCGCGAGACCGCATCGCGCGCCCCCGTTACGCAAAGCATCGACTGGCCTCCCTCGATCGAGCAGCCCGTCGCCGAGCCGTCCGGTTTCCTCCACCCCTCGAGGCTGCTGCCGTCAAACAAAACAACCGCGTCCGACGGCGGCAGATGAGATTGCGGCCCCGGTTTAACAAGCGGGGGCTGAGCCTGAACCAGCCAGGCCCCCAATAACAGTACAATCATGCGCATGGCCCGATTTTACACATGGTTTCTCGCAATCGCTCTCTGCCTCACGGCCCAGCGGATCGAGACGCTGATCGGCAATGGAGAACGCGGATTAAACGACCGCCAGGTCAACAACCCCTATGGCCTCGTCATCGGCCCCGACGGCGCGCTCTACTGGTGTGACATCGATTCCCATGTCGTGCGGCGCATGGACTTGAAAACCGGCGAGACTCGCATCGTCGCCGGCACGGGCAAGAAGGGCAACTCCGGCGAGGGCGGGCCCGCCACCGCTGCCGATCTCGATGAACCCTACGAGGTCCGCTTCGACCGCAAAGGCAACCTCTTCTTCGCGGACATGAAAAATCACGTCGTGCGCCGCGTCGACCGCAAGACCGGCATCATCTCGACCGTTGCTGGCACCGGAATCGCCGGCTTTTCCGGCGACGGCGGCTATGGCCACAAAGCCATGCTCCGCCAGCCCCACAGCATCGTCTTCGACCGCCAGGGCCGCCTCCTCATTTGCGACATCGGCAACGACCGCGTCCGCCGCCTCGACCTCACCAACGGCCTCATTGAAACTTACATGGGCAATGGTGAAAAGAAAGATCCCGCCGAAGGCGCCAAGCTCCTCGACACCCCCGTGCTGGCCCCCCGCGCCATCGAAGTGGGCCGCGACGGCAAGCTCTATCTCATCAAGCGCCAGGGCAACGCCCTCTATGAAATTGACCCGCGCCGCGACACCTACCACCTGCTCGCCGCCAAAGGCTTCAACGGTCCCAAGGGCATCGCCGCCGGCCCCAAGGGCACCCTCGTCATCGCCGACACGGAAGCTCATGCCATCCAGCTTTTCGATCTCAAGTCCGGCCGCATCACCAAACTCGCCGGCACCGGCCAGCGTGGCGACGGCCCCGAAGGCGATCCCCTGCAATGCAAAATGAACCGCCCCCATAGCGTCTTTGTCGATCGCCAGGGCGTCGTCTATATCTCCGACAGCGAGGCCCACCGTATCCGCCGGCTGAAAATTTCTATAAGATAGCGTCGTGCAGACACGCGCGCTCATCGCCCTAGCCGGCCTCGCAGCCATGCTTTGCGCCGAGCAAATCAAGACTTTCACGCCCATGCAGAAGCGCTGGTGGGCGATCCAGCCTCTCGCTTTCGACGCCACCAAGCATTCCATCGACGAATTCGTTCGCGAAAAGCTCGCCGCCAAGGGCCTCACGATAAGCCCCGCCGCCGATCGCGCCACCCTCCTCCGCAGAGCCTCCCTCGATTTGACCGGCTTGCCGCCTTCCCCCGAAGAAACCCAGGCCTTCCTCAAAGACGCTTCCCCGCAAGCCTGGGAAAAAGTCGTCGACCGTCTGCTGGCCTCCCCCCGCTACGGCGAGCGCTGGGCCCGCCACTGGCTCGATGTCGCCCGCTATGCTGACTCTGACGGCTTCAAGGCCGACGATACCCGCCCCCACGTCTGGCGCTACCGCGACTACGTCGTCGATAGCCTCAACTCCGACAAGCCCTACAACCGCTTTATCCGTGAACAGATCGCCGGCGACGAGCTATACCCCGGCGATAATGCTGCCCGCATTGCCGTCGGCTTCCACCGCCACTTTCCCGACGAATACAACGCCGCACACATCCGCCTCCGGCGCCAGGAAATGCTTAACGACATCACCGACGCGACTGCTTACGCCTTCCTTGGGGTCACGCTCGCCTGCGCCCGCTGCCACGATCACAAGTTCGATCCCCTTCTGCACAAAGACTACTACCGCCTGCAGAGCTTCTTCGCCAACACCCGCATCGATGATGATGTCGTCCTTGATGGCCCCGCCCGCCTCGCCGAATACCAGCAGGGCCTCGCCCAATGGCAATCCGCCACCTCCTCCATTCGCACCGAAATGGAAGCCCTCCTCGCCCCGGCCCGCAAGAGCTTTTATGAAGAACGCCTCTCGCGTTTCCCCGAGGACATCCAGGAAATTCTCACCATGAAGCCCGAGGCCCGCGACGCCGAACAGTGGATGCTTTTCCACAAAGCCGTCGCCCAGGTCACCTTCACCGATAACGAACTGCGCGGCAAGCTCAAGGGCCCCAACCTCGCCCGCTTTAAGGATCTCGAGCAACAGTTGAAGTCGTTCGACAGCCTCCGGCCTGCCCCCCTCGCCCTCGCCCAGACCATGAAGGATGAGGGCCCTACTGCCCCCAAAACCTTTATCCTCCGCGGCGGCGCCTGGGATGGTGCGATGGACGAGGTCCAGCCCGGCTTTCTCAGCATCCTCGATCCCGCTCCCGCCAAGGTTACTCCCGCCGCTCATTCCACCGGACGCCGCACCGCCCTTGCCGAATGGCTCGCCAGCGAGTCCAACCCGCTCTCGACGCGCGTCATCGTCAACCGCGTTTGGCATTATCACTTCGGCCGCGGTATCGTTGCGACCCCAAGCGATTTCGGTGTCATGGGCGACCGCCCCTCCCACCGGGAATTACTCGATTGGCTCACTCATAAATTTGTCACCGAAGACCGCTGGAGCCTCAAGGCCCTCCACCGCCGCATACTCCTCAGCGATACCTACCGCCAAAGCTCCGCCGCCCGCGAGGACGCCCTCCGCGCCGACCCGGAAAATCGCCTCCTCTGGCGCTTCAGCCGCCGCCGCCTCGAAGGAGAGACCGTCCGCGATGCCATGCTCGCCACCGCCGGCCTGCTCAATCTCAAGATGGGCGGACCCGGTATCTTCCCCCCCTTGCCCGACGGCGCTCTTCCCAAGGGCTACCAGCTCTGGAAGCCCGGCCCGGCGGAAGATCACAACCGCCGCAGCATCTACCTCTTCGTCCGCCGCAATCTTCGCTATCCCCTGTTTCAGAGCTTCGATTTTCCCGATACCCACGAGAGCTGCGCTCGCCGCCAGTCCACCGTCACGCCCGATCAGGCCCTCGAGCTCATCAATGGCAAACTTGTCTCGGAATGGTCGCGCTCCTTTGCCGCCCGCGTCGCCAATGACCGTGGCCTCGATGTCCGCGGCAAGGCCGAACGCGCGCTCCGGCTCGCCTATCAGCGCACCCCCGGCGCGGCGGAAATCGATAAAGCCGCCTCCTTCCTCACCAGTCAGGAACGCCTCGCCGGATCACCCGAGTCCGCCCTTGCCGACCTGTGCCAAACCCTGTTGAGCAGCAACGAATTTCTCTATCTCTACTGAGGCATCCATCCAATGAACTTACGCAGCCGGCGGCGATTCCTGACCCAGGGCGGAAGCGGTTTGGGCGCTCTTGCCTTCTCCTGTTTGCTTGAGGCTGACACCAACCCCGCCCCACATCACACCCCCAAGGCCAAGAGCGTCATCTTCCTCTTCATGGAGGGCGGTCCCAGCCATATCGACCTCTTCGACCCCAAGCCCAAGCTCAACGAAATGCACGGCCAGCCCATGCCCAAGAGCTTCGGCAAACTCATCACCGCCATGGGGACCGGTAATAACTCTCTGCTCGGCTCCCCGCGCCAATGGAAGCAGCACGGCCAGAGTGGCGCCTGGGTTAGCGACTGGTATCCCGAGATCGCCCGTCATGTCGACGACATGGCCATCGTACGCAGTTGCGTCGCCGACGGCTTGAACCACGTCGGCAGCGTTTGCCAGATGAATACCGGTGACATTCTCGCCGGCCGCCCCAGCATGGGCGCCTGGGTCAGCTACGGCCTCGGCTCAGCCAATCGCGACCTGCCCACCTTCACCGTGCTCATCGATGACAAGGACCCCCTCGGCAATACCAAAAATTGGAGTTCCGGCTTCATCCCCGCCGTTCACCAGGGCACCTTGTTCCGCCAGGGCGAAACCCCCATTCTCAATACCAGGCTCGCCCCCGGTGACAGCCCCGAGCGCCAGCGCGGCAAACTCGATTTCCTCGCCGGCCTGAATCGCGCCTGGAATGCCGACAAGGCCGAAGACTCAGAACTGGACGCCCGCCTGCGCAGCTATGAACTCGCTTACCGCATGCAGGCCGCCGGGCCCGAGGCCGTAGACCTCTCACGCGAAACCGCCGAAACAAAAGCGCTCTATGGCATGGATGACCCCGTCACCGAAGTCTTCGGCCGCAACTGCCTCCTCGCCCGCCGCCTCGTCGAGCGCGGCGTCCGCTTCGTCGAACTCTATTGCGGCTCCGGCTCCGGCTGGGATGCCCACTCCGACATGGAAGGCAATCATGGCAAGTGGTGCCGCGTCAGCGATAAGCCCATCGCTGGTTTGCTCACCGATCTGAAGCGCCGCGGCATGCTCGATCAGACTCTCATCGTCTGGGGCGGAGAGTTTGGCCGCACCCCCTTCAATGAAAAAGGCACGGGCCGTGATCACAACCCCTGGGGCTTCACCATGTGGTTTGCCGGCGGCGGCGTTCGCGGCGGACAGGTCATCGGCTCCACCGACGAGATCGGTCTGCGCGCCGTCGAGCGCCCCTCCCATGTCCACGACGTACATGCCTCCATCCTCTGGCTCATGGGGCTCGACCACAAACGCCTTACCTATATGCACAATGGCCGGGCCGAACGCCCGACCATTGTCGCTGGTGAAACCATGATTCCCGAGCTCTGGGGCGCTAAGCCCCGCGCCTAGCCGCCTACATATACATCCCGCCATTCACCTTCAGTACGTGGCCCGTGATGTATGCCGCCCCGTCACTGGCCAGAAAGCTTACCGCCGCCGCGATGTCTTCCGCCTTGCCAAACCGCTTCAGCGGGATCACCTCCAGCATCTTCTGCTTGATCTCATCCTTCAGTACCGCCGTCATATCCGTGTCGATAAAGCCCGGTGTCACCGCATTCACCGTGATGTTGCGCGAGGCTAACTCCAAAGCTAGCGATTTCGTCAGCCCGATCAGCCCCGCCTTCGACGCCACATAATTCGCCTGGCCCGCGTTTCCCATCTCCCCCACCACGCTCGCGATATTGATGATGCGGCCCCAGCGTTCCTTCATCATGCCCGGCATCACCCCCTGCGCCGTCAAAAAAGCGCCGGTCAGGTTCGTCTGCAGCACCGATTCGAAATCCTCGAGCTTCATCCGCATCGAAAGGCCATCCTTGGTCACCCCCGCGTTGTTCACGAGGATGTGAATTGGGCCGGCCTCGGCCAGTGTTTGCTTTAAACTCTCCTGAATCGAAGCCGCCGAAGAGAGATCGATCGCTACCGCCAATGCGTCTCTCCCCGCGGCGCGCAGCGCCGCCGCTTCGTCATTCAGCTTTTCCAGATTGCGCGCCGCCAGAATGACCTTATGGCCCGAGGCAGCAAGCGCCTGCGCGCAGGCCAATCCGATTCCGCGGCTGGCGCCGGTTACGAGTGCAGTTCGTTTCATCCCTTTCATAATAGAGGTAGATGTATTACCAGGATTTGTCCGAGTTTCTCTCGGCGCTCGAAAAGGCCGGAGAGCTGAAGCGCATCCCCTTTGAAGTCGACCCCCATCTTGAGATCACCGAGTTTGCCGATCGCGCCGTGAAATCCGGGGGACCCGCTCTCTTGTTTGAAAAGCCAAAGGGCTCCTCCATCCCGCTCGCCATCAATCTCTTCTCGAGCGACCGCCGCATGCAGATCGCCCTCGGCGTCGAAACCCTCGACGAAATCGCCGACCGCATCACTGAATACCTCGGCATGAAGATGCCCACCGGCCTCATGGGTAAGCTCAAAATGCTCCCGAAACTCGCCGAAATGGGTAGCTTCTTCCCCAAGGAAGTCTCCACCGGCCCCTGCAAGGAAGTCATCCAGAAAGACAACTTCTCTCTCGACGATTTCCCCATTCTTCACTGTTGGCCCATGGACGGCGGCCGCTACATCACCCTGCCGCTCGTCTTCTCAAAAAATCCTGTCACTGGCAAGCGGAATTGTGGCATGTACCGCATGCAGGTCTATGACTCCCGCACCACCGGCATGCACTGGCAGCTTCACAAACAGGGGGCCGATCACTACCGCAAGCTCCTCGCCGAAGGCAAGCAGAAGCGCATGGACGTCGCCGTCGCCATCGGCGCCGATCCCGCCACTCTTTATTCCGCCATCCTCCCCTTGCCCCCCGAGTTGGACGAAATGATGATCGCCGGCTTCATCCGCTCCAAGCCCGTCGAGATGGTCAAGTGCGAAACCGTGGATCTCGAAGTCCCCGCGCAGGCCGAAATCATCCTAGAAGGCTATGTCGAACTCGGCGAGTTGCGCACCGAGGGCCCCTTCGGCGATCACACCGGTTATTACTCACTCGAGGACGACTATCCCGTCTTTCACTTGACTGCCATCACCCGCCGCAAGAAGCCGGTCTACACTGCCACCATCGTCGGTCCTCCCCCCATGGAGGATTACTGGATGGGCAAGGCCATCGAGAAGATCTTCATGCCCCTCCTCCGCATGCAGATCCCCGAGGTCGTCGCGATGTCGATGCCTGCCGAAGGCGTTTTCCATAACCTCATGCTCATCAGCATCCGCAAGGCCTACCCCGGCCATGCCCGCAAGGTAATGCACGCCATCTGGGGTCTCGGCCAGGCTATGTTCACCAAGTGCATCGTCGTTGTCGACGAAGAGGTCGACGTCAGCAACTACTCCGAGGTCGCCTGGAAAGTCTTCAACAACATCGATCCCCAGCGCGATATCGAGTTCGTCATGGGCCCCATCGATTCCCTCGACCACGCCAGCCGGCTGCCGAACTACGGCTCGAAAATGGGCATCGACGGCACAAAAAAATGGCCTGGCGAGGGCTTCCTCCGGCCTTGGCCCCCGGTCATCCGCATGGCCGACGACGTCAAGACACGGGTCGATGATTTGTGGAAGCGTGCTGGCTTCCCTGCGCCCGGAAGATAGCCTTCCCCACGGCCTTTTTGCTACAGTGAGAACTGTAGCTGATTGCGGTGCCCATAGCTCAGTCGGTAGAGCGCCGGATTGTGATTCCGGATGTCACGGGTTCAAGTCCCGTTGGGCACCCCAACGATTCATTTCTTCCGCGTTGAGCCCCACTTCATCATGGGCTTTTTCTCTTTGTGGTTGAACTTCTTGTACACCGGCGGACGCGAAGCGGGTTTGCTCATTAGCGTCTTCGGCTTGCGGGCAAAGCCCGGCATCGTCAAAATTAACCCAACAAAAAGAGCCAGGGCTTTCATAAAGAGACAATCGGCTTTTCCCACCCGATTCTGCAGAGCAGCACCGGATTTCCCTTCCTCATTTTTTCCGCAACTTCTTGCTTCATTCCGGTTTCATTATCTTCGATGGAAGAACTGAACAAGTTGTTTGCGGCTGCAATCATTTCTGCTCGCTATGCCTGATGACCAGCCATTCCCGCCGTCAAATGTCACGGCTTCGGGCGCCGTGGCTGTCTGGCCCCGCTTGCTCGGCATCGACGTTCTTCGCGGAATCGCCGCTAGCCTGGTCTTCCTCATTCATTTCGTCGGGTACTTGAACACCGGGGGTGATCCTGCTCAGAGCTGGGAAAAGATCGTTGCGGTCCCAATCTTTCTTGGAAGCATCGGCACCAACCTTCTCCTTCTCCTCTGCGGCTTCATGATTTCGAGGAGCTTGACCAAACCTCGTTTCCACTACTGGGGCTTCCTGCAAGACCGCGTCATCCGCATCTATCTGCCATACTGTCTTGTCATTGCCTTGGCACTCCTGTTCTGGCGGGTCTTCCCCGCCTTCGCCAAAGTCAGCCCCCACTCGATTGACCTACCTTATGTCATTAAACAATTTGTTTTTATTCCCGGTCTCTTCCCCGGCCATCCCGTTCTGACTGTCTCCTGGACGCTCAGCATCATTTTTCCCGCCTATTGTTTGTGCCCGCTTATCGCGATTGCCTACCGGAGGCTTTTTTGCTTGGCAACTGGTTCCTTGCTTTCCCTTTGGCTTCTTCTCCTGTTGCTTTGCTTGAGTTGCGCCCTTTGCTGGCCCGCTATTCCGGTTCGGATTTGCTACATTCCCCTCGGCTGCGCTGTCGCCGAGTGGTTCCTTGCAGCCCGGCCCTCTACCCTGTCCCGCCGCCGGATCCTATTGCTCCTGCTCGCCGCGGCACTCGCTCTGCTTTTCCGCTATTGGCTGAGCGAGAACCGTCTCCTGCTCAACCTCCCCTATCGCGAGTACACCCTTCTCTACTGGAGTTTCGGCGCCGCCGCCACCACGATCGGCACCTCGCTTGCCGTCCTCACCAGCCCCGATCATTCTCGAAGATGGTTCCAACTGCCGCTCCTGGGCTTACTATTGCTTGGTCAACGCGGATACTCGTTTTACCTACTCCACGGCCCAATCACAAAGATCGGCACCTTTTACCTCGGCTGGCTCTGCACCGGCGCAGCCTCCGCCGTGGCTCTGGCTCTGTTCTGCTTTTCCTGTTCTCTTCTGGCCGCCCACCTGATGTTCCTATTCGTGGAAATTCGCCTCGCGGGCTGCATTCGTTCCATGCTCCCGTCTTCGCACACCACCGCCTCGCTCTCGCTTCTGTCTCAGCCTACCGGTTAAGCCGCCAGGGCGCGGTAGGTGAACAGCTCGACTTGGTGTTGCTCCAACAACTCCTTCGCCTCCGCGCTGGTCCAGAACTGGTAGTCCGCCCAGCGATATTCCCAGCTGTTCGAAATTGCCCGGATCTCCGCGTCATCCTTCGCCAAGTGAATGATTAGTTTCGTCACCCCGGGCTCGAGCGTCTCGATCAATTTGCGGTAGCTCACCCGCCGTTCCGCATAATTCCGCCCCGCCACTCCCGTCACCAGCCGGTCCAGCATCCGGAAGCCGGCCGCTTGCTTCGCCGCCAGCATTTCCATCGTGATCGGGTAGCCCTTCAGTTCCGCTTGCGCCACCGGCGTGGGGCGCGGCAGCATGCACGGTACCCCGTATTCCTTCGCCAGCTTTGTATAAACCTCAAAATAATCGGGCCGCGCAAATACCGTACCCATGTGGCTGTCCAGGTGGCTGAACACCATTCCATAGAGCCGCGCCCGCTCGATTTGCGCCCGCAACTCGACTTCTACCTCCCCCGCCGTCGCACTGCTCGCCGAGGACCGCACATCCCGCCACATATAACCCTCCCCGTCGATCAGCCCCTTCACCCTGTCAATCGAGGCCACCGGCCGCCACCGGAAGTGCCGCCACTCGCTCGTCAACGTCAAATGTACGCCCAGATCGTACTGCGGATGATTCCGCGCCCACTGGCAGAATTCCTGCACCCATGGACACGGCAGCATCACACTCGCCGAGGAAACAAGCCCCTTTTCCATCGCCTCCCACGTTGCCACATTCGCCGAATGGCACATCCCCGCATCATCGGCATGCACAATCAGTCGTTTGCGCCCCGCCTGAGCTGGCGCGAGCGAAGACACCCCCGCGCTCATTAAGAATTGACGGCGTAACACATTTTCCATTATCACGCCGTTTGGCCCGCAAATTGCTCTTTTTCCCCGTATGAAGCTGACGCCTTCTAGCCAGAATCCTCTCTCCTCCCTTTCTGATCGGCCCTCCCTGAGCCGCTCCCCTCGTGGAAACGCCAGTGATTCCGCTTCCTCCTCCTTCCAAAGCTTGATCCGCCGTTCCAATTCGAACCCGGCTGCCTCCATCCGGTCCCAATCTGGAACCGGCGCCGACACCCGTTCCCAGGCACCCATCCTCAACGCCCTCGGTGTCAATTCCATGGCGGCGCGCCAAAACTCTATCGTCGAAGGGGCCGGCCGTGCCACGGCCATTTCCCCCCGCGCTACCAAACTCGCGCTTACCAATGCCCCCTCCACCAGCCTCGCCCCCGATACGGCCATCAATACTCCAGCCCCCTTCAGCCGTCTTCAGCAGAACTGGATGGATGCCAATACCGGTGTCTATGCCAACCTGATGAGCAATAACCTCACCCGCACCACTCCCTTCCAATTGGATCCTGTCGATATCCGCTGGGCCAATTTTTCCAATGGAAAGTTCGAGTCCCAGCAACGCGTCGTCGGCAACGTCAGCCTCGAGAGCGGCCGTGAACTGGCTCAACTCCTCGGCGGAACCCTCGTCTCTGGCCCCTTCGACACTTTCGGCTCCACTACCCGTGACCGCTTCATTCGCATGCCCAACGGACAAATGATCGAGGCCGGCGTTCTCGCCCACCAGCTCAATGCCGCCCGCCAGTCCTCCGATCCGTTCTCCGCCACCCAAGCCGTGATCGAGATCTATCAGATCGAAGCAAAAAACTTCAACATCAACAAGTCCCAGAACGCCGTCGATTTGGCCGCTAAAGGCGTGATCGTCACGAACAAAGTCATTCAGACTGCCTGAGCCGGCCTGCCCTGTCGCTACAGATTGGTCAGCCGCGAACTCGCGTCGCCAAACTTCTCCAATTGCACACCCATCCGGTCCATCATCGACAAGAACAGGCTGCACGCCTTGCGGTTCTCATCACCCTTGTCGAAGTAGTCGAGAATGCGGCCTGGCGTTAGGCCCCCCCCAGCCTTGCCCGCCAACAGGATCGGCAACTGCTCGGCCGAGTGCGAATCGCCGTCGAAAAGATTCGAGCACAGCAGGATCATCGAGTTGTCGAGCAGGCTCGAACCACCCTCGTCGATTTTCTTCATCCGGTCAATCAGATAGCTGAATTGCGCGATGTGGAACTGGTTCGTCTTCAGGTACATCGCCTCGGCGGCCGCCGCCTTCCCGTTGTGCGTCAGGTCCAGATGCAGCGCCCCCTTAACCCCTTCCACAAACTTGAAGTTCATCTGCGACAGGTCGTTGTTCAGCATCAGCGTCGCAATCCGCGTCTTGTCCATCTGGAAGCCCAGCACGATCAGGTCGAGCATCAGCTTCATATGGTCCGGCACGTTCTGAGGAATCTCATCGGCCGGCCGCGGCATGTTCGGCTTGGCGAGGGTCGGCCGCCAGCCTTCGATCCGCTCTTCCTTGTTTGCCTTCTCGATCCGCCGTTCAATGTCACGAATCGACTCCAGATACTCGTCCAGTTTCGTGCGGTCCGAGCGGCTGATCCGGGGCTGCAACCCTTGCGTATCCCCACGAATGGCATCCAGCACGCTGCGGTCCAGCCGCCGTCCGGTTCCATCGCCCACCAGCAGATCAAAGGCCCGCGCCGGGTAAATCTCCTTCGTTGCCGGCTTGGTCGGTGTCGCCCACGACATGCACGACCCGTAGATCATGCTCAAGCCGTCTTCCAGCCGCAATTCGTTCGGCTCAATTCCCAGCACCAGGCTCGGCACCGCCGTCTGGCTGCCGATTTCCCGCGACAATACCTGATCAAAGCTTGTCCCCACGCGGATATCGCTTGGATCCAGGCTGACCCATGCTCCGCTCAGCACATTCGGCATGCGCCCCAGATGAGGACTCGTGCTCCGCATCGCCTCCTTGTGAAACAGCCCCCGGATAAATGTGAAATCCTCGGCCTGCCCCTGTAGCGCGTGCAGGCAGGGGCCCAACTCCATCTTCTTGCCTTCACCCTTTGCCCACCAATGCGCCGGTTCGACGCCGTTGGAAAAAAAGATCGTCGCCATCCGCACCGGCGGCTGGTTGCGCACGGCCGACCGCTTCGGCCCCGGCTTGTCCTCGCTCCCCAGCAATGGCAAGGACTCCATCCACGGCAACGCAAGCGCCACCCCCGCACCACGGAGAAAGTGCCGCCGGCTCTCCGGCTGCAGCGAAAAGTCTTTCCTGATTCGGCTCACAGTCCACCTTCCTTCCGGCTTCCGCCTCTCACGCTTGACTGCAATGTCTCCGTCTCGCCCCGCCGCTGCCGGAACTGCGGGCTCGTCACAATCCGGCTCACCAGCCGCGACAGCGTCGCCTCACTCCCCGCCTGCGCCAGTTGCTCGATCAGCGGCTGGTCTCCAATCGCCATCGTCCGTCCCAGCGCATAGCCCAGCAGCTTGCGTGAGAAATTCCGCAATACCAGCTTCTCGTTCTGCTTCAGATACTCCGCCAATCCATCCACGCCCGCGATTTGTTTCTTATCGTGCGTCACGCTCTGGTCTTCAATCGCCCTGCCATCGGCATAGCTTTGCCGCAACTTGCCTGTCGCGTCAAACTTCTCGAAGGGAAAACCCAGCGGGTCAATACGCGAATGACACCCCGCGCAGGTCGCATTTCGCTGGTGCGCCGCCAAACGTTCCTTCAACGTCATACCCCCAAAATTCTTCTCATCGGCCGGAATCATCCCCGCATTCGGCGGGGGCGGCGGCGTCGGGGTTCCCAGCAGCCGCCGCAACACCCAGTCCCCTCTCTTCACCGGACTCGTACGCAACGGCGCGCTGGTCGCCGCCAGTACCGCTCCCAGCCGCAGCAGCCCGCCCCGCGAGAACTCCCTAGCCCCCTCCACCTTCACCATGCCATCCTCGGCCCGGATCGCTCGCCCCACCCCATAAAACTGCGCCAGCCGCTTGTTCAGAAACGTGTAGTCGGCGGAAAACATCTCCCGCACAGGCCGGTCCGCCCGCACAATGTGCTCGAAAAACGAAACCGCCTCGTCATACATCGACTGCTTCAGATCCGAATCAAACTCAGGAAATCGCGTCGAATCCACCCCATTGAATTGATCAAACTTATAAAAACCCAACCACTGCCCGAAAAACTCCGTCGCGAAGCGCCGCGCCTTCCCGTCGGCCATCATCCGCTTCACCTGCGTTTCCAATCCCGCATTCGTTACCAGCTCGCCCGCTCGCGCCGCCCGCATTAACTCCGCATCCGGCGCCGAAGACCACAGAAAAAAACTCAACCGGCTTGCTAACTCCAGCCCAGACAGCGGCTTCAACCCCGAAACCCGCGGCTGCGCCTCCAACCGGTACAGAAAATTCGGCGATACCAGCACCCGCGCCAGCAACGCCCGGCTCGCCCCTTCATGATCCAGCTTCTGCCCCTCGCGCGCGTTCACATAAAAGCCCCGCAACCGGTCCTTTTCCTCCGCCGTTAAATCCCGCCGCCACGCCCGGCTCGCAAACTGCAACACGTCGTTCACATGCCCCGGCTGCGCGCTCAACTGCGCCTTTTGCACCGCATCATACTCGGCCCGCAACGCCTTCACATATTGCCGCGGCTCCGCCGGAATCGCCTCGATTTCCGCCATGCTCAATTGCGACAGCTTCTTGGCCACCCCCAGCTTGTATTTCCCGTTCACAAACGTGAAAAATGCCTCGTGATAACCGAAGCTCGCCAACAAGTCATTCCAGGCATGATCCAGTTCCTGGCGCTGACCGTCGTTCAGAATGTGGCTGTACAAAAAACGGTCATCCCGGTAGTACTTGACGTTCACATGAAAGCTGTCGCGCTCCGGCTGATTGTAAATGTTGTTATACGGTGCCGGAATCGGATCCTTATCCGCCGGCGTCGGCTCCCCATGCGAACTCGCCGCCAGCTTCGTGCTGAACTCAAGCACATCCCGCTTCCATGCCGCAAATCCCTCCCCCTTCGGTTGCCCCAATAGCACCGACATCGGCACTCCCGAAAACGGCTTCTCGCTATTCGTCACCATCGCCCGGATCACAGCATCCCCTTTCGGCGACTCGCCCAGCACCGCATCAATCGTCAACTCCACCCCGGCCGCCCCCTCCGGCATCTCAAACTCCGCCACCTCCACCCGGTCCACCGGCAACGCAAAATCCAGCTCATCGATCTTGCCGCCGTCCGGCAATTGCCCGAAGCGCAACCTCTCCACGGTCTCCTTCTTCAGCGCCGTCCGCAGCGGCACCGGCGCCCCAACCGAACGGTTCGCCGTCCGGAATCGCACCGAGGCGTTTTTCCAGATCACATAGGGCCGATCCGCCGCCACCGGATTCATGTTCCGGGTCGAAAACCACACCCGCGCCGATCCCTTCTGCGCTCCCCGCACCGGATACCGGAATTTATGCTCGGTCTTCGCCCGCAGACTATCCTCACTCAGAACAAAATTCCGCTCGTCCCCCTCTCCCCCCATCGCCGGCGCCCCCGCACCGAACAGCAGCCGTGGCCAATCCACGATAAATGCTTGTATCTCCTTGGCCTTGGCCCGCGCTCCGTCTTCACTGGCAGGCATCTGCTTCCAGAGCCTCACCGCCTCGCTCGTCGGATATTCCGCATTTTCTTCCTGAAATACCTGCCATATGTGCGCCACAAACCGCGCGCTCGCTCCCGCTTGCGCCGCCGCCTGCGCCAGCGTCAGCGACGGCTGCCCCAGCTTTTGCCGCTGCCCGTAGCGCCAGCACGCCAGAATCGCCTGGCTGTAGCGGTCCAGCCCAAATGCCTTCCCGCCTTCTCCCGAAGCCGAACGGAAACCGTTCTCCCGATAAATCTTCTGAATCCGCGAAATCGCCGACAACTCAAACCCGCTCTTGCCCGGATCGGCGAAAAAGCTCAGTTTTCCGCTCCCGATCACCGCATGCGACGCCAGCCGCTTGGCCGCGCTCAAATAGCGCTCCAGATTGGCGTCCTGCATAAACTGCACATCGCCAAAATTCGTAAATCCCTCCCCACCCACTGAGTCATCGGCGAAATCCTTGTCCACCTGAAAATCAAGCCCCGTCAGGTCCCGCACCGTGTACTCATACTCCCCACTCGTCAGCCGCCGCACCGTTACCCGCCCGGGGTCCCCCGCGTTCCGCCGCGCCGCCTCCGCCAGCCGCTCCCGAATTGCCTTCACCATCGCCATCCGCTCGGCCTCGCTGGGCTGCGGCATCCGCGCCGGCGGCATGTGCCGGTCCTCCAACGCGCTCGCTACTTTCTCCCAGTGCTGAAAGCCTTCCGCCACCGAGGCCTGCGAATAGAGCAACTGCAGGTTGATTCCGCCCGAGGCATTCTTCTGATGACACCCCAGGCAATACTTCCCGACGACAGGATCCACCACCAGGCCCGGAGCCGCGAAGACCGCACTCGCGGCGAGTATCAGCAAAAAGGTCGGAAGCGGAAGTAGAATTCGCATAACTCTCTCAAGGGAAAGGACAATCGGACCTTTCGATTTTGCTTAAAATCTTATCACCTACCTATTCGGCGTGCCAGTGCCACGCCAGGTTACTGCCACGCCAGGTTACTGTCATCAGCAGGCTGGTTGTCCAGTCCCTGCCGGTTGCGCAATGTGGGGCGTCCAGTGCCAGAAATGGGACGGATCATGAAACCATAACATGTGATCTGGAAAGCAATTTCCAGAAAGATCGCTTCCGGCCACGCAGCCGAAATTGCGGGCATGAATCTGCGCAACAGGCAACGCAAGCGGCAAGAATACAAGAAACACGGCTGTTCCGGACTGTTTGACTAGCGGCGTGGCAAGCGTGCTATCCACCGGATTCCGATGGGAAGGGTGAAGAAGGTTTTGCAAGCAGTCTCATAAAGGCCTGAAAAGCAGTTGTGGGCAACCACGACGGACAAAGCCGAGCAAGTTCCCGGCGTGAAACACACAGCGCGTAACCAGGCGCCGAGAGTTGTGAAACTAAGCGAAGTGGCGCTCGACGCGCCAACGGCGGTGGTAGCGGCGGAAAGGCAGGCCATCCTGTGTTTTACTACCTTTGCGGCGATTGGGCGCGATCATCACGATCCTTTACCCTTCGGCGAGGAAGATTCCGGCCAAAACGTCTTCCATCCGATTGCATTCGGCTTGGGAAGCATTGTCAACGGCATCGGCGAGAGGGAGACTTTTATCCGCGGCGATAGCGATGATCTTCGTAGCCTTGCCGCGGCGCGTATGGCCGATGGCAGGCGCCATTTCTTGCGCTTGCGAAATTGCATCGACGACCGCTTCCCCCCAGTTCAACTTGCCTTGCTCATGCAACTGCCGCGCCAGCGCTCTCAATGCCTCCCCAAGTTTCCCGCTCCGCACCCATTGCTGAAATCGCCAGTGGCATGTCTGGCAGGGCGGATACCGGTCCGGCGGTTCCCGCCACCGCGATCCGCTCCCCATATCCACGCGCCGCCAAGGCCTAAACGACGGCGCCACTACTTACTGTTGTTGGCCACCTGGATCCCGGATTCCCCCCCTATACTTTGGGGCAAACTGCCAGAGCCTCTCCAGATACGCACGCTCTCGCGCACTTTGGTGCTGATGAGACTGCTTCTGATATGAAAACGGCAGTTCGCCTTGCCCCCTCCGCACGCAACTGA
>Ga0068877_10001797_pt1 | contig 17568 bp, 12 predicted proteins | sample NOAtaG_FD_66437 | JGI IMG/M metagenome (GOLD analysis project Ga0068877, IMG submission 66437) | Freshwater lake microbial communities from Lake Erie, under a cyanobacterial bloom - NOAA_Erie_Diel6S_1000h metaG | ecosystem: Environmental > Aquatic > Freshwater > Lake | place: USA: Ohio, Lake... | reverse complement strand
ATCATGTACATTTTTCAGTATGCGTATTGCGATGGATGAATATTGAGAATTGTGTTTTTCAAGGTCTAATTTCATTGCTGGTGTGATGCGTTCTGTATAAATCACGCAGGATACGCCTGCATTTCTCTTGGACAATTGCAGTAAGGTGGTTTCATCGATGTAGTTGTCAATGAGTACAATGGACTTCTTGGCGCTTTTAATCAAATCACTGCTGAAGGCATAGGCATCAAAGATCTGGTTGTTGAAGAAGATGCCTTGGGTTTTATTATTCGGTTGCTCAAATGGTTGCATCAACCATTCAATTTCCTTTTCATGTTTATTGGTTTTTTGAACCAGTTGATGGATCTCCATTGACAAAACGCTCCCATTATTCTCGGCGTGTTTCATCCGAACAAAGGCATCGATAATGTTAATACTTATTTTTGCCGCCATTTCACTTTTCGCTAAAGTGGCCAACATGGATACCCCATATTCTGTGAAGGCAATGGGAGGATGAGAGGAGTGTTTTAGTTTGCTAAACCGGTCGCAATTTGCGACCAGTTCATATTTCTCGTTATTGTTTAGCTTGAAAAAGTAATAATCAGGAAAACGATTGACATTTCTTTTAAGCATCTCATTGATGCGCTTGGTGGGAATTCCAAAGAGATAAGCAATATCTCTGTCAATCATGATGGCCTTTCCTCGAATGATGAAAATACACTGATCAATTTCTTGCAGCTTGGTGGGTTTCATTTTGCAAAATTCAATTCTATTTGCTCCAATAGCAACCAATAAATTATGCGCATAAAAAGGCAGCCGAGACAGTCTTGTGCCGTGTGTCGCCTCCGCCGAGCTTGCCCCTTGTCCCATCTCGTCTCGCCTTAGCCGAGCCGAGACGAGACTGACCCGCTCACGAAGTGAGCATTTTTTCCCTATATTCGCCCTACAAATTTCAAAGCCATGAAAAAAATCTTGTTTCAAAATGTAATCTTAATGGTTACCTGTCTCCTTCTCACTTCATCGCTTGTCGCTCAATCCCCTCAGGGGATCCCCTACCAAACCGTGATGCGCAATGCAGACGGATCGGTAATGGCCAGCAGTGCGGTGAGTTTGACATTCATGATTCATGACGGCACTGCCAGTGGAACTGTTGTTTACCAAGAATCTCATGCCTTAACCAGCAATGCCCAAGGATTGGTGAGCTGTGTGGTGGGCAATGGGGTTGTATCACAAGGCAACTTTAGCAGTATCAACTGGGGCAGTGGCGCCAAATTTTTGCATGTGATGATGGGCAGCACAGATTTAGGCACTCAGCAGATGTTGAGTGTGCCGTATGCGTTGCACAGCAGTAGTGCGGACAACGCTGTGAATGCTAGCAATGCCATAAACGCCCAAACCGCAGCCAATGGCTTTTCGAGTGTATCGCAGAACGGAGACACTTTGTACATGGCCAATGGGACATTTATCATTGTGCCCGGCATCAGTGCTGCCAATTTCCCTCCGGCTATACTGGGCTGCACAGACAATGCCGCTTGCAATTACAACAGTGCAGCCACCCAAAATGACAACTCTTGTTTGTATTTGAATGCAACTTGTGACGATGGCAATGCCAACACCACCAATGATGTAATCAATGGCAGTTGTGTTTGTGTGGGGACGGCAGTGGACAATGGAACGTTTATTCCCGGCAATGGTGCAACAGACATTGATGGCAATACTTACACCAGCATCATCATCAATGGACAAGAATGGATGCAGCAGAACTTGGCAGTAACTAAGTATAGAAATGGAGATCCCATTCCCACAGGATTGAGTAATACCACTTGGCAAAATACAACTAACGGGGCTTATGCCATTTATAACAACGATGCGGCAAATAATACCTTGTATGGCAAATTGTACAACTGGTATGGAGTGAATGATAGCCGAGGTGTTTGTCCCACAGGATGGCATGTACCCAGTGACGCTGAGTGGAGTACTTTCATCAATTATTTAGATCCAAGCGCAGATGGGGGGCACAATGGAAATATTGCAGGAGGCAAAATGAAAGCCACCACAGGTTGGAATTCACCGAATACAGGCGCCACCAATGAGAGTGGATTTACGGGCCTCCCCGGCGGTTACCGCGGCTTCAATGGATCATACAACAGCATTGGCGACTACGGCTTCTGGTGGAGTAGTTCAGAGTACGATTCTAGCCTCGCTTTTTACCGCTACCTGGACTTCGACTATTACGGTGTGTACCGCGGCTACGGCACCGATAAGCAGAACGGCTTCAGTGTTCGTTGCGTCCGGGATTAATCGCCGGCGGCTGATCTCGGCTTAGCCGAGATGAGACGACATTGGCGATTATTTAATAGGTGAACCTTCGCTATACCCCGGATAGCAGTGGAAAGCCCGCAGGGTGCGCAGCAACCGAGGACTTGGAACGGATAGCCGGAATAGGTCCTAAAGAAGACCACCCCGTCTCGTTTAAAACGAGACACCCCTCCTTTCTTTTGTTTCACAAAAGCAGGAGGGGAGATGTCCCTTTGTCGCCTTGTCCCAAGAATGCGCAGCATTCTTTTGTCCCTTTTGTCCCCTCGGCTTAGCCGAGACGAGCTTGTCCCTTTGTTCCAAGAATGCGAAGCATTCTGTTGTCCCTTTATAATGACCACCCCGTCTCGTTTAAAACGAGACACCCCTCCTTTCCTTCGCTTCGCTCAGGTAGCAGGGGAGATGTCCCCTCATCTCTTCTTTACTCATACCTCAACGCCTCAATCGGATCGAGCTTGGCGGCTTGGGCTGCGGGATACCAACCGCTGATAATGCCTACTACCGCGCAAATCACAAAACCCAGCAAGATCCATAACCATGGGATGGTAAACGGTGTGCTGAGAAACAACGACAATATGTTTCCTACCCAAATCCCCAAAAAAATACCAATCAACCCTCCCATCTGTCCAATGAAAATGGACTCCATCAAAAACTGCATTCGGATCCTAGCGGGTGTCGCGCCCAAGGCCTTGCGAATGCCGATCTCTCGGGTACGCTCGGTGACACTCACCAACATGATGTTCATCAATCCTATCGACGCGCCTAACAAGGTGATGATGCCGATGAATATACCACCGCTGGTGATGCCGGATATCAATCCCGTCAACTCTTCCACCAACCCATTGCTCATGCGGATCTCAAAACTCTCTTCTTCCCCGGGCTCATCCCCACGGATCACTCGCATCAAATTCACCGCCTCATTCAACATCTTGGCCAATGCCTCATGGTCTTGAGCTTGCACCTGTATGCTGTAATCTGTATCATCTGCATTGAAACATTTCTTGACATTCAATGTGGGAATCAAACATTGATTGTCTCCTGCAAATCCCATGGTATTGCCTTTGCTCGCCAACAAACCTATCACTCTGTAAGCATGACTTCCAATGCGCACCATCTGATCAATGGGGTTTTCTCCGTGGACAAATATTTTCTCTACCACATCATTCCCTAAAATGATCACATTGCTGCCCAAATTGATTTCCTCTTGGGAGAAGATCCTACCGTCTTTCAATTGATACGATGAGATCTTCAGATAGGCCTCGTCACAACCCAAGATGCTTACATTGGGGTTGGTGGCCTCTGACCCATAGGTAACGGTGGTGTTAAAAGAGGCATTGGCCGTGATGGAAACTGCAGAGGCCAATGCAAATTGATCTTTAAAACGATGCGCTTGCGCATATTGAATGCTCTCATACGCCTTGTTGTTTTTTCCTTGACTGCCCCCATGGCGCATAGAGCTGCCCGCGCGGATGGTAAAACTATTGGAACCTAATCGGGAAAACTCACTCTTGATTTTGGCTTCTATAGCGGTTACTGCGGTGATCATCCCTACCAATGCTAAAATCCCCACCGCAATGATGCTGATGGTCAATGTGGCTCTGAGCTTTTGACTCGTCAGCGATTGCCAAGCGATTTTAATGTTTTCAACAGAGGTGGGTGATATCCATGCCATGCAGTAAAAGTAGTGAAGGTTGCGCTGTGAGAAAAGTCTTTGTGATTTCGTAACAGACTTTATTCATCCTTGATTAAATTCGTGGCGTCTAAAAATTCAATAGCATGAGCAAAGTTTTCGATTTAGAAATGATCAAGGAAGTGTATCGTCGCTTCCCAGAAAGAATAGCCGCAGCGCGCGCTGTAACGCAAAAACCCTTGACCTTGTCTGAAAAGATTTTATACGGTCATCTGTGGAATGGCAATGCAGACGCCTCCTACGAGCGCGGAAAATCCTATGTCGATTTTGCTCCAGACCGTGTGGCCATGCAAGATGCAACGGCTCAGATGGCCTTGTTGCAGTTCATGCAAGCGGGAAGAAAAAAAGTAGCGGTTCCCTCTACCGTGCATTGTGATCACTTGATTCAAGCTAAGGTAGAGAGCAAAACCGATTTGACGGAAGCCGTCAACAAGAACAGCGAGGTGTATGACTTCCTTTCTTCTGTTTCCAATAAATATGGCATCGGCTTTTGGAAGCCCGGTGCGGGGATCATTCACCAAGTGGTGTTAGAGAACTATGCCTTTCCGGGTGGTATGATGATCGGAACGGATTCTCACACCGTGAATGCGGGTGGATTGGGAATGATCGCCATTGGTGTGGGCGGAGCGGATGCGATGGATGTAATGGCCGGCATGGCTTGGGAATTGAAATTTCCTAAATTGATTGGAGTGAAATTGACGGGCAAACTCAACGGATGGTGCTCACCCAAAGATGTGATTTTGAAAGTGGCCGGTATCCTCACAGTGAAAGGAGGAACCGGAGCCATTGTAGAATATTTTGGTGAAGGCGCGCAGTCCATGTCTTGCACTGGAAAGGGTACGATTTGTAACATGGGAGCAGAAATTGGAGCTACCACTTCAACCTTCGGTTATGACGAGAGCATGGAGCGTTACTTGCGTTCTACAGGCAGAGCAGAGGTGGCAGATCTAGCCAATACCATCAAAGAACATTTAACAGGAGACGCTGAGGTCTATGCCAACCCAGGTGCTTATTTCGATCAAGTCATTGAAATTAATTTGGACGAATTGGAGCCTTATTTAAACGGTCCATTTACTCCAGATTTGGCCACTCCGATATCACAAATGAAAGAGGCGGCTGCCAAGAACGATTGGCCGACCAAAGTAGAAGTGGGTTTGATTGGTTCATGTACCAACAGCTCTTATGAAGATATTTCCCGCTCTGCCCACTTGGCCAAACAAGCGGTGGAATTAGGCATTACGCCTAAAGCGGAATTCAGCATCACGCCTGGCTCTGAGTTGGTGCGTTATACCATTGAGCGAGATGGATTGATTGATACGTTTGATAAGATTGGAGCCAAAGTATTTGCCAACGCTTGCGGACCTTGTATCGGAATGTGGGCGCGTGTGGGTGCGGAGAAAAAAGAACGCAATACCATTGTGCATTCTTTCAACCGAAATTTCTCTGCTCGCCAAGATGGCAACCCCAATACCTTGGCATTTGTGGCCTCTCCAGAGTTAACCACCGCATTGGCGATTGCAGGGGATTTGACTTTCAATCCTTTGACAGATACTTTGACCAACGATAAGGGTGAGCAGGTGAAATTGATGCCTCCGGTGGGTGATGAGTTGCCTACCAAAGGTTTTGCTGTGGAGGATGCAGGATACCAAGCACCGGCGGAAGATGGAAGTGGAGTAAGCGTGAGTGTGAACCCCGCTTCTGATCGTTTGCAGTTATTGGATGCATTTGCTGAATGGAATGGAAAGAATATCGAGAATGCACGCGTGTTAATCAAAGCCAAAGGCAAGTGCACCACAGACCACATTTCCATGGCCGGTAAATGGTTAACCTATCGCGGGCATTTGGACAATATCGCCAATAACACCTTGATAGGCGCTACCAATTTCTTCAACGGAGAGCAAAACAAAGTGAAGAATCAATTAACCGGTGAATATGGTGAAGTACCAGCAGTACAGCGCGCATACAAAGCGGCGGGAGTTCCAACGATAGTGGTAGGTGATACCAATTACGGTGAAGGCTCCTCTCGTGAGCACGCTGCGATGCAGCCCCGACATTTGGGCGTTTCCGCTATATTGGTGAAGAGCTTCGCTCGTATCCATGAAACCAATTTGAAAAAGCAAGGCATGTTGGCTTTGACCTTTAACAATGAATCGGATTATGATAAGATCCAAGAAAACGATCAGATTGATTTCGTGGACTTGGTGGATTTCGCGCCAGAAAAGCCATTGACATTGATGTTGAAACACGCCGATGGTTCTCAAGATGCTATCTCAGTAAATCATACTTACAATGCTCAGCAGATTGAGTGGTTCAAGGCCGGTGGCGCTTTGAATTTGATCAGAAAGAGTATAGCGTAACTTATTTTTAACTTGTAAAAAAGTCGCCACCAGGCGACTTTTTTTTTTGCTTATTTACGAATTACAATCATAGCGTAAACTCAACATGGAACATACCATTCGAAGTGGCTATTTCATCTTTTGTTATCTATTTTCCAAAAGAAAATCAGTCATTTTTTGGAATAAATGAAGTCGAGTTTTGCCTCCGTAAATACCATGATTCTTATTCGGATAACTGAAGAAATCAAATTTTTTATTGGCCTGTATCAGCGCCTCAGCAAAATCCATGGAGTTTTGATAATGGACGTTGTCATCCGCTGAGCCGTGTATCAAAAGAAAGGGTCCTTTGAGCTTATTAGCGTAATTAACAGGGGAATTGTCTTCATATCCACTTTTGTTTTCTTTCGGCGTCCTTAAAAAACGCTCCGTGTAGATGGAGTCATAGTATTTCCAATTGGTAACAGGTGCAACGGCAATACCGGCGTGGTAATCATCGGCACCTTTGGTGAGACAAAGACTGGTCATGTAACCGCCAAAACTCCATCCCTGCATATTGATGCGGTCCTTCTTCACAAAGGGAAGGCCTTTTAAAAATTTTGCGGTGGCAATGAAGTCCTCCGTTTCCAATTTCCCTAGTTGTAAGTAGGTACTATGTTTGAAAGCCTTGCCTCTAAATTGCGTTCCTCTGGGATCTACACTTACCACAATGTAACCGTTTTGAACCAATAATTGATGCCACAAGTAGTTTTTTCCTTCGAATTGATCCATGACGGTGTTACGCCCAGGACCGCCATAGATGGCCACTAAGACAGGGTATTGTTGTCCATTGTTTTTGGCGCCTTCGGGCATCATCATCCAACCGTTGAGCTTAACTCCCTCTGCGGTTTGAAATTGGAAAAATTCCTTTTTAACGCAGCCGTATTTTTTCAAGTTCTCTTTTAATGGGATGTTGCCCACCAACTCACGAATTTGCTCGGCCTTTTGATTGTGCAATGTGATGGTGGAAGGGGCATCTGCAGTGGAATGGGTAAGAATAAAATATTTCATGCCCTCACTGAATGAGGCAGTGAAAAATCCCCCCGTATAAGGCTTACCCATCCAAGGTTCAAATTTAGTACCTCTTAAATTGACGCGGTAAATCCCTTGTCCGATGGTGTTTTCCGTTCCTGCAAAATAGATATTGTTGTTTTCATCAATGCCGTATATCTGTGTCACTTCCCATTCACCTTTGCTGATTTGACCTCTCAATTTACCGTCATTGTCAAAATGATAGATGTGTTGAAATCCGTTTTGTTCTGAGGTCATCACATACCCTGCGCTTTTATGAAGAAAGAAAAGATTGTCGGTAATGTCGATGTAGGTATCGCTTTTCTCGGAAAAAATCAATTTCTCCTCAAGTTGGTTTTCTGCGTTGGATTGAATTCGCCATAAGTCCAGTTGGTTTTGTGTTCGGTTCATTTTAAAGGCGAATAGCGATCCATCATTGGTATTCCATGCAATTCGGGGAAGGTATTGATTCTCTATTCCACCTAGGCGTGTGGGTTGGTTTTGGCCGTTGAGGGTATTGTAGATGAAAAGATTCACCGTGCTATTGGTTTCGCCTGCTTTGGGATATTTAAAAGAGACCCGATCTGGATACAATCCTCCATACATGTCCATGCCATATTCAGGTACTTGTCTTTCATCGAATTGTAAATAAGCAATTTTAGTAGAGCTAGGATCCCATTGGAATCCTTGCACGAGTGCAAATTCCTCTTCGTACACCCAATCGGTGGCACCGTAAATGATTTCGTTCCATTTGCCATCTTGCGTTATGGCCGTTCTTTTGAAACTTTCAATTTCTAGCCAATACAAGTTGTTATCTCTGACATAGGCCACTTTTTTACCATCGGGGCTGATGGTGGCCAGGCGCTGAGCACCAAGATCGTCTAGGGCTTTGGTGGTTCCTTTTTGAAGATGATGCAGATAGTATTGCGCAAAATAACTGTATCGGTATAGGGACTCAACATTGGTTTCTACTAGAAGTTGTGTTTCGTCGGTACTAAATTGGTAGCCATCAAATCCTTTTTTTGCATCGTTGAAAATGCTTTTGGAGGAGGCAATGACAGCCACAGAATCTCCGGTTTGATAGGCATATTTGACAATGTAGTCTCCCAATGCGGTATTATGTTTTTTCAGTGTGTAGTGCAAACCATCCTTCATTGAGGGGCCTTGTGTGAAGTTTTCTGCGTTAAAAGTTCTGCTGTTCCAAATCAATTCATTGGTCAGCTTTTCTTGCGCTTGGGTGATGCCGGCTAACATCATTCCTCCCCATATAATCCAATTTTTCATGTTCATAGCTTGTGCTGCTAAGATAAAGATGTTTTATCTCTTGCCCTTACTTTTGGTACATGAGTCATTTATTTGCCAAGCTCCAATCTCACGACATTGGATTTTTTCGTGAGTTGTTGGGGGAGTCGTTTGTGTTAGGGTCAAGGGAGGAATGCCTTCCCTATGGCAGTGATGAGACGGAGGATTTGTCTTTTCCTCCAGAGGTGGTATTAAAACCACATTCAACCCATGAAGTAAGCGCTATTTTAAGGTATTGTAATGAGGCCAAGATTCCGGTGACACCGATTGGAGCGCGTACCGGATTGAGCGGTGGGGCGTTGAGTGTATACGGAGGGGTGGGATTGAGTATGGAACGCATGAATCACATACTCGAAGTGGATGCGCACAATGGCCAAGTGACCACAGAGCCCGGGGTAATCACACAAGTGCTGCAGGAGGAATGCGCAAAGCATGGTTGGTATTACGCTCCGGATCCTTCTTCTAAAGGATCTTGTTTCATTGGAGGCAACATTGCCGAAAATGCAGGAGGTGCCCACGCGGTGAAATATGGTGTGACGAAGGATTTTGTTTTGAATCTTGAAGTGGTATTGCCCAATGGAGAGGTGATTTGGACCGGTGCCAATACATTGAAGAATGCGACGGGTTATAATATAACACAACTCATGGTGGGCAGTGAGGGAACGCTCGGAGTGGTTACCAAGGCCGTTCTGAAATTATTGCCTTTGCCTCAACACCAATTGTTGATGCTCATTCCTTTTTACAATGCAGAGCATGCTTGCCAAGCGGTGAGTGAAATTTTTAAGGCGGGTATCATGCCCTCTGCGTTGGAATTCATGGAACGCGATGCCATTGATTATGTATTGCAATTTTTGGATGATGTGGTGATTGAAGTGGAGGAAAAAGTTCAGGCGCACCTCTTAGTAGAGGTGGATGGGAACCATTTGGATGGTTTGATGAAAGATTGTGAAAAGGTGATGGAGGTGGTGAGTGCTTTTGATTGTGGAGAGCCTTTATTTGCGGAAGATGAAGCGCAAAAAAATCAATTGTGGAAGATGCGCAGAAAAGTAGCAGAGGCGGTGAAAAGTCACTCGGTGTACAAAGAAGAAGACACAGTGGTGCCGCGTTATGCATTGCCCGATCTTTTACGTGGAATCAAGGATATCGGTAGAGAATTTGGTTTTCGATCTATTTGTTATGGTCATGCAGGGGATGGTAACTTACACGTGAATATTCTAAAAGACCATCTATCTGATGAGCAATGGAATCAAATGTTGCCATTGGCCATCCATAAAATTTTTGAATGGACGGTTTCTCTGAAAGGTACTTTGAGCGGTGAACATGGTATTGGTTATGTGCAAAGATCGTATATGCCTATCGCCTTTTCTTCGATTGAATTGGAGTGGATGAAAAAGATCAAGAACTTGTTTGATCCTCGCGGAATCATGAATCCAGGCAAGGTACTATGAAAAAAGTAGCCATTGTGGGGGCCGGTGCGGCGGGATATTTTGCCGCCATTCAATTGTGCGAACAATTTCCAGATATCGAGGTGAGGTTGTATGAAAAGTCAACCCCCTTGGCCAAGGTGAAGGTGAGTGGGGGAGGCAGGTGCAATGTGACACACGCTTGTTTTGATCCTAAAGATCTGATTGCTTATTATCCAAGAGGAGGTAGAGAGTTGTTGGGTCCATTCCACCATTTTCAGCCAGGTGATATGATGGAGTGGTTGGATAAAAGAGGAGTAGCTTTGAAAATAGAAGACGATGGTCGAGTGTTTCCCGAAAGCAATCAATCACAATCGATCATCGATTGTTTTGAGCAATCACTGCCTGAGGGGGTATTGATCAAGCAAGGTGTCAAGGATCTCAAACCGTTGGACAACCAAAGATGGCAGGTGATTTTTCAGAATGATGAATGCGATGAGGTGGATGCTGTATTGATGACAACGGGCAGCAGCGAGCAAATGTGGAGATTGTTGGAGCGATTGGAGGTGCCCATCGTGCCTCGGGTTCCTTCTTTATTTACTTTTAATATAGCATTGCCCAGTTTGCATGATTTGGCGGGATTGTCTATTCCGGTGCGTTGTCGTATAGTACAATTTCCGGAGGAGACAGAGGGGCCTATGTTGGTTACCCATTGGGGATTGAGTGGTCCGGCTGTCTTAAAGATGAGCGCCTTGGCCGCTCGTTTTTTGGCGGAGAAAGATTATCGATTTACGGTGGAAATCCATTCATTGCCATTGCTGAGCCATGATGCGATTGAGGAATTATTGCACCAAGCAAGGCGCAATGCAGGGAGGAAGCAGATTCGTAATTATGTGCCCTTTCAATTTCCATTGCGATGGTGGCAGTTTCTACTCCATACGGAGGGGTGGGGTGATAAGAATTGGGGAGATATTAAAAAGGAGGAAATTCAGTTTTGCCTTCATCAGCTCACCCGCTTGTCATTTCAGGCAGAAGGCAAAACGACTTTTAAGGAAGAGTTCGTGACCGCTGGAGGGGTGGACTTAAAGGCCGTTCATTTCAAAACGATGGAAAGCAAGACCCATCCCGGTTTGTTTTTTGCAGGAGAAATTTTGAATATCGATGGCGTAACAGGAGGTTTTAACTTCCAATCCTGCTGGACCACTGGATATTTGGCCGCGAGGGGGATTGGAGGCAGGATGTAGTGGGAGCGCTGCGATTCGTTATGAGGTATTAAAATGGTGGTTCAGGTATTTCAATAGTAAAAAGTAGCGGTCAAAGATTTATTCCATCCGGCTTGCTCCCATTCCCAAAGTTGCATCTTTTCTCTAAAGGAACTAAATCCCATTTCAACGCTATGGTTCTTTCCAAATTGAAATTCGATTCCTGTATAAAAGCCTCCTCCAAACCCAATTTCAGTGCGAGGTTGATACGCTTGTATAATGTTGGGATTTCCTGTATTGCCTAACATTAGCTCATAAGTTTCATTGCCTATTTTAATTGAATTGCTCTCTACTCTTAATCCGTTCATGGAAATGCTAGGTTGGAAAAAAAAGTCCATCGCTTCGTTGATTTCCCAGCCTTGACGGTAGCCAAGAGCCAGTTGAAATCTTTGTTCCACTCCTACAATATCGAATAATCGAATATCTTGTTGAGCATTGATCTGCATAGGCGTGCCAATCATTCGCAATGTAAATTTGTCTCCGGCCTTTACTTTCATGCTTTGAAATTGAAGAACCAACGAGCTATACCGATCAAAACGATAGCGCATATCCAATCCAAATGAAAAGCTAGGCTGGTAGCGCATATTCAAAGGAGATGAATCGTATGGAACTTCTATACCGGTTGCATTGAACTGATCTAGTAAAATATTGTAATTGTTGGGTATTTGCTGAACCAAGAGCAGGCGTTCTTGGATCGAGTAATACTGAACACCCGCGTAATCCACACCGCTTTGTAATGATCCACTTCCATTGTAAAAATTAGCGGTCTTGGATGAAGCGAAATATGATCCCAAACGCAAACCAAATGAAAATCCCTTGAAATCCGACATTTCATCTTGTGCCTTTCCACAAAACATAATTGTTATGAACATTAAAACTAAGGAAGTTGCTTTCATGCTATTTCAGTCTTTAATTGCGGCTTAAAGTTAATACAATTGTTGTTTGCGATTACAGATATTGAGACGGTAGGCAGTGCGCCTGGTGAGGGCACTATCATAGAGATTGCTATCTGCTTGCACGATGGGCAAAAAATCATTGATAGGTATGAAACCCTTATCAATCCTGAGAAGACCATTCCACCTTTTATTGTTTCCCTCACCGGAATCAATCAATCCATGGTTCGGCAAGCGCCTGTTTTTGAAGATGTGGCGGATGAAATTTTTGAGATACTAAAAGATGCCGTGTTTGTAGCCCATAATGTCAACTTCGACTTTGGTTTCATCAAGGCAGAATTTGATGCGCTCGGAATCGTCTGGAAACCTCAGAAGCTATGTACTGTTCGCTTATCAAGAAAGTCATTTCCAGGACACACTAAGTATGGATTGAGTTCTGTTTGTGAACGTCTGGAGATTCCCAATTTTGCATCGCATCGCGCGATGGGCGATGCCATGGCAACGGCCATTTTATTTGATAAGTGCATAGAGGCGCACGGCTTTGATTTGATCCATGAAATGCTCTCTCATGGAAGCACAGACATCTTTCTTCCGCAGCATATCCCCAATGAGCAGTATGAAAGGTTACCCGTCAGTCCAGGAATTTACTTTTTTAAAAACACTCTTGGACAGGTGATTTATGTTGGCAAAGCGAATAATATTAAAAAGAGGGTGCGTTCTCATTTCATTTCAGATGGGTCTGAACGCCAACAACTTTTTTTTCGTGAGATCGCCAGTATTGAGTTCGAATTATGTGGCACTGAATTGATTGCTCAACTCAAAGAAGACGCCACTATTAGAGCATTGTTCCCTAAGTACAACAAAGCTCAGAAAAGGAAAGGTTTGCAATATCATGTAGTTTCTTTTGTAGATCAAAATGGTATTTTGCGTTTACAAGTCAATAGAGGGAAATCGGCGGGTGCCATTCAATCCTTCTCATCTTTGAAATCCGCTTATCGTTGGTTAGGAGAGTTAAAGGAAAATTATCATATTCAAGGAAGATGGATTGGGCTTCATGCTTATCAAGGAGAAGTGATTCAGCTCGAGGTGGAAGAGCACAATGAATTATTGAAAAGGGCTCTTGACGAACAAAAGCAAAAGGCAAAGACTTTTATCATCATCGGAAAGGGGACACAACCTCAAGAAAAAAGTTTGGTGTTATGTCGATCAGGAAAATTAGTGGGGTACGCGTTTGTTCCTTCCGGATGGCGGTCGGATGACATCGAGCTATTAACAGCAAAAATGACCATCTTACCGAGTTCGGAATTAACGGAGCATTTTATTCAATCGCATTTAGATAATCCCAAAGGAATCGTTGTAAAGTATTTGGCATGATAGAAAATGAAAATCAAAATCTATGGAGTGCTTCTTTTGAGAGTATAGTCAACCACAGAAGATCAGTGCGCAAGTTTCATCCAGAGGATTATGATCCAGCCGCTGTAACAGAGAGTTTACGGCGAGCTCAATTGGCTCCCAATAGTAGCAATATGCAGTTGTGGGAATTTTATCGAGTTTCAGATTCATCATCCTTAAAAGCAATGGGGGAGGCTTGCCTTGGTCAGAATACAGCGATGACCGCTCGAGAAATGGTGGTGGTGGTAGTTCGCCCCGATCTGTGGAGACAGCGTGCCCAAGCCAATTACGATCATGTACAAAATGTTCATGGCGATCGGCCAAGCTTCAGAGGACAAAGCGCATTGGACTATTATGGCAAGCTCATGCCATTGTTATACAATAACGACGCTTTTGGCATAAGAGGTTTTTTCAAAAAAATGTATGTCACTTTTTTGGGATTAAAGCGTCCCATGGTTAGGCAAGTTACTGGAACAGATGTCCGCATTGTAGTGCACAAGAGTGCGGCATTGGCTGCTCAAACCTTTATGCTCTCTATGGTGGCGGAAGGACATGATACTTGTCCAGTAGAAGGGTTTGATAGCGTACGGGTGAAAAAAATATTGCAACTGCCCAGCAGAGCAGAAATCAACATGGTGATCACCTGCGGCAAGAGAATTCCCGAAGGTATTTATGGAGATCGTTTTCGAGTGCCTAGCGAATGGGTAGTGAAATAATCTTATTTTTTCTGAATCAAAAGAAATCCATCTGCTGAGAAAATGCGGAGGGGTGCAGTTTGTTGAAAATTGATTTGGGTAAATTGAAAGCGATATCGGTACTGCTCATCCTCCCAACTGAATTGAAAGGGAATATTGAATTTGGGATTGGGACGTTCCAGAAGCAAGGCATTGGTTTGAATAAAATCAGCAAAAGAAGAAGTTAAATCGTAACTGATTTCTTCACCTCTTTTTGTAAGGATTACTTGCAATTCATCTCCTTGGCTGATCTGGATTTTGAAATTGGTTTGATCATAAACGAAATAAACCCCGCCGCTGTATGATTGAATAGAGTTCAATAAAAAATCAAATCCTTGAATGTTAAATTCTTCGAAATAAATCGTTTTAATCATCGATGTCGCTTCCGCTGCTTGAATAGCCGAAGTGTCTTCCATGGTTTGTAATTGCAAGGCAGTTAGACAGGAATCCAATGATTGATATCGTAAGTAGCGGCTTTCATTGGCGGTGTCATCGAATACAACCATCGATGAATGGCAGTTCAAAGGAGCCATCCATTCCTTGGCATCACTCCAATGCCAATCATTTAAGTATTCCAATTGATCGTTGATGGTGCGTTCTGTATAAAGTTCAGGATGTTGCATCATGTCCTGCCACCGTGCCAATTGACTGCGGTAGCTCCATTGGCTAGCGCTGATCGGGCCACCAAATGTGTACACAATGGCCACTACGAGCAGGCTGGTAGGAATAAAAATCAATGTTTTTTTGTTAGATATTAGAACATAGAGGATAACCAGGGTTAGCCAAAATGCGATGAATAAAATAATGGCTCTGGGTTCTGTGATGCCGTATTGCAAAACGCGATATAAAATGGCCCACCACAAGAGTCCTAACAAAGGAATCAAAGCCCAGAAGTAATACCTCACCCACTGGACAATTCGTTTGGCTTGTGCCTGAGCGAGCAGGGGATAAGCGAGCAACCAAGTTAAAATGCCTACAATAGTAAATGCCAAAATCCAAATGCTGACCCATCCCTCGGGCAGTTTTCCCGTGAAAGTAATTTTAGCCGTGTATAAATACAAGATAGCCATATAGATGACAACTAATGGAGCCAATATCCAAGTATTCAAACGGGTGAGGGTTTCGGGGTATTCGATCTCTTCCGGAAGATCACTGGGGATTTTGGACAAAAAGAAAAAAGTGTGAAAGATTCCGGCGATCAGAATAAAGGTATCGATGTACAAAGTTACTGATATGATCTCATTGGATAACAATACGCTGATGGCAGTATAGGCGATGGCCAATCCCGCATAGATCACAGCGGAAAAAAAAGAGGATGAAAGAAATGTAGAAAACAGCAAATGATTGTAGTTCCAAAATGGTGTCTGACGAAATCGGAGTAAGAAAGGAACCACGGAGGCCAATAAGTGCGCGATAATTAAAGTATTGAGCAATGAAATTATTCCTCCCTCTTCAGTGATGGCGATGTTTTGTATGAAAAAATAAAGCCCTAAATGCAATGCTATTCCCAACCCATAGACAATCCATTTTTGAGTGGATGAATATTGGGTTCTTTCGTTCAATATAGAAAAGCAAAAATGGATAGGCAGTCCAATGGCCAGACCGAAAATAATCTTCAACCATTGAGTAGTTTGATGTACTTCCCAGTCAGTGAGTTCGTGACTCAAGGCCAATGCGGCCATGGTGGCCAATAACATCGAAGAAACAGCAAGTGGAAAACGGCGAAATGTAGATTGTACGATGTTGGATAATCGGTGGAAATTGAGTTGGCTCATAGAGAGAAATGTTAGTGTGCCAAAAATAGCAGATTGAGCGAAAAAATATTCACTTTCTTGTCGGGGATAAAATAAATGTTAAGGAGATAGGTTTTGTGTAATGAAAAGATTAATTTAGACCAAAACAATTAGCTTTATGAAAAGGATTCTCAACAAGTACGATGTCCTCAAGTTAGGGCACAAGTTACATCAGTTACAAAAGCGTTTAAAGCGAGCATTAGAAAACGGTTATCCAGAATCCAAGATCGACGAACGAACGAGAAGGATCAAGAAGCTTCAGAATGAGATACGTCAAGCAACTTCGTAAAAGTTGTTGTAAAGAACAAAGAGCCACTTCGGTGGCTCTTTTTCATTTTACTATTTTAGTTCAATTCCCACCGGGCAGTGATCAGATCCCATGATTTCATTCAAGATAAAGGCATCTTTTAATTGATCTTTGAGCGAGGCGCTGGTCAAAAAATAATCGATTCTCCAGCCCACATTCTTTGCCCTTGAATTGAATCGGGCGCTCCACCAGCTGTATTTTATTTCCTCTGGATAAAAATGACGGAAAGTATCGATGAAACCCGCATTGAGTAAATTCTCAATTCCATTGATTTCTCTCTGTGTAAAGCCTGCACTTTTATTGTAATTCGATTTCGGATTGGCCAAATCAATGGCTTTATGGGCTACATTCAAATCTCCGCAAAAGATGACGGGTTTTGTTTTTTCCAAAGTTTGCAAAAAGTTCAAAAGGTCAGCATCCCATTGTTCACGATAATCAAGGCGTGCCAATTCGCTGCCGCTATTTGGAACATAACAATTCACCAAGAAAAAGTTGTCATACTCAGCGATGATGGAGCGTCCCTCTTGATCATGTTCAGCGATGCCTAAACCATAGCTCACCGAAATGGGCTTGGTTTTGGTAAGCACTGCAGTTCCGCTGTAGCCGGGCCGCACTGCAGATGAGGTATAAATGAAATACTCATCAAAGGCCGCAAGGGCCTCCTCTGTTTGAGCATCATTGGCCTTTGTTTCTTGCAAGCACAACACATCTGGGTTCATCAATCGCACATCATCGATGAAAGTTTTTTTGGTAATGGCTCTCACACCATTCACATTGAAAGAAATCAACTTCATTGAGCAAAGATAAAAAAGGCTCCTTGCTCACTTAGATTATTTCATACTTATCTTAGCACCGGATGCAAGCAATTTTAAAGGATATTTATCAAACGGTCATTCACTCACCGCACCGCGCCGCTTTGATCATTGCTTCAGAAGAATGGAGTTATACTCAATTATGGAGTTATGCGGAATCCTATGCACAGATGCTCCATGATCGGTCTTTTCCCCCGGGAAAGATTGGAATTTATACAGACAATACCAAAGAGATGTATGCGGCTATACTGGCCACTTGGTTGGCTGGTAGATCATTTATTCCTCTCAATCATAAATTTCCG
>Ga0068877_10001790_pt1 | contig 17589 bp, 15 predicted proteins | sample NOAtaG_FD_66437 | JGI IMG/M metagenome (GOLD analysis project Ga0068877, IMG submission 66437) | Freshwater lake microbial communities from Lake Erie, under a cyanobacterial bloom - NOAA_Erie_Diel6S_1000h metaG | ecosystem: Environmental > Aquatic > Freshwater > Lake | place: USA: Ohio, Lake... | reverse complement strand
GCCGCTCACTCTTGTGGACATTGAATCGGCGAAAGTCCTGATCTGTGACGATGTCGCCGATACTGGCCATACGCTCAAAATGGTTGTCGAGTACGTGGCATCACAGGTTGGCGAAGTCCGCACTGCGGTTGTGTACCAAAAACCTGAATCAGTAATCGACTGCGATTACGTCTGGAAGCACACCAACGACTGGATCGATTTCCCTTGGTCGACGAAAGCCGCGCTCGTGAATCCACACGAATCCGACATACACGACTGACGAGTTAACGCTCTTCTCGTTCGTAGGGTTTCCCGAGCGCTGCCGGAGCTCCGAGTTGGCGTCGCGCCGCTGAATTTGAAACAACGACGAGAACCACGATTGTCATCACGTAGGGCAGCGAATCAAGAAAGAGCTGAGGGATTTCCACTCCCCTGGCCTGCAACGTGTAGCGGAGACTCGACAGTCCGCCGAACAGGTATGCGCCTACCAACATGAGATCTGGACGCCAGAATCCGAAGATGACCAGTGCTAGTGCAATCCAACCTTGACCGAGGGTCATTCCATTTTGCCAAGTTGGCAGGATCGAGAGCGAGAAGCACGCACCAGCGATTCCCGCAAAAGCTCCACCGGCGAGAACGTGTAGATATCTTGATCGTTGAACGGCGACGCCTACTGAATCTGCAGTCTGTGGCGATTCGCCTACAGCACGAAGTTGAAGTCCCCATCGGGTTCGGAAAATATAGATCGACGTGAGAACTACAAGCAGCCAAGAGACGTAGGTCAACAACGTTTGATTGAACAGGATTGGACCCAACACCGGAAGGTCGCCCCAACCGAACAGATCCATCCTTCCGAACTGGTTTGCCACCGGAGACTGACCGAGGTCCCAAAGTCCGGCGAGGTAGGAAGAAACACCTGCAACGCCTGCAAAAATAGTCAACGCCAAACCTGAAATGATTTGGTTGACCCGCAGGGTGATGGTGAGAAATGCATGAATGAGAGCACCACCCGCAGCAAAAAGCATTGCTGCGAAAACTGCTATCGGCAGAACTAGACCGGCAGGGCCATCGATTGACGTCGCCACCCAACAAGCTCCGACCGCTCCGAGGAGCATCATTCCTTCAACACCAAGGTTGATGACTCCGGACCGCTCAGCGAGAATCTCTCCGAGGGCTGCGTAAACGAGTGGTGTCCCGTAATAAATGGCGGCGGCGAACACCACAATGAAGAGGTTGTCGTTCATTATCACTGTGCACCAACCACGTTCGAGCTAACCCCACGAGTCCGAACGACGCGATAACGCATGAGCACTTCGCCACCAAGGGTGCAGAACAAAATGAGCCCTTCAAGAATCCCTACAAGGCCTGAGGGGAAGTCTGGTCCCTGCAGTGCATAACCAGCATTCGTGATTCCGCCGATGATGATCGAAACAAAAATCACTGCGACCGGGTTCAGACGTGCGAGAGCCGCCACGACAATGCCGGCGTAGCCGAATCCTGACTGCTGCATACCCTTCGGATCGAGGATGTGACGGAAGTTTCCGACCGACGCAGCGCCACCGAGCCCTGCGAGTGCTCCCGAAACAGCAGCAACGGCAACGATCACACGGCCTGGACGCATACCGGCGTAGCGAGCCGTCGTCGGTGCACCGCCAACGACACGCATTTCGTATCCGAATCGAGTCCGACGTTGGAGGACTGCAATCCAAGCGGCTGTGGCAATACCGAGAACAAAGCCAAACGGCACAACAAGCGATCCGATGCCGTACTCGGGCCAGAACGCAACTTCAGGTATGACCTTTCCCTTCGGGAACATCTTCCCGGTGCCTTCGAGGTCACGCCAGAACGAGCTCGATTCGAAAATGAGGTAAACAGCGATCACTCCTGCGATGTAATTCAGCATGAGTGATGTGATGATCTCGTTGGTGCGTAGATAAGCGCGGAGGACACCCGGAATCGCAGCCCAGAGGGCACCGCCAAGAGCCCCAGCGATGATCATCGCAGGAATAGCGATCCAAACCTGTGCATCGCGGCCCAATGCGAGAGCAATGCCCGAGGAAAAAATCGCTCCGATGTAAAATTGGCCCTCGCCACCGATGTTGAAAAATCCGACACGGAATGCGACAGCGGCACAAAGCCCGGTGAAGAGCAGCGGCGTCGCAGCGATCAACGTTCCACTCAACGAACCTGTATCGAGGAAGGCTCGCTCGAGGATCCGTTGGTAGACGGAGATCGGATTTTGGCCAGTCACCAGAAGCAGTAAAGCGCCAGCAAACAGGGCAGCGAAGAACGAACCAATCGGTACGGTCCAATTGATATGACGCGGCAAATGGCTGCGTGGTTCAAGACGGAATCCAGAGAATGTCGAACGCATCATGAACCCTGGCCTTCATCAAGATCGGCGCCACCCATAAGCATCCCGATTCGCGAGATGTCAGCTTCAGCTGCCTCGATGCACGCAAGAATCTTTCCTTCGTACATCACTGCAATGCGATCGGAAAGTGCCATCACCTCATCGAGGTCTTCGGATACGAGCAAGACGCCAACGCCCTTTGCTGCGGCGTCGAGAAGAAGTTGATGCACTGTCGCTACAGCCCCAACGTCGAGTCCTTGTGTAGGCGAGGACACAACCAGAACCTTGGGCGCGCCAGACATCTCACGAGCCAGGAGCACTTTCTGCACATTTCCGCCCGACAGTCGGCGAGTGGGAGTTTCCGCAGACGGAGCGCGCACATCGAACTGCGTCATGAGTCGATCAGCTTCTGAGGCAATGACCGATGGTCGAAGAAACGGCGCTCGCGAGATTGGTGGCCTGCGGTATCTCTTCAGAATGAGATTTTCGGCGATGGAGAGGTCCGGAGCGAGACCGGTTCCGAGACGATCCTGAGGGACGTATGCAACCCCCATCCGGATGGGGTGGCGTGCATCGGTTCGTTCCATTGCTTCGCCGTCAATATCTATGGAACCACTTGTTCTGGGTCGGAGACCGGCAAGTACTTCCACAAGTTCACGCTGTCCGTTTCCCGCTACTCCGGCGATGCCAAGAATTTCACCGGCCTTCACCTGCAGCGAAACATCGGTGAGCGCGGGCCGCCCCCGATCCCCCAGTGCTGAAAGGCTGTCCACGGTCAGCACCGTCGCTGCACCGGGCAGTGCTCCGACGCCTTGGCGAATCACCGAGGTCACTTCACGTCCGACCATGAGTTCGGCGAGGCTCTCGCGAGAAGAACCCTGTGCTTCGACAGTCGCTACTGACCTTCCATCACGAAGAACCGTGATCCGATCGGCGATCGAAGCAACTTCTCCGAGCTTGTGCGAAATGAAAATAACGCTTCTGCCTTGTCGGGCCATCGATCGCAATGTCGTAACGAGCGACTCGGCCTCGGGCGGCGTGAGGACAGCAGTCGGCTCATCCATGATGAGCACCTGCGCATCGCGATAAAGCACTTTCAAAATTTCTACACGCTGCTGTTCGCCAACCGAAAGTTGCCAAACCTTGGCGCGAGGATCGACGGGCATCGAAAATTGATCCGCTAACTCGACAATCCGATCCTCTGCAGACTTGGTGTCGAGTAGGAAGCGACGAAACGGAGGCTGCGTACCGAGAATGATGTTCTCGGTCACGGTAAATGTCGGAATTAAGCGGAAGTGCTGGTGCACCATTCCAATTCCGGCATCAATCGCTGCCTTCGGCGATTCAAAGATGGTCTCGCGATCGGCAAGCAGAAGATGACCTTCGTCGGGTCGGTAAAGACCCGTGAGGATGTTCGACAGCGTTGTCTTTCCCGCGCCGTTTTCTCCGAGGAGGGCATGCACTTCCCCAACCCGCACCTCAAAGGTGACGTCCTCGTTCGCGACAACGCCAGGAAACCGCTTGGTAACGCCAAGGGCAGTCACTGCATTTGCAGTGACTGCCCCGGCTACAGACGATTCAGACATCTGTCGTGAACTCGACGTTCAATCAGTTCTTCAGAGTTCCGTCGACACCCTTGACGAACCAATTCATTTCGTAGAGATCCTTCTGGGACAGCGTCTGACCCTTCTTGATCTTCACTGCGCCGGTCTGATCCTGGCGGTCGCTCAGGCCCCAGTACCAACCGAATGACGTTGCTCCGGCGTTCTTGGCCTTGGTTAATTCAGCGTCAATGAGCGTCTTCGTATCTGCAGAGACGAGGGTGCCAAAGGTTGCAAGCGTTGTGAAACCGTCGGCAATCGTTCCGTAGTAGTTGTCCGACTTCCACGTGTTGTCGTTCACTGCGTTGATACGACTGAGATAGCGAGGACCCCAGTTGTAGGTCGCGGTCGTGAGCCACACGGAGCTGTACGCACCGGACTGATCGGAGTCGTAGCCAACCCACGGAAGGTTGTTGGCCTTCGCGACCTCGCCTGCAGACGGGCTGTCCTGATGCGAGAAGATCACATCGACACCGGCTGAAACGAGTGATTCAGCAGCCTGCTTCTCTGCAGTGGGGTTGAACCAGTCATTGGTCCAAACAACCTTTGCGGTCGCGGCGGGGTTCACTGACTGCGCACCAAGAACAAATGCGTTGATGTGGCGAATGATCTCGGGGATCGCAAACGGAGCCTCGATGCCGATCTTGTTGTTCTTTGTGGCCTTACCTGCGGCGACGCCTGAGAGGTACAGGGTGTCTTCACCGGCACCCCAGTACTCGGCGTAGTTCGCCGGCGTGGTCTTGCCAGCGGTAATGAGATCGCCAGTTGCCTGTTCGAACTTCACGTTCGGGTACTTCGCAGCGGCTGCTGCCATTGGTTCGGCGTAGCCGTATGACGTTGCGAAAATGATGGTGTTGCCATCCTTCACAAGGTCTTCGATGACCGGGGCCACTTCAGCCTCTTTGACGTTTTCTTTGTAGGTCGTTTTGACCCCACTGCCGAGTTCAGTCTCGGCGAACTTACGGCCATTGTCGTGAGCTTGGGTCCAGCCACCGTCGTTGGTAGGCCCGACGTAGATCCACGCGGCCTTGACCACGCTGCTGCTGCCTGAATCGCTACTGCTACAAGCAGTTGCTACAAGGCCCACAACCGCAAGGACGGCTACGGAAAGAACGCCAGCTGTGCGAAAGCGGCGTCGTGAATGTGAAGCTTGGGAACCCATGATCTCCTCGAAGGGGTAGGTGGTTGTGCGTGTCGGTGCCCACGAGGGACTCCGCCCGCTGAGAACCTACTGCCACCCAAGTACCCAACTGTGCATTCAACGATGACGATTGTGTTTCGGGACACTGTTGGGTTCGCCTCCCCACGGGACACGTCTCCGCTAGCGTCCCAACGTGCCCAATTGGCTCTTTGAGCTCATCAATCCTTGGACCACTCCGCTGGCCTTGATTGCGGGCATCGTTGCTTTCGCGTGGGCCTGTCGAATCCGAGGTCGTTGGCTTGCATTCGTCGCCCTTTCGGCGGCAGTCGGCATTGCTCTTTGGCAGGCGTGGAAGTCCGGACCACCCAACGGACTTCTTGACCTCCAGATTTATACAAATTCTGCCAGGGCTTGGGTCAATGGTGGCTCGCTGTATGACTACCGCGACCCCACGTTCAATCTCTCCGCCACCTATCCCCCGATTGGGCCACTGCTCTTCACTTCGCTCACTCCCCTCACCGCCGATGGCCGAGAGGTCCTCTTCACTGCCATCAATCTCCTTGCTCTCTTTGGTTGCGTCTGGTCGGTCGCAGGTCTTGCGAGAGTCGATCCCACCAAACGCTTCGAGTGGAGTTGCTGGGCATTCACCGCAGCGATGGTGACAATCCCGGTGTGGCTGACCCTTCGCCAAGGCCAGATCAACATCATTTTGTGGCTCCTCGTCCTTGTCGACCTCGACGCGATGCGGAGATCTTCTAGATGGGCGGGAATCGGAATCGGAATCGCCACAGCGATCAAGCTTGTCCCTGGACTTTTTATTCTTTGGCTCGCTGCCTCAAAGCGCTGGCGTCCTTTGACCCTCGCGATCGGCGCGCTTGTGGCTGCAACTGGTCTTGGGTGGGCTCTCGCTCCCGGCGATTCGATGACCTACTGGACTGATCTCCTCTGGGACTCAGATCGTGTTGGCTCAGTGAGCGACGGCCGGAACAACTCGGCGCTAAGCGTGGTGGCTCGGGTATTCCAGCCGGGATTTCTCCGGACCGGCGCGTGGGCCGCAGTGCTCGTAGCGGTGCTCGCCATCGGACTCATCCGATCGCTGCGGGCGTCTCGGGTGAATGACTTTCTAGCTGTTGCCGCAATAGTCGGATGCGCGTCGGCGGTTGCTAGTCCGATTTCTTGGACTCACCACTTAGGGTTTCTGCTCGTCGCTCTCGTCGCATTTTGGATCCAAGCATCCACCAGGACAGCAAAAGTTTTTTGCGTCGTAGCTTGGCTCGTCCTTGTCGACCCCGGCGGGCACGGGGACGACCCTTGGATGTCGACAGTTCGCACTCTCATGTTGATCGGAGCCGTGTGCTTCACGCCGATCCGTTCAACTGGCGAAGTTGAATCAACTGGCGAGGATCAGACGGCGACAACTCCGAGCAATCGCGCAACAAACTCAGCGCTGCCTTCCTGAAGTTTGTTCCGACGTATCGCCATTCCACCTACGACATCGGCGCCACGGTCGGAGATAATCGCTTCGAGCTTCTCCAGCGTCTTTCCAGTTTCAAGTGCGTAGGTGCAAAAGACCGCTGCTTGTTTGCCAGCGAGGAATGGGATCTGCGAAAGACGCCCTGCGCTAGCGGGCTTCTGGCCAAACAAGAAGAGGCCATCTGTCCAGCTGCCCACAATCACGAGATCTGCGTTTGCCAAGGACTGGTAATCGACGTCTGTTGTTGGACAGGCGAGGGCAGCAACACCATTCGCGATGAGTTCATCGACGATGAACCCAGCTGCCTTCTTTGTGTTTCCAGTCAGACTCTCGTAGATGACGATTGCGTTCACGGTTGCCTCCATAAGTGCTGGCTAGACCGTAGCCGAGGGTCTCAGCGAAGGTTGTCTCTGCGGGTACCGTACGGGTATGGCTGACTTCGTGCATCAAGACCTCCTACCCCTCGGGCCGGACACAACGAACTACCGACTACTCACGACCGACGGTGTCGAAACAGTCGAGACATCGGTTGGAAACTTCTTACGCGTTTCGCCTGAGGCAATTACGACGCTGACGTCGGCTGCCATGTTTGAGATCGCTCACTACCTGCGCACTCCCCATCTGCGTCAGCTCGCCCAAATTCTCGATGATCCCGAGGCGTCAGGAAATGACCGATTTGTCGCTCTCGACCTGCTTCGAAACGCAAACATCGCTGCCGGCGGGATCCTCCCCGGATGCCAAGACACAGGAACAGCGATCATCAAGGCGAAGCGAGGACAGTTTGTCCTCACCGCCGGCAATGACGAAGCTGCCATTTCACGCGGCGTCTACGACACCTACAAAAGCGACAACCTTCGCTATTCGCAGATGGCTCCTCTCGACATGTACCGCGAGGTCAACACCGGCACCAACCTTCCCGCCGAAATCGAAATCAGCGCGGTTGATGGTGATGCCTACAAATTCTTCTTCATGGCAAAAGGTGGCGGCTCCGCCAACAAGAGCTACCTGTTCCAAGAGACCAAGGCTGTTCTCAACCCGGCATCGATGCTGAAGTTCATCGCCGAGAAGATGGACCTTCTCGGTACCTCTGCCTGTCCCCCATACCACCTTGCTGTGGTTGTCGGCGGTACGTCTGCTGAGTTCGCGCTCAAGACCGCAAAGATGGCGTCGACCAAATATCTCGATGCCCTTCCGTTCGAAGGAAACGAATTCGGCCAGGGCTTCCGAGATCTCGAACTTGAAGCCGAGTTCTTAAAGGTGTCACAACAGTCCGGCATCGGAGCACAGTTCGGGGGCAAGTACTTCTGCCACGACGTTCGCGTTGTGCGACTCCCGCGTCATGGTGCTTCGTGTCCAGTTGCCATCGCAGTTTCTTGTGCCGCCGATCGTCAGGCTCTGGGAAAGATCACCGCCGACGGAATCTTTCTCGAGCAACTAGAGCACGATCCCGCCCAGTTCCTTCCCGAAGTAACTGACACCATTCTCGGAGGCGATGTTGTTGCCATTGACTTGAACCGACCCATGTCCGAAATTCGCGAGACGCTCTCGAAGCTTCCGATCAAAACTCGACTGAGCCTCAGTGGTCCAATGGTCGTGGCTCGGGATATCGCACACGCAAAGTTGAAGGAACGCATTGACGCTGGCGAAGGACTCCCGCAGTACCTGAAAGATCACTGCGTGTATTACGCCGGACCAGCAAAGACACCCGAGGGGTATGCCTCTGGCTCATTTGGTCCCACCACAGCTGGTCGAATGGATTCCTATGTCGACCTCTTCCAGGAGAACGGTGGCAGCTTCGTCATGCTGGCGAAGGGGAACCGCTCCAAGGCCGTCACCGATGCGTGCAACCGCCACGGTGGTTTTTACCTCGGCTCTATCGGTGGACCTGCTGCTCGCCTCGCTCAGGACTGCATCAAGTCCGTTGAGGTTCTCGAATACCCAGAACTCGGGATGGAAGCGGTCTGGAAGATCGAAGTTGAAGACTTCCCGGCGTTCGTCGTCGTCGACGACAAGGGCAATGACTTTTTTGAAGAAGTCATCAAGAGCCGCCCAGTCACACTCCGCTGACTCCTCTTCGCAATCTGAGATTTCCTTCTGGTTCGCCTTGATGTTAGTAGGCGTCCATCTGGCGTTTCTATGGTCAACACCTGAGCGCAACACCCGCTGCGCAACCGTTGGTCACCTTGAAGCGCATCTCTGTTCTCCTCCTTTTCCTGGCTTTGGCATCGACCTTCGCAGTAACGCGCCCACTGCCGGCGACGGCAGCACCTAAGAGTGAAATTGAAGAGGCGTTAGTCGCCTACGAAAGTCGACTGACTCCCCTCGTTGCCGCCATTGGTGAACTTCAGAACAGCCAAAGAAACCACCTCAAGAAGCTTGAGCAGGTCTCGTCTGCTTCAGCGTCACTTGAAGCAGCTCGTCAGCGTCTCGATGAGAACCGGTCCCGATTCGCGGCTCTTGCCGTCTATGCCTACATGGATCGAGGCGGTCGGGGTGTCGACGCAGAAGCAGGGTCGCAACGCGGAGTTGCCCTCGTCTCGTCGCGGCTTCGATCCGACGAACGCGATGTGCGCAGCGCCCAAGAGAATTTGGATGATTCGCTTGATGCGGCCAGGGATGCTGCGGGCACCCAGGATCGAGCCCAGTCTCGGGTCGCAACACTTGACCAAAAGGCAGCAGAATCGCTTGCCACCCTTGATCAACGACTCAAAGAGGTCGCCCCGACGCTTCCCGGTGCTGCGTTCAGCGCCTACCGACGTGCGTCATCAATGTTGCAAGAAGCAGACGGCCGCTGCGAGGTTCCCGCCGCACTTCTTGCCGGAATCGGCAGGATCATGAGCAACCATGGAAGAGCAGAAGGATCCCAGCTTCAGACTGGCGGACTCACTTCCGATCGATTGGTGGGGCTCGCTGGGTCGCCGACTGCCGACGTTGACGGGGGCCAAATCGATCTATCGCCCGTAACCGATTCGCGGGTTGGACCTCTACAGGTCCTCCCTGCTCAATGGCTGGAGTTCCTCCCCGTCGGCGCCATCGAGTCTTCACCTGACTGGATTTACTCCTCAGCCATAGTCACCGGTCGCGTGCTTTGCTCGGCTGGCAAAGAACTCAAATCAAACGAAGGAATCCACCGAGCTGTCAACGCCTTCACCAAGAACGCGTCACTCACCGAAGCCATTCTCGGTTCAGCGCGTCAGATCGCTCGAACGACCGACATCGGATTAGGGAAGGTGCCATCCGACCCACGAGTGAAGACAGCAATGGAGTATCTGGAGACCTCACCGTTCGATCGCGAATCGGTTGAGTCTGCGCGAGCAACACTCATCGCATGGTCACAGTTGCGGCTCGGTACGCCCTACTCACAGTGCCTTGGCGTAGATATCCGTCCTCAAGATCCCGAATGCCCACCCGGAACAAACCGTTTCGGCAAAGGATTCTTTGACTGCTCGGGGTATGTGAGCACTGCCTACGCGAGCATCGGTATCGCTATCCCGACCACTACTGATGCAATGTTGCTTCATGAAGGCTTCGGTCAGTTCAAGGTTGGCGACGAGTACTCCGAAGAAAACGATCTCGCTGGCGACGTGCTGTTAATGGATGGCCACGTTGCACTTTCACTGGGGAATGGATCAATCATCCACGCTAGTGGCGGCCAGTTAACCGAGGAACCGCTACCTGCGTGGGTCCGCAACGGTGTCCTCGGCGTGTACCGGCCTCTCATCTGAACGAAATCACGAACGCGGAGCGGGGCTCCACGGTTTGTCGCGGTACATGTCACGCAAGTCCTGCTTCAGCACCTTGCGAAGCGTTTGGTTGCGTGGAAGTTCGTCGACAACCTCAAGCTGTTCCGGGATCTTCTGGACCATGAGATCCGCACCCTTCAAGAACGACACCATCTCACCAAACTCAAGATCGTCGGTTCCGGCCGCGCGCTCAACGACGGCACACACACGCTCACCACGCTCCCTGTCGGGAAGTCCGATCACCGCAACATCGCCAACCTTTGGGTGCTGGTAGAGAAGGTCTTCAATCTCTTTGGCTGAGATGTTTTCACCCTTGCGGATGATGACGTCCTTGAGGCGACCGGTGAGAACCACGTGACCATCAGCATCGAGGTGGCCGACATCTCCGGTGCGGAACCATCCCTCATCGTCGAAAGCATCGGCGTTCAGAGAAGGATCGGTGTAGCCCTTGAAGACCATTGGTCCCTTCAGGCGAACTTCCCCGTCTTGCCCCTGCGATGCAACGGCACCTTCAAGGGTGACGATACGAATCTCACATGCAGTTACCGGCTTACCGTCGGTGTACATAAGTTGTGCTTCGGTGTCGTCCGGACCGCTTTGAGAAATCATCGGACATTCGGTCATTCCGTAGCCGTGGCAAACGGGAATGCCCATTTCTGCCATAACTTCGACGTACATCTCGGGTGGCTTCGGTGCGCCGCCGCCAGAGAGCAACCGGAGCGAAGGGATGATCTTCTCGCCCGGTTGCGTACGTTGCTTGGCCAAATACATCTGGTAGAACGCGGGACCGCCACCGGCCATTGTTGCTCCCTTACGAGCAAACAATTCGACAGCAACATCCAAAGAGAACGCCTCAATCAGCACCGCACCGCATCCGCGATACAGGAGCATCATCAGGTAATCGGGTCCGGCGATGTGGGCATACGGGAAAGCAATCGATCCGATGTCGTCGGCAGTAAGTGAAACTGCGTTCGCTAGACCGAGACCGCCGGCCATAAGCGTGCCGTCGGTATGGCGAACACCCTTGGGCGCAGAGGTTGTCCCGGAGGTGTAGTAAATCCAACGGACTTCGTCGCCGTTGGTCGGAGCCGGAGGAAGCGTGTATGGCTCGGCCTGTGGCAACTGGTCATACGCAATCATCACGGTTGGCTCGATACCGAGATCGTCCATGATGCGCCCGGCCATCGCGTTGAAATCGAAGCCGTTCCAATCACCCGGGATCAGGAAATATTCGGCGTTGGTTTGCTGAAGAACGAACCCAACTTCACGGTCACGGTAAATAGGGATGATTGGGTTCTGCACCGCACCAATACGCGCAAGCGCAAGTGATGTGATGACAGTTTCAATACGAGTCGGGAGCTGCCATGTGACGCGCGAACCGTGGCGCATTCCGAATTCGTGGAATCCGGCGGCTACTCGTTCGGAGATATCGCGGAGTTCTTTGAAGGTGATTTCACGGTCATCTTCGATGAGAGCAACTACGTCTGGGGTCGCAGCGGCGCGAGCCTCAACCAACTCCCACATCGTGGATGCCTTTTCAACCGACGTCACTTCAGCCACAGATTCCTCCTCATTGCGGACGACATATCTTGCCCTGTCAACACTGCCCGCATCACCACCGGGCGTGATTTCTCTGTCCATGTCATCATGAGCCCATGACGGAAATGATGAAGGCGTACCGCATCGTCGAGTGGGAACATCCTCCAGAATTGACCGAAGCGCCCATCCCGGTACCTGGCCCCGGGGAAATCCTTGTCGAAGTTGCTGGAAATGGACTCTGCCATTCCGACGTAGGCATGGCACTCGCCCCTGCAGCATTTATGGAGCCCCTTGGCTGGCGGGTTCCCTTCACCCTCGGTCACGAGGTCGGAGGCCATGTGGCTGCCCTTGGCGCCGGAGCATCTGGCTTTGAGGTTGGTGATGCTGTGGCGGTGATGAGCCCCCACTCCTGTGGCCACTGCATTTGGTGCGCTCGTGGTCAAGACAACAACTGCGACGACTCAATCGTTGGTCGCGGATACGGGATCGATGGTGGCCTTGCTCGTTACGTACTGGTCGCCACGACGCGTGAACTTGTGAAGCTCCACACCCTTGATCCCGTTGTCGCCGGACCACTGACAGACGCGGGCGCGACCTCGTACCACGCAGTGAAGCGGACCCTTCCGCGGATCCCACCAGGCGGCACGGCTGTCGTCATTGGTGCGGGTGGTCTGGGTGCCTACGCCATTCAGCACCTCTTGGCTCTTACAAGTGCTCGCGTCGTCGCCGTCGATGTCTCAACCGATCGATTGGCCTATGCCACCGAGCTCGGAGCCCACGACGTGCTCGAGGGAGTCAATGACGACACAACGACAGAGCTCCACCGCCTTCTTGGTGGGGGCGCAAACGCAGTCTTTGATTTCGTCGGCATCGATCAGACGATCACGCATGGACTTCAGAGCACGGGCAAAGCCGGCGCCTACGCACTCGTCGGCGCGGGCAACGGCTCGTTGCGCGGAACAATGTTCGACAAGCTCCCGCGCGACGGAGAAGTCTTTTCGTTTCAGGCTCCAACAATCGCTGACACACTCGAGGTCATCGCTCTCGCTGAAGGCGGCAAACTTCGCGTCGACGTCGACATCTTTCCTCTTGATCGTGTCGCCGAGGCGTACGAGAAGATGGAACGAGGCGAACTGCGCGGACGCGCTGTCGTAATCCCGGACTGACCAGAGTTTCGATCAGTCGCCGTCTGTCTGCAGATACGGGGTTGCTTGAAGGTCGTCGACCAGCCTCAACATCAACGCTCCAAGTTGAGCGCGCTCTTCGGGGGTCCAATCGATAAGCGCTCGTGAAAGCTGCGCACTTCGGACTCGTTCGAATCGATGCGCCATCGCCCTACCCTCTTCAGTAGCAACAACAAGCACGATGCTTCCGTGCTGAGGGCTCGAACGGCGCTCAACGAGGCCCTCTTCTTCAAGCACTCGAATCTGTCGGCTCACTGCGCCGGTATCCATTCGCGCTGCTCGAGCTAAATCTCCGACCGGCAGCGGATCGCGATCTCCCAAAGCACGCAGGACATTCATGGCCTGCTGTGGAAGCACAACGCGAGCAGCTCCTGCCATGCCTGCGTGAACCCGTCGGCTCGACAGCAACCGTTGCAATCGGGTCAGACCCAAGCGGACTGTCTGCAGCTGCGCTTCGAGATCGTCTTGGTCGTTCAGGTCTTCTTGGTCGGCCACGGGTGTTGAAACTAGGCGCGTTGGAAGGTCAGGCCCTGATGGCCCGGCAAAACATCGATTGGAACGGTGATTTCCACAGGTCTCGTATCCGTGGAATGGGGTTTCCGCTACGGCACCAACTGGAAGTACGGCAAGAAGATGTCGTCGCTCCCGCCGCTGTGGTGGAAGACCACTTCCACTCTCTGGCCGATGGCAACTGCGTCGTCTTCACATCCGACCAGATTCGAGAGAATGAACCAACCCTCGTCCATTGTGACGATGATCGGCACATAGGGGGTGACAAAAGCCGGAGTCACAGGACGCCAAACGCGAGTCCAGCTGTAGATCTCGCCCTGGCCAGAACTCTCGACCCACTCAAGAGACCTCGATGCACACGCGGCGCACAAAAGCGCCGGCGTATGGGTGGCAGCCTTGCAATCGAGGCAACGCTGGAAACGCAAAACACCCTCTCGACAGCCTTGCCAATACGGTTCAGAAAGCGGACCGGGCTGAGGAAGAGGAATATCTCCTGACTGAGGTACCAGCAGACTCATGGCTGTTCCTTTCCGAGAAGAACTACGTCTGTGAAAAGTGCGCCCGAACCGCCTCCGGTGCACATAGCAACCTCAGCACCGTGGACCTGCGAAGAGATGCATTCTCCGCGTAGCTGCTGCACGCCTCGGATCACTCGCTGAAACAACTGCACTGATGCTCCGCCGTGACTGAACGACATCGTTCCGCCATCGGTCGTGATGGGGTGACGGCCTCCAGGTTCTATGACACCAGACATGACATAGTCGCCGCCCTCACCCTCGGCACAGAAGCCAAACGCTTCGAATTGGCGAATCAACTCAAAGGAGAACGGGTCGTAGAACTCACAGACGTCGACATCTGATGGGCCGAGACCAGCAGCGGCGAATGCTTCCTCGGCGGCCCGACGACCGACGTGGCCTGCGACGAGATCTGGCCGACGGACTCCACCGAGATCCCAGACTGGAGGATGTTGATACGACGGCCCAAAGTGATCGGTACCACCACCGAGAAGAAAGACAGGCATTTTTGCTGTGTCCTCAGTTCGGTCAGCCCGAGTGAGAACCAGTGCGGTGCCGCCCTCTGAGGTCATTGCGCAATCAAGAAGATGAAATGGGTCAGCCACCATTCGGCTTTCAAGCACATCTGCTGCCGTAAATGGTCCACGCCCGAAGTAGACCGCGTCAGGGTTTACGTGGCCGTTGTTGCGAATCGTCGCCGCAACATGCGCCATTGATTCAGGCGTTGTTCCATACTTGTGCATGTGCCGTCGGGCCATGAGCGCGAACTCTGCCGCCGTGAACATGCCATATGCGGCCACGAATTCATTCGTTGGACGTGTCCACGGAGCAGTCGACGCGTGCTGCCTGTAACTCCCTGCCTCACCAGTTGCGATCAAGACGTTGTTGGCAAGCCCGCATGCAATCGCCATTGCTCCTTCGATGACGGCAGGAATTCCGAGCGGGGACATCGAACGCCAGGCTGGACCGATGCGACTCTGAAAGAGGAAATTGCTAGCGATCCCACCAACGACGCCATCAATGTCTCTGGGTTCTAAACCCGCGTCGGCGATGGCCCCGAGCGCAGCTTCGAGCGCTATGGATTGCGAATCGTGACCTTCAAGCACACGGGCTTGCTTGGTGTTGTGCACGCCAACGATCGCAACATCGCGAAATGGATGACCCACGGTTATGCCTCACTCCCCCAGCATTGTTTCGCCACAATGGCGACACGGTGCCTCGTTCCTTCCTAGCATCGCATCTATGACTCCTGCTCCCCGACCACTTCCACTCACTTTGGACGATGGCACCGTTCTTGCGGGCGATCTCTATCTTCCAGATTCAGATTCCCGATCTGCCCCCACCGTCATCATGAGTCACGGGTTCTCCGCAACACGCGCAATGGGTCTGCCTTGGTTTGCTGAGCAATTCGCTTCGGCTGGATACGCCGTGTACCTGTATGACCACCGCGGACTTGGCGAGTCTTCGGGAGAGCCGCGCAATGTGGTGAATCCTTGGGTGCAGACCCACGACATGTGGGAAGTTGTCGATCAGCTTCGCTCTCGGCCTGAGGTTCACCCCGACCGCATCGCACTCTGGGGTTCAAGTTTCAGCGGTGGAGAAGCGATTGTTCTCGGTGCTCTTCATCCCGAGATCAAAGCCGTCATCGCGAATGCTCCGTTCGCCGGCATGGGAGACCTCATTGCGAATCCCACACACGCCGAGCAACGCTTCATCGCAATGCGGGTTGCATTTGATAACGCTTCCCTAGACGTCGGCCTCCGTGAAATCGGACCAATGGCGGTTGTTCTCGATTCAGGAATAGAAGCAGCAGTTCTGCCCCACCCCGAATCCTCAGAGTGGTTCCTCGCCAACGGCCCTCAAAATGGCTGGAACAACACCGTGACCATGGTCATGACGACCACGCCGCCATTTGATCCCGGAGCCTGTTCACCCTCGCTCAATGGAACGGCACTCCTCATGGTTGTCGCCACCAACGATGAAGTTGCCTCGACAGCGGTTGCGCTGGACACCTATGAACGCGCTTCAAGTCCGAAACGCCTCGCCATGATTGAAGGCCACCACTTCAGCGCATATGAAGATCCCGGACGCGAAAAGGCTTTCGACGCAATGGTCGACTTCCTTGACGAATTTCTCTGAGACAGCTGCGTGAGGCGTTGTTAGCCCACGACAACGTTTGGACGCGGAATACCTTGCATCTCGCACAATGCGAAGTAGCCAGCCAGCGAGGTTGCGCCATCGGTGACTGATTCGACGTTTCCGTCTGCATCGAGGTTGAGATTCGATCCGTACATGTGGAACCACACCTGGGTGTTGTCTTCGATGCACTGGAGCGTGTGCACAGAACCGGCAGGTTCGTACAAGAACGAACCGGCGCGGTTCACGTAGTCGTATTCCTTGTACTTCCAGCCACCACTGACGGTGTAACCCCAAACAGGACCAGTGTGCTTGTGGGTCTGGACCTCGAAGCCCTTTTGCATGATGTTCTCAACGATCCAAAGACCTTCTTCGATCTTCACCTGCAGAACGCGAAGCTTGTTGCCATTCCCAATTTCAACCCAAGGGAGTTCGTCGGCACCGATGTGAACGGCTTCGGGTGCGTTTGAGTGAACGAGTGTCATGTCCGGAGTCTCCTTGAGTGACGAGTTGCAACGATGTTATGCCGTCAGCGCATCCCACGGACGAGTCGGCCGGGACGGGCCCCCGTGTCGTGGTCGTCTTTTCGGGTGATGACACCGGCCACGACGGTAAAGCGGTAGCCAGTGGCTCGCTGGATCAGTCGATGACCACCGGCGGGCAGGTCGTGGACCAATTCGGGATGCAGCAGGTGAAGATTCTCGAAATCGATCACGTTGAGATCGGCACGCTTCCCAACTTCAAGCGACCCTCGGTCGCCAAGCCCATAAACGGTGGCCGTTTCCAGCGTCTGCATCCGTACCGCTGACTCAAGAGAAAGCCGAGGACCGCGAGACCGGTCTCGGACCCAGTGGGTGAGCACCATGGTGGGCATGCACGCATCGACGAGAAGGTTGCAATGTGCACCGGCATCGGAAACACCAAGGACAGATGCGGGGTGGGTGATCATGTCGTACACACCGTCAAGTCCTGCGTTGGCGTAATTATTGATGCCCGCCATCATGAGTGCACGACCATCGCGATCGAGCATTCGGTCGTACATCATTTCCATCTCGGTAACGCCAGCTGCCGCAGCGAGACCAGCAATGCTCTCTTCATGACCAGGCTCTTGGTCGATGAGTTCACTCATCGGAAAAATGATTGAAGCCCCATTTTGAGCAAAAACGGATATTCCCTCATAGAGCTCTCCACTTGGCGGGAGATCTTCCTCAGAAAGAATCGCTGCTTTCACCTCTGGGTCGCGAAGCCTCGTAACCAGGGCATCGAGATCGCCGTTGGATTCCTCACGCACCTTCCGGAACGTTGGCCTGCGAAGAAACGCGTGCGAAGAGGTCAGTCCAATGAGCAGACCTTGGCTCTTGGCTGAGACCTGAGGAATAACGAGCGCACCGTCTGATCGCGCCTCGAGACAACG
>Ga0068877_10001789_pt1 | contig 17591 bp, 17 predicted proteins | sample NOAtaG_FD_66437 | JGI IMG/M metagenome (GOLD analysis project Ga0068877, IMG submission 66437) | Freshwater lake microbial communities from Lake Erie, under a cyanobacterial bloom - NOAA_Erie_Diel6S_1000h metaG | ecosystem: Environmental > Aquatic > Freshwater > Lake | place: USA: Ohio, Lake... | reverse complement strand
CCCATGCCCGGAATGCCGGTGACGAGCAGTACGCAGTCGGAGAAACGGGACAGGTGCAGCAGTTGTTCAACTGTCTCCTGACGGGCACCTCCAGGGTAGAACAATCCCTGCACCCCGCCCTCGGCGAAGGGATCCCGATCGAGGTTGTAATGTCTGTACCAGTCGTCCTCGGACGAAAGAGTGGGTTCTACGCGTCTCATGCCGTCAGGGCCTCCGAGGCTCGCGTTGACGCCTCCAGCAACTCCAGCAGTGCGCTTTCGGGGAAATCCCTGCTGAGCACGGCCTCGCCTATCCGGCGCAACAACACGAGACGGATCCGACCCGAACTGGACTTCTTGTCGCCGCGCATCAGGGACAGCAGATCGGCAGCATCCAGGCCCGGCGGGGGTGCGACGGGCAGGCCGAAACGGGCAATGAGCGTGCGGATGTCCAGCAGGTCTTCGGCCGAAAGCCAGCCGAGCTCATGGGAGAAGCGCGCGGCCATGACCATACCAATCGCCACGGCCTCTCCATGCAGAAGGCTGCGATATCCCGTGGCGGTTTCGATGGCGTGGCCGAAGGTATGCCCGAAATTCAGCAAGGCGCGTGATCCGCCCTCCTCCTCGCGCTCGTCGGCCGCCACTACACGGGCCTTGTTTGCGCAGGAGCGGCGCACGACCTCGACCAGGCTGGCAGACTCGCGCGCGGCGATCGCGGCAGCATTGGCGCTGATCCATGCGTGGAAGGGCGCGTCACCGATCAGCCCGTACTTGAGCACCTCGGCAAGCCCCGCCGCGTATTCACGAACGGGCAGCGTGGACAGCGTATCGATATCGGCGATCACGGCGCGTGGCTGATGGAACGCACCGATCATGTTCTTGCCACGCGGATGGTTCACCGCAGTCTTGCCGCCAACAGAAGAGTCAACCTGCGCCAGCAAGGTCGTGGGAATCTGAACGAAGGACACGCCGCGCTGGTAGGTCGCAGCCGCAAATCCCGTGATGTCACCGACAACGCCACCGCCCAACGCGACCAGCGTGCAGTTGCGGTCGCAACGCGCCGAGAGCAGCGCATCGTAGAGGTCTGACAGCACCGCGAGATTCTTGTGCTCCTCGCCATCGGGGAGGATCTTCACCAGAGCCACACGCTCACCCAGGACGGCGCGCACGCGCTCCAGATACAGAGGCGCCACCGTGGTGTTGGTGACCACGGCCACGCGTGCGTCACCCAGAAGCCGGGTAAACAGGGAGGCGTCGTCAAGCAGCCCGCGACCGATGTGTATCGGGTAGCTGCGGGAGCCGAGCTGGACGTCGAGAGATGCAGCCTGCATCCGATCCTTTCCTGGCGCCGCCCGGAAACAGGGCGGAAGGTGGAAGCTTAGCCAGCTTCGCGCAGGCCGGCCAGTTCCGCGGAACTCAGTCGGTGGCAGCGCCCAGGCGTTCGACGATCTCGCCCGCCACATTGCTGGCGCTCCGGCGATCGGTATGGACGACGATATCGGCAATCTCGAGGTAGAGCGGATGCCTGAGGGCAAGCAGATCGCCGAGAACCTTCTCCCGGTCGGGTGTCTGGAGCAGGGGCCGCTTGCGGTCTCGTTTGGTGCGGGAGAGTTGCTCGCGAACGGAGGTCTCGAGGTACACCACGGAGCCCATGCCGGACAACAAGCGGCGGTTCTGGTCGCGCATCACGGCGCCCCCTCCGGTCGCGAGTACCATCCCTGATTGCTCGGCCATCTCGTCGATGATGGCCGTCTCACGATCACGGAAGCCGGGTTCTCCCTCGACATCGAAAATCCAGGAGATCGAGGCTCCGGTGCGTTCCTCTACCAGTGTGTCCGAATCGCGGAACACGAAGCCGAGCCGCCCGGCGAGCAGGCGCCCGATGGTGCTCTTCCCAGAGCCCATCGGGCCAACGAGCACCACATTGCGCGCCGGCGGCATGCAGCGCCGCGCGTCAGTTGAGCAGTCGATCGCCGATGATCTTCGGCGTGATGAAGATCAGCGTCTCGGTCTTGCTCGCTTCTTTGCTGTCCTTCTTGAACAGCCGGCCCAGATAGGGAATGTCTCCCAGCACCGGGGTCTTGGTCTGGCTGATGATTTCCTCGGTCTTGAACACGCCGCCCAAGACCACGGTCTGGCCGTTGTCGACAAGCACCTGGGTGTCGAGGGCCGTGGTGTCGATGGTCGGGATCTGGGACCCGAACTCACCCGTGATGAACTCGCCAACCGAATCCTGGTTGATGGTGAGCTTCATCATGATCCGATCATCGGGCGTGATGTGCGGTGTGACATCGAGCTTCAAGACAGCTTCCTTGAACTCCACCGTGGTCTCGCCCGAGGCAGATGCCTTCTGGTAGGGGATCTCTGTTCCCTGCGAGATCGTGGCTTGCTGCTTGTCACCCGTGATCACTTTGGGTTGGGAGACGATCTCGCCGTGGCCGGAGGCCTCGAGAGCGGAGAGTTCGGCCTGCAGCAGCAGATCGTTCGAGGTGAAGCCGATGGCGATGGAGCTCGTGCCTGAACCGGTTGCGCCCAGGTCTACAGCGAGGCCGTCGGGGAAGGTGGTTGTGCCTACATCTCCACCACTGATCTCGGCCAGGGTCTCCTGACTGCCACCAATGGTCCAGGTGCTGTTGTCGTTCTCGTCGTTGATGCCGGCACCGCCCCACTTGACGCCCAGCTGGCGGGAGAAGTCTGTGGAGGCGATCACGATGCGGGCCTCGATCATCACCTGGCGGACCGGGATGTCGATCGATTTGATCAGGCGGCGCAGTTCCTCAAGCTTGTCCCCGGTTTCGGTGACCATGAGAGAGTTGGTGCGCTCATCAACGATGACCGACCCGCGCGAGGACAGGATGCTCGCCTCGCGTTGGCCTGAACCACTGCCACCACCTTGCGCAGCACCGCTGGCGACGCTCTGGCCACCGCCGCTGCGCCCGAAGAGCTTGAAGATCTCTTTGGCGTCGGCGTACTTGACCTGGATGAACTCAGTCTGCAGCGGAGCAAGTTCCTCCAGCTGCCGGTTGGTCTCGAGCTCCTGGCGCTCACGCTCGGCAATTTCAGCGGCAGGCGCCACCATCAGCACATTGCCGGTCTGGCGCTTGTCGAGGCCCTTGGTCTTGAGGATCAGGCTCAACGCCTGATCCCACGGTACGTTCTGGAGACGAAGGGTGATACGGCCAGACACGGTGTCGCTGGCGACAAGGTTGAGGTCGGTGAAATCAGCAATCAGCTGAAGCACCGCGCGCACCTCGATGTCCTGGAAATTGAGTGAGAGTTTCTCGCCGGTGAACTCGAAATCGCGCTTCTTGCGCTCGACTTCCTGCTTGGTGAGAGGTTTCACCGCCACCACATAGGTGTTGTCGGCCTGGTAGGCCATGTAATCGTATTCACCCGTCACTTTGATGGCGATACGGGCCTGGTTGCCGCTTTGATTCACGTCCACGGACTGAACCGGTGTGGCGAAATCCACGACGTCATAACGGCGGCGCAGCTCATCGGGCACGCCCGTCTCGAAGAAACCCACGTTGATGGTGTTGCCCTCGAGGCGCACGTCTACGTCTGCGCCCGGATCGCTCAGCGACAGTTCGATACGGCCTTCGCCGCTTTCTCCACGGCGGAAATTGAAATCTGTAATGCCATGACCAGAGACAGGGGCGGGTGTCGACGACGACATCGCGGAAGTGTCGGTGGTCTTCAGGTACTCCTGGACGCCACCGCTGCCAACGGCAACGACCAGCTCATCGCCATTGATGCTCGCCTGATAGGGAGCAACCTCGACCAGATTGACGATGACGCGCGTGCGACCACCGGACTCAACCACCACGACGCTTTGCGCGTTGTCGAAGGCAAGCGTGTGCTTCTTCTGGGCGAGCTTGCTCGATACACCGGGAAGGTCGAGCGCGATACGCGCAGGCTTGTCGATGGTGTACCCCTGGGGAGCGGGCGGCGTTCCGTCGAACTTCATGCGGATCTCGAACTTGCCCCCTGGCAGTGCGTTGAAGCCGATATCCGTCATCGACGGTCCTTGGGCAAGGGCCACTGCGGACGGCAGGAGCCAGACCGCAAGGGTTACCAGAACCGCACGGGGCAAGCCGCGCAACACGGCAAGGATTTCAGGAATCATGATGGCCACCCTGTCCATACTGTCTCCACGCACTACTTTTCTTCCGTCAATGTGATCGTGCGGGGCTTGCGTATCCATCCCCCCACCCCGTTGGGTACGATTTCTTCAACACCGATACTGGTCTCGGTGGTCTCCACGATCTTGCCGTGGTCCTTTCCCACATAGTTGCCCACCCGGACACGGTGCACACCACCTTCTCCGTCGGCCAACAGCGCCCACATCGCGTCCTTTTGAGCCAAGGTCCCGACCATGGAAAGCTGTTCGAAATTGAAACGCTCCAGGAACTCCCTGGGCCGCAGCAGATCCGGCTTGACCTCCGAACCCGGGGCAATCGCAGCGGTCTCTTTTGCGCTGAGGGGCTTGTCGAAGGGTGCGCGCAGGGACTGCGCAGAATACGTAAAGGACTCGTAGGGCTTGAACACGGGAATGGGCTCGATGGCCCCCTTGGGCCGCGCCCTTACCTCGGTCATCCAGGTATCGAGATCCGAAAAGTCCACGCCACACCCACCCAACAGGGCGGCGCAGACAAGGATGCTTGCCGCGCGCTTCATGCCCATCACTCCTCACCCTTGTAGCGGTAGGTCTTCGCGGTGATCTGCATCGACAACTCGCCCGAGCTTCCGCCAGGAGCGATCTTGAAATCGTGCAGGGTGACGATACGTGGCAGACCGGCAACACCGCTGGCGAATGCGCCGAGGTCGTGGTAGGTCCCCGTGAGGTTGATGTCGATGGGCAGCTCCACGTAGAACTCTGCCGTCTGCTCACCCTGCAGGGCAATGCTGGAGAACTTGAGGCCGGAATCCACCCCTTTCTCGGTGATGTCTTCCAGCAACCCGGGCACCTCGGTGTCTTTCGGCAACTGCCCGAGCAGGGCGCCGAACTGTTCTTCCATCTCCTTCAGCTGGTCTCGCAATGCATCAAGGTTGGCGACCTGGAAGGCTTTCGCCTCGAATTGCGTGCGAAGCTCACCCTCGGTGGTTCTTACCCCCTCAAGCTCCAGCTGCAGATTCTTCAGGTGCTGGTTGTACCCAAGGAAACAAGCACCGCCGAAAGCCAGCACCCATGCCACGACCTTCACCGGCATCGGCCATGAGCCGATGTTATCGAGCGTCAGGTCGGAGAGCTGGATCTCCTGGAGGGATTTCATCATGTCAGCGAGTGCCATGGGCTATTCCTCCTCGCCTTCACCGGCCTTGCCGGGCATCGTGACGGTCACTGTCATGTCGAAATCGTTGCCCTGCTCCCCGAATTCCGGGTTTGCCTTGACGTTCTTCAGGATCGGGTTGGCAAACCACTCTGAGGCCTCGAGCTTGCGCATGAGGCTGGAAACGCGGTTGTTGGACTCTGCCGTGCCCTGGATGGTGATCGCTGAGCCGGCACGCTGGATGCCCCTGTAGTAGACGCCTTCGGGCAACGAACGGACGATCTCGTCGAAGATGCGCACGATAACGGGGCGGGTGCCCTGCAGATCCTGGATGACCTTCATGCGGTCAATGAGCTGGTTACGACGGGTCTGGAGGTCCTTGATCTCCGCGACCTGACGATCAAGCTTGGCGATCTCCCCGCGAAGGTATTGGTTGCGCTGGTTCTGGCCGTCGATCTGGCTCGAGATCACGAGGTGAGCGATCACGACGACCACGAGGCCAAGGAAGACAACTGCACCAAGAATGGCAAGGAATTCCTTGCGCAGTTGCTCCCTGCGCTGCTCCCGCCAGGGAAGTAGGTTGATGTTTGCCATCAGTCGAAGCTCCTCATGGCGAGACCGCAGGCAATCATCAGCGCGGGAGCGTCATTGGCAAGCGCCTGGGCGTTCACGCGCGAGGAAACCCCCATGTCCTTGAAGGGATTTGCCACGATGGTAGGCGTGCCGAGCCTTTCCTCTACTGCTGCGGCAAGCCCGGCCAGAGATGCAACGCCACCGGCAAGCACCACATGGTCGACATCGTTGTACTGGGTTGAGGAGAAGAAAAACTGCAGCGAGCGGGTGACCTGCTGGATCACCGCATCCCGGAACGGCTGCAGGACCTCCTGCTCGTAATCCTCCGGAAGGCCGCCCTCTTTTTTGGCAAGGCCCGCCTCCTGAACGCTCAACCCGTAGCGTCGCTGGATTTCCTCGGTCAGCTGACGACCACCAAAAAGCTGCTCGCGGGTATAGATGGTGCTACCCCCCGCCAGAACACTCAGCGTGGTCATGGTCGAACCGATGTCGACGATCGCCACCGTGTACTCGTCATCGAGCGTGAGCTGGGGCAAGATCAGGCCAAAGGCCCTCTCCATCGCATAGACTTCAACATCGACCACGCGAGGCACGAGGCCTGCAGCTTCGATGACCTCGACACGGGTATCGACGTTTTCCCTTCGACAGGCTGCCAGCAGTACCTCTACTTGGTCCGGCCCGCGGTCGGACGGGCCCTGGATCTCGAAATCGATGGCAACTTCGTCCAGAGGGTAGGGAATGTACTGATCCGCTTCGACGTTTATCTGGGCCTCGAGGGCGTCATCGGAGAGCCCGCCCGCCATGTCGATGATCTTGGTGATGACGGCTGAGCCGGCAACCGCGACCGCGACATCCTTGGATTTGGTCTTTGAGCGAGACACGACGTCAGCAAGGGTGCGAGCGACGGCGTCAACGTCTGCGATGTTCTTTTCGACCACCGAGTTCGGTGGCATGGGCTGAACACCGTAGCTTTCAACGGTGAACCTGTCACCGCTACGGCTGAGTTCAAGGAGTTTCACGGAGGTCGAACTGATATCGACACCCAGAACAGGAGGAGTCTTTCGTTTAAAGAGCCCTAACACGTTGTATTTCCTGGTGAATCCGTGGTTTTGCAACCCTACACCGCACTAACCGATGGCGAGCCAATGGTAAGAGTAGTCCAAAACTTTGTGGCGGTTGGAAAAACTTTGTGATGCCATCCACTTTGTGAAACCCTTCGTGTTATCGGCCAGTATGCGTCCAAGTGTAGTGCTCCTGAAGCGACTGGCCATCGCCGCGTTCCCGGTCATGGCCCTCGGGCTGATGGCCATGATGGGCACCTACCTCTATTTGTCACCGCGGCTGCCCCCTGTGGATGTACTGCGGGATGTTCGCGATCAGGAGCCCCTGCGGGTCTACAGCAACGACGGCCTGCTGATGGGCGAGTTCGGTGAGATGCGGCGCACACCCGTGCGCTTCGAACAGGTTCCGGAACAGCTGATAAATGCCTTCCTGGCCGCTGAGGACGCCCGCTTCCTCGAGCACGGGGGTATCGATGTGCCAGGACTGCTCCGGGCTGCGTGGGAGTTGGCCACCACCCGCAGCATCCAGTCAGGCGGCAGCACGATCACCATGCAGGTGGCACGCAATTACTTCCTGACCCGTGAACAGTCGTTCATGCGGAAATTCACCGAGATCCTTCTGGCGCTCCGGATCGAGCGGGAGCTCGACAAACAGCAGATCCTCGAGCTCTACCTGAACAAGATTTTCCTCGGCTACCGTGCCTACGGCATAGAGGCGGCAGCACAGGTCTACTACGGCCGGTCGATTAACCAGCTCAGCCTGTCGGAATCCGCGATGATCGCGGGACTGCCGAAGGCACCTTCCACCAGCAATCCGCTGGAAAATCCCGCGCGCGCCCAAGAGAGGCGTGACTGGATCCTTGGACGGATGCTGGAGCTCGAACTGATCGACGAAGCCGAGCACCGGCAAGCGGTGTCCGAGCCGGTCACAGCCAGCTATCACGGCTCGCATATAGAGCTTGACGCAGACTACGCCGCCGAAATGGTGCGCGCCGAGATGATCCGTCGCCACGGGGTTGACGCCTACACCGGCGGTTTCGTCGTGCGCACCACGATCGAAGGCAAGATGCAGCGTCAGGCGCAGGCCGCGATAGTGGCGGGATTGCTGGCGTACGACCAGCGCCACGGATGGCGCGGTGCCGAGCGCCATCTGGAAGAGCCGGCCGAGGCCTGGCCCGCAGTGCTCGCCGACATCCCGCGGGTAGCAGGGCTGGAGGCAGCCGTTGTCACCGTGGTGGAGGAGAAGTCGGCGGTAGTGCAACGCGCCGATGGGAGCGCGCTGACGTTGGGCTGGGAGCAAGGACTGTCATCGGCAAGGCCGTACATCAGCGCTGACTACCGCGGACCCGCACCCCGCACGGCCTCGGAGGTGTTGCGTCGCGGAGATGTGGTTCGCCTCCAATCCCTGGAGGACGGCAGCGTCAGGCTCGCGCAGATACCCGCGGCTCAGGGAGCCATCGTATCGCTGGATGGCAAGGATGGCGCCATCCTTTCCTTGGTGGGAGGCCTCGATTTTCGCCAGAGCAAGTTCAACCGGGCGGCCCAGGCGTTGAGGCAACCGGGCTCGAACATAAAGCCATTCATATATGCCGCTGCGATGGAGCATGGATTCACGCCCGCATCCATGATCAACGATGCCCCGGTAGTCTTCCAGGATCCCGGTCTCGAGAAAGTCTGGCGCCCGGAAAACGACAGCGGCAAGTTCTACGGCCCGACCAGCCTGCGCAATGCGCTTGTGAACTCCCGGAACCTGGTATCGATTCGCCTGCTTCAGCAACTCGGCATCCCGATAGCGGTCGACTATCTCGCGAATCTGGGGTTCAAGCGTGAATCCATACCGCCGAACCTGTCGCTTGCGCTGGGCACCCTGGTCACTACGCCCCTGCAAGTGGCATCGGCCTACGCCGCGTTGGCAAACGGGGGATACCGCGTCGAAGCGCACCTGGTGCGCGAGGTCAAGCGCGTGAGCGGGGAGATCATCGAGCAGCCTGAACCGCTCAGGGCCTGCCCGGAATGCACATCCATGGCGTCGGCTGAGGTCACTGAACCTGCATCCCTTGAGGAACTCGTTGCGCAGAGCGAAGGCCCTGCGGGCGCAGCGCCCTCACCCACGCCGGCACCGCGCCTGGCGCCGCGGGTGATGGACCCACGGGCGGCCTACATGGTGGACAGCATTCTGAAGGAGGCGGTCAAACGCGGCACTGGCCGCCGGGCCATGGAGCTCAAGCGCGACGATATCGCTGGCAAGACGGGCACCACCAACGGCCCCATGGACGCCTGGTTCTCTGGCTACGTTGGCACTCTGGTCACAACAGCCTGGCTTGGCTTCGACCAGAACACGTCGCTTGGCAAGAACGAATTCGGCGGCTCAGCGGCAGTACCGGTCTGGGTGGCCTACATGCGTGAGATCGTGAAAGACCTGCCAACGCAGGAGCGGCCGCGGCCCGAGGGGCTGGTGAGTGTTCGCGTGGATCCCCAAACAGGCCTGCTGGCCGCACCGGGGCAGTCAAACGCCGTGTTCGAACTCTTCCCGCTGGAGAACGTCCCTTCGGTCACGCCCGACGGCGATGAATACCAGGACCCTTACACTCCGGACGAGTACAACACCCACGAGATCTTCTGAGCCGCCAGAGGGCGCATTCAGCCGTTAGCGCGCACCGAAACCGCCAATGGATGCCGAACCCGCAGACTCCACGGAGGGTAGGAGTCCTTGCCGCGGGACGTAGCGTTTCGCCATGTGAGCCATCCACGGGCTTCGACCGTCTGGCCTCTGAGAGACTCCGGCATGGAGTGGGGAAACTGTTTCCAGTCGGAGCGGTCCACCCGCAGGGAGACGCGGCCATCGAGCTCGATCCACCAGCTCGACCGCGCACGGGCGACACGGGTCACTCGGCCACGAAGGGTGCGAAACCCCTGTTCGCCATCGTGCAGGCGCGTCACCGGGAGGACATCCTCCCGCCACAGCCCTCGCCGGGCGGCTCGCGCGCGCTCCTCAGCTGCATGGAAACAAGCCGCGAGGCTCAGGTTCGGGGGTACCACGATCTGTACGGCGAGCCCTGCCTCCAGCAAGGCCTCCTCCAGGCTGCGTCCGTCGGCGCGAAAGGCATGGGCCAGGGTGCGTTTGTAGTGATCCTGCGGATCCTGTCCTATGCCGATCCTGAGGGGCCCGCCTCCCAGAAATCGTTTGGCAAAACGGGTCGCCGCATCCGCACCTGCCTCTTCCTCGCGTCCGTAGTGCGCTTTCTCGGGTGTATTCACACCGATCAGGCGAACACGGCGTCCATCGGAAAGGGCAAGGGTGTCGCCGTCGAGCACCCTCTCAAGCCCTACCTGCTGTAACGGCATGGGCGGAGTGCAATCGGCGACCGCCGAGAACGCGGGTGAGGAAAAGAGGAAAGTCAGAAGAGAGAAAACAGAAACGGCCGCGAATGCGGCCGTTTTCAACGGTACCATCCAGAGGCGACCCGAAGGCCGCATTCCGGGAGGTATCAGCGGCGCGAGGCCGCTGCGCCGAAGCGCTTCTTGAAGCGGTCGATGCGGCCGCCGGTGTCCAGGACCTTCTGCTTGCCGGAGTAGAAGGGGTGGCACTTGGAGCAGACGTCGAGGCTGAGCTCGCGCGCCAGCGTGGAGCGGGTCTGGATCACGTGGCCGCAACTGCAAGAAGCGGTAAGAGCGCCGTACTTCGGGTGGATATCGGCTTTCATGCTGGAACCTCCGAGGCGCCCCTGAAGCTTGGCGGGGCGGGCCGTGACAGCATCAGCTGCCGCTAAAAAGAGGGCGGCATACTAGGCCGCTATCCCGGGCATGGCAAGCCCGGCCACTGCGACTGTGGAAAAAGCCACGGGAAGCGGTGATAGACTCCACCGCCCGCGCCACGACGCACCTGCCCGCGCATGCCCGACGACCTGATACTCCGCGTGGCCGTCCCGGCACCGCTTCGCCAATCGCTCGACTACTTGCCGCCCCCGGAGGGCACAGAGGTGAGACCGGGCGTGCGTGTGGTCGTCCCCCTCGGCAAGAGGAAGGTTGTAGGAGTGGTGGTGGATGTCGTCTCAGGCAGTTCTCTTTCCGGGAACCGGCTGAAACAGGCACTGGCGATCCTGGATCCGGAACCGATCCTGTCCCGCGACATACTGGATCTGTGCCTCTTCGCAGCGCGCTACTACCACGCCACGCCCGGAGAGGCGGTCGTGAATACACTGCCTGCCGCGCTGAGAAGCCTGCCGAAATCAGCCATCCGGAAGAGCAGTCTCCAATGGCGTGCGGCCCCACAGGCCGAGGCCCTGCCAGCGTCGGCACTCTCACGTTCGCCACGGCTCAGCGCGGCGTTGGCATTTCTGCGCGAACACGGCCCCGCGAGCGACGTAGCCTGTCGCCTCGCGGGCATCACAGCCGCGCAGCTGCGCACCCTGCACTCCCGGGGGCTGGCCTTCGCGGAGCCTGGCCTGGAGCCTCCGGACAAGGGCTCGGACACAGGCCCCGAGCCGCTTTTTACGGTCCCGAAACCCAGCGCTGCCCAGGAGGCTGTACTGCAGGTTTTGTTCAGCCAGCAGGGGGGATTCGCATGCAGCCTGCTGGAGGGCGTGACGGGCAGCGGAAAGACCGAGGTTTACCTGCGTCTCATCGAGCGCGTGCTCGGGGAAGGGGGACAGGCGCTGGTCCTCGTGCCGGAGATCGGGCTCACCCCACAGACCAGACAGCGCTTCGTGGAACGCTTTGGCGCGCGAGTGGGGGTACTGCATTCTGGCCTTGGCGATCGAGAGCGGGAACGGACCTGGCGACAGGCCGCCTCAGGGAAGCTGCGGGTGCTGATCGGCACGCGATCCGCGCTGTTCACCCCGATGCCCGATCTGGGCGTGATCGTGGTGGACGAAGAGCACGACGGTTCCTTCAAGCAACAGGAAGGTTTCCGTTACTCGGCGCGCGACCTCGCCGTCTACCGCGCGCGCCAGCGCAACATCCCTATCGTACTGGGTAGCGCCACCCCCTCCACCGAAAGCCTCGCCAACTGCAGGGCCGGACGTTTCCATCACCTCGAACTTCCGCAGAGGGCAGGCGGCGCCAGCGCACCTTCCACCAGGTTGCTGGATGTCCGGGGCCAGACACTGGACGGCGGATTGTGTGCGGAGGTCATCGATGCGATCGGCACGCAACTTGGCGCCGGCAACCAGGTGCTCGTATTTCTGAACCGGCGTGGCTGGGCGCCACTGCTCTCCTGTTCGGACTGCGGCTGGATGGCAGACTGCCACCAGTGCGACGCAAGACTCACTCTGCACCGGGCACAGAACCTGTTGTGGTGCCACCACTGCGATACACGCACGCCTACGCCCTCGCGCTGCCCCGGCTGCCACAGTGCGCGCCTGGTGGCGCTGGGTGCGGGAACAGAACGTACCGAGCATACGCTGCAACGCCATTTCCCCTCGTTCCCCGTGCGTCGCATCGATCGGGGCACGATGCAAGGTGCAGCAGCCATTGAAAAGCTCTACGAAGAGACCACCTCGGGAGAACCCTGCATCCTTGTCGGCACACAAATGCTGGCGAAGGGTCATCACTTCCCGGCCGTCACCCTGGCGGTGATCGTAGACCTCGATGGCGGTCTCTTCAGCGCCGACTACCGCGCCGCGGAGCGTACTGGCCAGCTGCTGGTGCAGGTGAGCGGGAGGGCGGGGCGCGCGCAGCGGCCCGGAGAGGTGCTGATACAAACGCTGCACCCGGGGCACCCGTGGCTGAAGAGGCTTCTGAGTGGCGGTTATCGGGCGTTCATCGACCCGCTGCTGGCCGACAGGGAGAGCGGCGGACTGCCACCCTTCGGACACGCCGCCGTGCTGCGGGTGGAAAGCCCGCGCGAGCGCAGTGCCTCAGATCTGCTGGCCACACTGAAGCGAGATCTTCGCGCAGACTTCCCCGGGCTGGAGGTGGTAGGGCCGGTACCAGCCCAGATGGCCAAGCGCGCGGGACGCTATCGCATCCAGCTACTGCTGCGCGATACCCGTCGGGCTCCCCTGCATGCCGCACTTGAACAGGCTTGCCAACGACTGGATGCGCACCGCTTCGCCGCGCACGAACGCTGGCAGGTGGATGTGGATCCTCTTGACGGTGCCTGAGCCTGCACGGATGGCGGGATCCCGAATGAGCGTCAATAATTGGGTCCGCCAGCGAGCCCCGGGGCCGGGGTCCATCGCCAGAGCCACACGAGCCGTTGCATGACCCACGATTTCGCCAGACAGCGTGCCGCGCGCAACAGCCGCGAGAGAAAGGGCTCCTCACCCCCCTGGATGTGGTTCGCGAGCGGTCTGGTCATCGGGGTGTTGCTCAGTTTTCTGGTTTACCTCGCGACATTTGCCCCCGACCCAGCCAGGCCTGCGGTTGCGACCACCACAACTACTCCGTCGCCAACACCTGAGCCAACGCAGAAGTCCCCCCAACACAAGCCGGAATTCAGTTTTTACTCCGATTTGCCAAAGATCACCGTGGACAGGTCTGCACGCGAGGAGCCTGCACCCGCTGAGAAGCCAGCAGCGGCCCCTCCCGCGCACACCGAAAATGCAGCGGAGCAGCAGGGCGCCGGGACAGAGCCTCCCGTGCCGGCGCCCATCAAGGCGCCACCCGTGAAAAACGCGGTAGAGGTCCCGGAACCCGTAGCGCTCACACTGCAAGCTGGCGCATTCCGGGACGCGGCCGATGCGAACCGCCGCCGGGCAGACATCACTCTGCTGGGGTACCCTTCTCGCGTAGAAACCGTGACGGGGGCTTCGGCTGGTGCGCGCTACCGCGTGCAAGTGGGCCCCTTTGCCGACGCCGCAGCGCTCGCAGGCGCGAAGGGCGCCCTCAAGGACCAGGGCATCGAGGTCCGCTGAGCGAGTGCAGTGACCACGGTTGAAACCGGGTCTCAGGCACCCCATATCGCTGCAGGTTGCCCGATGCGCCCCCCCACATCACCCAGAGGCCTCCATGGAACAGTTCCACGGCACCACCATTGTCTCGGTTCGTCGCAACGGCCACGTTGCCATCGGCGGTGACGGACAGGTGTCGATGGGCAATACCGTGATGAAGTCGAACGCCCGCAAGGTGCGTCGTCTCTATCACGGCCGGGTGATTGCCGGTTTCGCCGGCGGCACGGCAGACGCCTTCACCCTGTTCGAACTCTTCGAGGCGCAACTCGAGAAATACCAAGGCCAGCTGGCGCGGGCGGCCGTGGAGCTTGCCAAGGCCTGGCGCACCGAGCGCTCGTTGCGCCGGCTCGAGGCGCTGCTTGCCGTCGCCGACCGACAACACTCCCTGATCATCACCGGCAACGGCGATGTGATCGAACCCGAGGACGCGCTGATTGCTATCGGCTCGGGCGGCCCCTACGCGCAGGCCGCAGCGCGGGCCATGCTGGCGCACACTGAGCTCGGCGCCCGCGAGATCGTCGAGAGCGCGCTCGGCATCGCCGCCGACATCTGCATCTACACCAACCACAACCGCAGCATCGAGGAACTCGAGGCGGCGGACTAAGCAAGGATTTTCCCCGCATGTCGAGCATGACCCCGCGCGAGATCGTGCACGAACTCGATCGCCACATCGTGGGCCAAAACGCCGCCAAGCGCGCCGTGGCGGTTGCGCTGCGCAACCGCTGGCGGCGGATGCAGCTCGACACGGCTCTCGCCACCGAGATCACGCCCAAGAACATCCTGATGATTGGCCCGACCGGCGTGGGCAAGACCGAGATCGCCCGTCGCCTCGCGCGGCTCGCGAACGCGCCGTTCCTGAAAGTCGAGGCCACCAAGTTCACCGAAGTGGGCTATGTGGGGCGCGACGTGGAGTCGATCGTGCGGGATCTGGTCGATGTGTCGATCAAGATGCACCGCGAGACCGAAGTAGCGAAGCTCAAGGACCGCGCGCTCGACGCCGCCGAAGAGCGCGTGCTCGATGCGCTGGTGCCCGCCGCGCGCGGCGCCGAGCCCGCCGACCGCCACTCCGCCGCACGGCAGCTCCTGCGCAAAAAGTTGCGCGAAGGCGAGCTCGACGACAAGGAAATCGACATCGAAGTCTCGGCTGTGCCCACAGGCGTGGAGATCATGACGCCGCCCGGCATGGAGGAGCTGAGCAGCCAGCTGCAGGGGATGTTCGCCAACCTGGGCGCGACCCGGAAGAAATCCCGGCGCCTCAACGTGAAAGCGGCGCTCGCGCAACTCGCCGACGAAGAAGCCGGCCGCATGCTGAACGAGGAAGAACTCAAGCGCCGCGCGGTGCTCGCCGCCGAGCAGACCGGCATCGTGTTCATCGACGAGATCGACAAGGTGGCGCGCCGCTCGGAATATGCCGGGGCCGATGTGTCACGCGAGGGCGTGCAGCGCGATCTGCTGCCGCTGATCGAGGGCTGCACCGTGAGCACCAAGCACGGCACGGTGCGCACCGACCACATCCTGTTTATCGCCTCGGGGGCTTTCAGCCTCGCCAAGCCCTCGGACCTGATTCCTGAACTGCAGGGTCGCCTGCCCATCCGCGTGGAGCTCGAGGCGCTGGGTGTCGAGGATTTCGTCCGCATCCTCACCGAGCCCGATGCCTCGCTCACGGCACAGTATGCGGCGCTGCTCGGCACCGAGAATGTGCGCGTGGAGTTCGCTTCAGACGGGATCCGGCGCCTCGCCGAGGTGGCTTTCGAAGTGAACGAGCGCACCGAGAACATCGGCGCGCGGCGACTGCACACGGTGATGGAGCGCCTGCTGGAAGGCGCCTCCTTCGAGGCCGCCGACAAGGGCTCAGCCACCTCGCCGTGGCACATCATGGTGGATGCGGCCTACGTCGATGCCGAGCTCGGCGAGCTCGCCCGTGATGAGGATTTGAGCCGGTATATCCTGTAAGCTGCCCTCCCCGCGGCAGACCATCGGCCCATGAGCGATACCGCAGCGATTCCCACGGAAATCCGCCTCCACCAGGCCTCGCGCAGCCTGGAGATCGCCTATGCCGGCGGCGAGCGCTACCACCTTCCCTGCGAGCTTCTGCGCGTGTATTCACCCTCGGCGGAAGTGCGCGGCCACGGCCCGGGGCAGGAGGTCCTGCAGACCGGCAAGCGCATGGTCGGCATCACGTCCATCGAATCCGTGGGCAACTACGCTTTGCAGTTCACCTTCAGCGACGGACATGACAGCGGCATCTACTCCTGGTCCTACCTCCACGAGTTGTGCCGGGAGCAGGAGCGCCTGTGGGAGGCCTACCTGGCGCAGATCTCCGCCGCCGGCGCGAGCCGCGATCCGTCCGGCCCCGTGCTGATAGCCCGCCAGGGCTGAGCGCCCAGAGGAGCACGCATGCCAACCGACAAGACCACCCACTTCGGCTACAAGGAAGTGCCGGAAGACGAAAAAGTCAGGATGGTGGGCGGCGTCTTCCACTCGGTCGCCAGCCGCTACGACCTGATGAACGACCTGATGTCCGGCGGCATACACCGCATCTGGAAGCGGGTGGCGATCGAGCTCTCGGGCGTTCGCCCCGGCCAGCAGATACTCGATGTTGCGGGCGGCACGGGTGATCTCACCTCGCGCTTCTCGCGCGAGGTGGGGCCCACGGGCAAAGTAGTGCTCTCCGATATCAACTCTTCGATGCTTGGCACGGGGCGGGACCGGCTGCTCGACGAGGGCGTCTGCGGCAATGTCGAGTTCGTGCTCGCGGATGCCGAGGCCCTGCCCTTCCGCGAGAGCAGCTTCGACTGCGTGACCATCGCCTTCGGTCTGCGCAACGTCACACACAAGGAGCGGGCGCTCGCGTCGATGCTGCGCGTGCTCAAACCCGGCGGCAGGCTGCTGGTGCTGGAGTTCTCCAAACCGACCAGCGAATTCCTCGGCAAGCTCTACGACGCCTACTCCTTCGGCGTGATCCCGAAGATCGGGCGCCTGATCGCGGGCGATGAAGACAGTTACCGCTACCTCGCAGAATCCATCCGCATGCACCCGGACCAGGACACACTGCGCGACATGATGGAAGACGCGGGCTTCGAGCGCTGTGACTACCACAACATGACCGGCGGTATCGTCGCCATCCACCGCGGATTCAGGTCGGCGGCATGAACGCGGAGATTTCTTCGCTGAACACCGCCGCGCTCGCGGGGCTCGAGCGGGCTATCAACGCCGCCCTGTCGATGGACAGCCGCACCCGGGAATCGGTCGGCGCGCTGACGGGGAAGGCCTTGAAGATCGAGGTGACGGTGCCGGAACTGTGCGCTTTCATCCTGCCGGGGCCCGAGGGCATCCGGCTCGTGGGGCACTTCGAGACGCGCGCTGACTGCACCGTGAGCGGTGCCACCTCCGATTTCATCGCCCTGCTGCTCGCCGAGGACAAACCCGCCGCGCTGGTGAACGGGAAACTCAAGGTCTCGGGAGACAGCGCCCTGCTGCTCGGGCTCGAGAAAGCACTTTCCGCGCTCGATCTCGACTGGGAACAACGTCTCGCCACGCTGGTGGGTGATGTGCCAGCGCACCAGGTGGGGCGGTTCGCACGCAGTTCGGCTGAATTCGGCCGCCGTGCACGCGGGAGTTTCGAGCGTCACCTCGAGGAATTCATCCACGAGGAAGCACGGCTCGCGCCGCCGCGCGCCGAGGTCGAGGACTTCTTCGCCGACGTACGCGCGCTCGCCAATCGCGTTGCCCGCCTCGAAGCAGGCATCCGGCGGCTCGGCAGACGGATGGCGGAACGCCAACCGCGCCCGGGCTCCTGAGGCATACCGCGATGTC
>Ga0068877_10001788_pt1 | contig 17598 bp, 14 predicted proteins | sample NOAtaG_FD_66437 | JGI IMG/M metagenome (GOLD analysis project Ga0068877, IMG submission 66437) | Freshwater lake microbial communities from Lake Erie, under a cyanobacterial bloom - NOAA_Erie_Diel6S_1000h metaG | ecosystem: Environmental > Aquatic > Freshwater > Lake | place: USA: Ohio, Lake... | reverse complement strand
CGCGCTCTATCCTGTCGCTCCCTGAAGTTCGAAGGCTTTTCGGTCGAGGGTGCAAGCCTTGAAGGCAGAAGCGCCAGACACCACGGTTGCCGGTCTCTGGCGGCGATAGCTCTGGGCAAGCCTTCCGCTCAGAGCCTCTGCTTTTACTGAGGAGCGGAGACCGCCAGTTTCGAAAGGAGGAGCCACAGAATGCTCGCGATACTCCGTCAGGAGAGCTTCCAATCCGAAGCATTCGATGAAGTAAAGATTCAGGAATCGATCTCTACAATTGGTGTTTTTGAAGCTTGAATCGGGGACTTATTGCTTACCTGTCGTAGGGAAGGGGCTCAATTTGAGCCAACGCAAGTCAAGGGAATCGGTCTTTGACTCTTTGCTTCTCATCTGTGGTAGACGAAGACCGAAGCCTCTCTTAGGTCCTTACCGTGAAAGTTTTCAGCATCAGAGAGGCGGGCGGTTCCCAATATGCATCATTTTGAGGAAACCGAGAAAGTATTCAAAAAGAACCTGACCCATTCTTCTTTTGTTCTAGCTAGTGCTATCTCGGGAATCGTGAGTATTTACTACGCTGTCTACACAGCCGGAAACTTCCTGACTGTCGTTGTGAGCGGAATGATAGCGGTATCCTTGGCACTGTGGACTCTCTTCTTTGCCAGAAGTCGATCGATCCGGACGAATACATTCCTTTTGAGTGCCGCAATTGGTTTTTACCTGACGTTCTTCATGCTCCGGACTCCCTACCCTGAAATCTCTTCGATGCATAGCTATGTGCCTGTCCTGATCTTCGGTAGCATCCTGCTTGGGGGACGTTGGGTCGGATCGGGGGTCACGCTTTGGTTCGTCTTGCTGCAGGCTGGCATTCACTTCGATTGGTGGCTTTTGGGTCAAAACATAGACGCTATCTACGACCCTCAGGCCTCGTTCGATCACCTCATGTCCAGTCTGTCGGCACTTATGCTCGGCTTGCTCACAGAACGATCGCTTCGGCGGGCTTTGGCAGCCATTCATCAGCAGAGTCTCGAACTTGAAGCTAAATCTCGACTGTCCGCGTTGGGCCTCTTTGTGGGTGGAATCGCTCACGAGGTGAACAACCCAATTACGGTGATTCGCGGCGCTCTGCGCATTCTTAAAGACAAAAATCTTTCAGGAAAAATGGATGAGCAGCAGAAACAAGTCTGGATCGATCGAGCTGATGCCAATGTGCATCGTATCCAGGACGTTGTCGGGAGTCTTTTGTACCTCACGCGAGAACATCACCAATTTGATCAGTCTGTCGAAGTATTTTCTCCGGCCGAGGCCTTGCATGAGGTTCATGCCATTCTCAATGCTAAGCTTGTGCAGCGGGGCATCACCTTAGATGAACATCTGCCAGCTGATCTCTATATCAAGGGAAGGCGGTATCATCTCATGACGAGCTTGAGGATCCTGATTGATAATGCGTGTGACGCTCTTGGGGAATCCAAAATCGAAAAACCGAGTATTTCAGTTCAATGGGATCGGGTCGAAACTGGGGGGGTGATCCGAGTCTGTGATAATGGCCCAGGAATACCTCTTGCCATCCAGCATCGGATCCTCGATCCTTTTTTTACCACCAAAGAGGTCGGTAAAGGCAGCGGCATTGGACTATCACTGGTCCAGGGGATCTGTGAAACCTTACATTGGGGGCTGAGTTTTACAAGTGATCCCGGCGGAACTGAGTTCAGAATCTTGATCCCGGAAACACAGATGGTCACCGCAGAGAGTCGAAACGTACAGATGCGGAAACAGGGTTAGTGTCGTGCGCGTTAAGAAATAGCCCCTCAGCTTCGCTACAAAAAACCTCAAGCTGCCCGCGGACTGGATATTCACTCCGGACTTCAGGAGTTTATGTGCCTAGCCTCTGGACCGTTTATGAAGGCCTAAACAGGGATTTCAGGACAGGCGCACGTTGAGATCTCAGGATGCCTCCTCAGTCTTTCCACCCCCCCCTAGTTTGCCTCCGGCGGCCAGGATCGAAACACCGAGCAGAATGATTCCTGCCAGCTGAGTAAGGCTCTGCAGCTCTGGTGTCAAGAGGCCCAGATGGGGCGTGCCGGCATTCGTAAAAAATTTCTTTTTTCGCAAGCTCGAGGAGAAGGGATCAAAACCGGCTAAGGACCCGGAAAAACGATACTCCATGATCTGCGATCAAGCCCACTTCAGACCTGCCGAAATCGGGGAAATTGGAAGGCGGGCGCGTGGAAGCCTCCTAGGCACGTATGAGTTTTGGGAGAAGTCGATGTCTCAATCTTGGCAGCTAAGGCAAAGTTCTGAAGGCGAGCCACTGAAGGCAGACGTCAAGAGCCCCTCGGCGCTTCGACAGCCCACAATCCTCTTGGTAGAGGACGGCCCGGACAATCAGCTCATCCTGCAGACGATGCTCAAGCGGTTTGGTTACCTGGTGCACACGGTCGATAACGGAAAGCAAGGCTTGGAGCACATCCTGAACCTTGGTGAACGGGTGAATGAAGTCGATATGATTCTCATGGATATGCAAATGCCCGTGATGGATGGCTATACGGCAACCGCAGAATTGCGGCGACTAGGTTACACGATGCCGATCGTCGCACTTACCGCCCATGCCCTGCCCGGAGATCGTGAACGTTGTCTTGGACATGGTTGCTCTGATTACTTGACCAAACCGGTGAGTAAGGACGTGTTGTTACGAGCCCTTAAAGCTTGGACTCGAATGGAGTAGGCGGGACATGGGGAGCTGAGATTTTCTTTAAACGATGCTGCAGGAGATCTCTGTCAAGACGCCTGCTTATGCAATCTTCAGAGTGATGGCCGCATCTCGGTTAACCATCAGTGACGATGTCTCGTCTTGTCAAATCATTTTGGAAGCTTACCGTATCGTGATGGTCGCGGCTGTCCACTGAGCCGCCCATCAGCCACTGCAGTCTCTCGAATGCAGCGAGGAATCCCTCAGGATCTTCGAAACACATGGCCATGACATGGGCCCCAAAGAACTTTCGCGCGTGCCCCGGATCTCCGACGGTCTATCCTCGATTGGCGTCGTTGCTTCTGTTGCGACCCATCATGGCTTCAGTCTATTCATCAAGGAGTCTCCTCCACCTCGAACTGGTTGAACGGTCGAATCTTAGTCGAGACGCTTAGGTTCGTCGAAGTCGCGACAGTGAATTCTCTTGGTGGTGCGATCGAGACGCGAATCCTCTGTGAGTCGACACTCGCTCGTACCGCGACGGTGCCGGAAGCGTTATTGATCATCTGGACGATACTGTTACGGAGTGAGACCAAAGTCGATGACGGGGGTGAGGTGAAGCTGAGATTACTGCCACCGACAGTAACACGATAGGAGCTCGAACTTTGGACATTTTCGATCGAAAGAACCCGGTCCGATCCATCAACTGCTACGGAAAGATTGGCGGTCGTCGACAGATCCAGGGCAGAGGGCACTCGCAGTGCCAGCTTGAGTCGATCTCCTACCTCCGATGCGAGCACCGGGAGCGAACTCGCGTTGATGAGTTCGATCAAGCCTGTCCGGACTTCCTGGAGGGAAGCATCGGCGTCCGAGGTGTACGTGAAAGGGACTTCGTTGATTGTGACCGTGTAGGACGTCGAGTTGGCAAGCGATCCGATGGCTACCTCGACATCCGATTCGAACGATGGACGCACAACCCTCGTTAGACGCTGGGACATGTCGACCGTCATGGGCACCCTGGGATCGTCGGGATTGATCCAAAGGAACGTCCCAGTGGAGCCGGCGGTCACGGGCTCGGTCCCACCATTGATTTGACTCGCTAGTCCTCCGAGAATTTCGAGCTGGGTGGCTGAGGAATCGGAGACGTAGGAGAATACCGTGCCATTGACTGTGACAGAATACGTTGTGAGGTTGGAGCTTTGAGCGACTCCTATCCTGGCCTCCGATCCCCTGACGCTAGCGTAGTGGAGTAAGAGCTCGTCCTCCGAAGTTTGACGTTCGTGGATGAAGAAGTGGTCGATACCTCCCTTATACGGGCGAGTACCCTCAGGCCTGTTCCCGACGAACCAGTTGCTCGCGGTAGCAGGGGGAGACGAAGCGAGCTGAGCAACCCACGTAGCGTCGAGCGTGCCGTTCAGATAGGAGCGTACTGCCATCGTATGTTGCCCCTGATCGTGTAGCGTATCGATGTCGGATAGGTCCCAGGTCACTACGACAAACTGCCAGGGCCCAGCCGAGCCGCCATCGCTTGTTCTGTCTGTTCGCAAGTTTCCACGAAGATCCGCGATCATGGAGCCGGTCCCGCTGAGAAAGCCTGGATTAAGGACTTCCGCGCTACTCAGTCCGAAGAAAGCGGCGTTGCTGTGGGCGATTCGGCGGAAGCCATTGGCGGAGCCTGTTTCTGGCTTGATCCATAGGCCAATTGTGGCTTGATTCGTATTCGAACCTCGACCAGTGGCGATTCCGGCAACGACTGGGTAGCTGGTGGCATTGTAAGCGGTCCCGTCCAATCGGAGCCCTTGGTTGAGAATCCCCGTTACACCCGATATTCGATCCGTCGCGGTCCCGAAGGTTCCGGAGACGCTGTCGCGGACGTTAGGCAGCCTGCTGAAGTCGTTGGCTTGCAGGACCAGCGCGCTCTCCTGTCCCCATACTACGGTTTCGCTTTGGCCATCGACGGCCTGGGGATTGCCGTAATAGAGGTAAATCTCCGCGGGAGTTCCCGCCACGGGTATCCCCGGCACGCGGACCCACATTCGGGAGGTCTCGCCGAAAGACCACGTTTCGAAAACATAGGGCAGCAGAGTTTTCCCGTCGGCCGCTGTGAATCGAATGTCTCGCCCTGACTGGTCGGTCGCAGTCGCCGCGTAGCGAAAGTTAGCTGGAAGTGTTATGAGCAACGGTGTCGGACCGGTAGCTTGGAGCACTCCAGCATTGTTTAAGACGATCTTCGTTCGATACGAAAATCCATTCAGCCAAGGCTTAGGGGCCGGAGGAGGAGGAGGCGCGGGCTGTTCACTTCCAGGCGAAGTGCCAGTGCCTTCATCCCCAGATTCGGTCTCTTGATTCGGGGTTGGGGTCACTTCGTGTTGCCCACCTTCAGGATCTGTTTCGCTTAGCTCGCTTGATGGCTGCGATTCGGAGTCCTGGTCGGGACTGGAGGTATTTCCATCCGCACCGCCGTTCGTTCCATTCTCCGGATTCTCGAACTGTTCGCCCGACTGGGCTCCTTGCGCTGAGTCGGTAGACGAACGGGGCTGGGAGCTTGTGTTCGCTTTGGGCATCTGGCTGCTAGGACCCATGGTCGGACCCGCCTCCTCCGCCAGGGGGTCTGTCTCGTCCTCCTCCGTCTTACTGCACTGGGCCAATAACAGACCCGACAGCATCATCGGCACGATGTGTAGCACCAAAGTTTTCATGACTTGATCTCCCTATAAGTACAGATCGACTCTGGCGGGAAAAAACTGAGGAGGGCCAGGAACATACGAGGATGATGGGATAAAGTCTTACTAGTTAGGGCGCCAGTCATGGGAAGGAGGGCAAGCCTCGACTAGTTTTGCGATTTTGAGATGGTATCCGAAACAACTTAAGTTTAGATCACCTGCTGCAGCGCAGGCAGATGATCCAGGATTTCATTCCTGTTGTTGATGAGTTACCTCAGTTGTGAATACGGATCTTCCCCTCTCACTCCCGGTTGATAAGAATCGATACCATCTTGCGCGCCTTAGATCGACCTTCGGTTGATCCCTAAAGTTACTGGATTTGTGTCTAGATAAGTCTGATGTCAGGAGCCACCGCGTTATTTCCTACATTCAGTCATATATTTTTGATAATCTATTCATGTCTTTCCCAAATTTGTAGGAGTACAGATGCAGTTCATCAAAGCCTTAGCAGCTCTTCTACCTTTTGTTTTTTCTTCCAAAGTCCATGCCGCAGGCTGCGCCCCTGACATGCCGTCTCTCATGAATTTTGCTTGCAAAAAAGGCTGGGCCTTACCCGTAGGTCTCGGCGTCGAACACGGAGGAAAATCGGATGCCTCCAAGAACTACGAGACTGGGATAGAGCCAGTCGCGATGCTCCAATTTTCTACAGACTCCACCCAGTTTTTTCTCGATGGCGTCGAGAATGGAATTCGATATTTCGCGTCGGATCGCTTTTTATTTACCGTAGCTGCTCGATACGAATACGGTCGAAAAGAAAGTGACGATCCTGACTTTCTGAAGGGGTTGGGGAACATTAAGGATGAATGGATGGGAGTGTTTGAAGCACGGTATTCTCTGATCGGTGATTATGATGCTTGGGTAGGAGGTCGATCCATGGTGGGAGACAAGGACCTTGGCGAACTCCACATCGCCGTTGTCGGACTAGGCCTTCCCCGCATCTCTGAAAAAATTGACTTTGAGCTGCTTTTGTGGTCGACCTGGGCGAATTCAGCCTTTCTCAACAGAGATTTTGGCGTCACTGCTTTGCAGGCTGAACGATCCCAATATGCTCCATACTCAGCGAAATCGGGGCATCGTGCACTTGGCGCAGCAATCTTCACCAGGGCGGATATAACGGATAGGATAAAATTAATCAGTGAAATAAATTACGAAGGCTATAATGCTCGCCTTAAAAAAAGCCCTATAGTCAAAAAAGGCCGAAGCAGCGAGTATGAGGCAAACGTTTCTCTCGTTTATGTTATCTAGTGTTCAGCAGAGAATCATCCATAATCGGTAAGCGTCAAGCTCCTCATGAGGCGGATGTCCGTGAGGAGTTAGGCCTAAAACTAGCGCTGCTTTCATAACAAGCAGTTATCTTGGGTTGTAAAGTGCCTAGGGTATGTGTCGGAGGAACTTTCTAAGGTGGAAACATCTGACACCACCTCAGCCAAAGTCTATGTCGATCCGTTGCTTACAATTCGGCCAACATCGTAGCGAGGGAGGTGCCTGGCACCTCGCCCGGGACTGACTCGATCTAGCTTGCTTTGGCTGCTAGGCGTTTCTCTTCCAACATCAAGAGAAATGACCAGGTTTCGGCTAACTCCTGAAGGGCGTCGAGCCGCCCAGAAGCTCCCCCGTGGCCTGAATCCATGTTCGTTCGCAAGAGAATCATGTTTTTGCTCTGATTGAACTCCCGGAGTTTGGCTACCCACTTAGCAGGCTCCCAGTACTGAACCTGCGAATCGTGAAAACCCGTCAGGACTAGAAGATGAGGATACTTTTGGGCGATGACATTATCGTAGGGTGAGTAGGAACGCATGTAGTCATAGAACTCTTTTCTACGTGGATCACCCCATTCATCGTATTCACCCGTAGTCAGCGGAATGCTCTCGTCGAGCATGGTAGTCATGACATCCACGAACGGTACCTGTGCGATCATGCCGTTGTAGAGATCAGGGCGCATATTCGCGACGGCGCCCATGAGCAAGCCACCGGCGCTTCCACCCTGGGCATAGAGCATCTCAGGATGACTGTATTTTTGGGCTACCAAATACTCCGTGCAGTCGATAAAGTCCTGAAACGTATTCTTTTTCTTCAGGAGCTTCCCATCTTCGTACCAAGGACGCCCTAGCATGGATCCCCCGCGAATGTGGGCGATGGCATAGATAAAGCCGCGGTCCAGCAGACTAAGGCGAGTCGCCGAGAACCTCGGTTCAACCGTGATTCCGTAGGATCCGTAACCGTAGACCAAGGTTGGATTCTGACCGTTTTTCTGTAGGCCTTTGCGATAGACAAGGGACATCGGGACGTCAGCGCCGTCACGTGCTTTGACCATGATGCGTTCCGTCACATAGTTGTTCGGATCAAACCCACCCGGTACGTCTTTACGTTTGATCAGTGTCTGCTTGCCATCGACCAGGCTGAAGGAGAAGACCGAAGGCGGTGTTGCCAAAGACTGATAGTTGTAAAGATACTCTTTGGTGTCGTACTCGGGATTCACGTAAGGACTTGCCAGATACACGGCCTCAGGGAAGGTGATGGTTTCGCTTTTGCCGTTGGTTCGATTGATAAGCTTGAGTAGGTCTTGGCCCTGGCTGCGCTCTCTCACAGCAAGATGGGAGCGAAAGACCTGCATCCCTGACCGAAAGACTTTTGGGTCGGCCGGCAACACACTTTTCCACGCATCGATCGTGGTCTTCGCTTTGGATACTTCCATCACCTGAAAATTAGGCGCTTGATGGTTGGTTAGAATATAGAAGCGATCGATTCCATCGTCGATCTGGTACTCAAGTCCCCGTTGACGAGGCTGCAACACTTGAGGTGTGGTCGCAGGCTTGTCGGAAGGAAGGTAGCGCCACTCGTCGGCCATGGTGCTACTGGATTGAATCAAGATCAATTTGCCACTGGTGCTTTTGGAGACTCCGACGTTAAATGTCGTATCCTTCTCCTCATAGACCAGTACACTTTCCTTCTGACCGATCGCACGTCGGTACACTTGGAAGGACCGCAGTGTCTCGGGGTCCTGTCGTGAGTAAAAAACGGTCTTGCCGTCCTCCGCCCATTCAAAATTACCGGTGGTCCGTGGGATGGTGAGGACCGCTTTTTTGGACTTCCGGTCGAGAATCTGGATGGTATAGAATCGACGCCCCTGATTGTCAAAGGCGTAGGACACGTATCGATCGTCAGGACTCACAGAGATATCGCCGGTTTCAAAAAACTTCTGCCCTTTAGCAAGCTCGTTCACATCGAGTAGAAGTTCTTCCGTACCTTGCATACTGCCCTTGCGTCGGTAGAAGGCCGGATAGTTTTGATCGGCTAAGGTTCGATCGTAGTAGTAATAGCCGCGATAGAAGTAGGGGGCCGAATCGTCGACTTTTTCAATTCGGCTTTTGAATTCGTTGAACAGTTTAGCCTCGTGAGGTTTTGCATCCTTCAGCATCTCGGCACTATAAGCATTCTCGGCCTCGAGATAGGCCTTCACAGCGGGATTCTCTCGCTCACGGAGCCAAAAATAGTTGTCGAGACGTTCGTCACCGTGCAGTGTCATCGTGTGCGGTTTTTTTTCCGGTTTCGGTGGAGCAGAAAGGGCATGAACCTGCATGGCTCCGATCAGGAACAGAAGGCTCAAGCTATTGGCTAAATGGAGAAACACGTTGAGGCTCCTTACAAAATGAAATCAATTCCCCGTTCATACCACGACTGCAGGCAAAGGCAAGTATTCCCCACGAGCTGGTAGGTCGGAGAATTCAGTAAAAGTCAGTCGATTGGACACGGTAATCGCACGTCCACGGTCACCCATACCTGGCTGCCCGTCTGGTGCTCAACATTCAGCTGAGCGCTGCCCCCATGCAGGTTGGCGATCTGCTGGATGATCGAGGAACCAAGGCCCAGGCTGGCACCAGGATGCATCGGATCGTCATGAAATCGCCGTCGGCTGCGCTTGTGGCCCCAAGCTGCTCGATCCTCGTCTGAAAGGGGAAGACTGTCGTTCTCAATTCGAATGAGAAGTTCGGGCCTGTGGATGTCGATGCTGAATTTGATCTCGCTCAGGCTATAGCGGACAGCGTTTTCCACTAGGTTTTGGAGCATGCGCTGCAGAAGGTCGGGATCCCCCTGGATGACCGGGAGCCCCTCAGGAGGGAGGTTCCACGTCACCTTCCGCGGGCGATGGTCAGTACGGAGTTGCTCAGTGAGGCGGGTCATCGCTCGCTCGATCACGGGTTCGAGCGCAGTGGGGCGGAGTTGCTGACGTGGTTCGTACTGGTCTAATTGAGCCAGATAAAGCAGGTCATCGAGAAGCCTTTTAAGGTAGCCTAGGTCCTCTTGCATAAGGGTGAGGAGGTCTCTGGAGCGCTCGGGACCTAATCTATGGTCGAAGTCCTGCAGGGTCTCAGCTGCAGCACTGATGCTGGCCAAAGGAGTTCTCAGGTCATGAGCTAGCTCAGCAATCATGGCGGCTTTTTTCTGTTTCGAGAGCCGCAGTTCTTCGATGAGGCTCACCATTTTGTCGGCCATTCGATTGAATTCGAAGGCAAGATTGAAAAAGCGCTCGAAGCGATGCAAGGGGATGCGAACAGTGAGATCGCCCTGTGCCAGGCGCCTCAGGACGGCCTCCGCCTCCCTGCCTTTCGAACTCAGATAGAGGTAAAATAAAAGAGCCGCACCAGCCATAGCCGCTGTCGTCAAAGAAAAGAGCACAACCTGTCGAGGCAGGAGAAAGGCAAAGAGCTGGGGACTTTGGTGACCGTAGGAGTAGAGAGCCCAGTGTTTACTGCAGACCGTGGTGAGCCGAGTGAAACTTGTCCATTCTGGGCGTATCCATCGCCAACGGATTTCTTGTTTCTCCCGAGCCGAGAGTTCAGCAAAGTCCGGTAGCTCGCGACCATGTGCCGCACGCGCAGCAATCAGAGTCCCACGCTCTTCGTCATAAAGAAACCAGGAGAGTCTGGCAACGTCGCTGTCGACCATGGTCTGCCGGAAAAAGTGTGAGGATGCAGGGTCTTGGCAGTTGAGACCCAGTTCGACCGTATCAGCCAGGACCTGCATGAAACTGCGGTCGGGTCGCCCAAATAGAAGGAGATTCAGACTGACCGAAAGCAATAGGCCCGTGAGCGATGCGATAACCAGAGATACGATCATGACCCAAGCCAGGCGATTGATCATGAAACCTCTCTTTTCAGTCGATAACCTTCGCCGTAGACAGAGACAATGTGCAGATCCTGACAGCCTGCCTGTGCGAGTTTGCGTCTGAGATGCGAGATGTGCGAATCGATCGTCCGGTCTTGCAGCTGTTCACCTTGCAGGGAGTCCAGCAGCATGTGACGACTGTAGACACGATCGGGATGCCCCACAAAGAGCCGGAGGAGTTCGAATTCCTTGCGGCCCAACTGCAAATCACGGCCTGCATAGAGAGCCTGGCGTTGATCCAGACACAATTCGAGCTGACCGACCTGCAGCTTAGGTTGCACTCGGCGGTATTTGAGCAGCATTTTCTCCAGACGCAAGGCAAGTTCACGGAGTCCAAAAGGCTTTCGTATGTAATCATCTGCACCAGCGCTTAACCCCCTGAGGGCATTCTGCTCATCGGTGCGAGCTGTGATCAGAAGAATGGGAGCTTCGGGATCTCGGGCTCGAATCAAACCACAGAGCTCGATGCCATCACCATCCGGCAATTCTATGTCGAGAAGGTACGCTGCGAAAGTTTGGACTTTGATCGCGTCACGCGCGGTTTGCACGTGACTGCAAAGGGTGACTTTGAAGTTCCTGAGCTCGAGGTTCAATCGAATGGTTTCGCCGAGCCTCTTATCGTCTTCCAGTAGCAGGATCGCGAAAGATCCGGCCTTCGAGACTTCTTCCACGTCCATTCTCCATGGGACCTGTTAAGCCGTCTTGGGCTTGTCTGCTGTCCCGAGCGCTCCCCTTTTGTCACCTGTAGACCCTGAGAGCCTCTCGCGGTACGCACGATCAAAGCTACCAGGCCGACCAAAAGTCGCAAGAAAAAGTTCTTTGAGGTGTCTTGCTCGGCAGACATCGCGAGCAATATCAAACCACTCCTGAAAGAGGACACGGACGAGATTCAGGGACTTTTGCTTACCGATGAGCCCGTAGCGGCAGGGAAGGTCCTGCCGTTCCTCCTGGAAGGTTCCAAATAGGCGATCGAAGATGATCAAGACGCCGCCGTAGTTGCGATCGATATAGATCTCTTGGGTCGCGTGATGTACACGGTGATGGCTCGGGGTGTTCAAGATGCCCTCGAACCACCCCAGCTTAGGAAGCAAGTCGGTATGCAGCCAGAATTGGTAGATGAGGTTCACAGAGAACATAGCAGCTACAGCCTGAGGCTCGAAACCTAAGAGATAGAGCGGGAAAAAGAATATAAAGAGTCCGGAAAGAATGCCCGTCACACCCAGCCGATAGGCGCCTGATAAGGTCATGGTATGAGGAGAATGATGCACGCTGTGGCTGGCCCACATCCAGCGAATTTCATGGGCATAGCGATGGAGCCAGTAATAGAAGAATTCGACCCCCAGAAAGAGCAAGACGATGCCCCACCACGAATCAAGTGGGACGGTCCAGGGCCGAAACTCATAGGCGGCATTGGCCCAAGGCGAGACCAACTTTGCCCCGAGAAAGTTCAGGATGGGGTAGAGGAAGCCGACCCCTAAAGATACCAAGGCCTCGCCCCAGGGGAAGCTCAAGCCGCGTCGTCGGTACAAGAAGATTTCTAAGGTTATCAGCACAATAAATAATGGTAGTGCGTAGCGAATGACATGCAGACTCGACACGAGAGTCCCCTTTCTTTCTGGTTCCAAGCCCTAGGGAAGTTTCGGTTAGGATTGTTGGGAAAGTGTGGAAGGGGAGGGAAAAATTTAAAAGACCAAGATATCAGGTAGATAGCGGCATGCGTACCCCCTTATGCTCAGTCAGGGTCTGAGAATCCTCAGTGGCTTGCGGTTCCATCTTTGAGAAACATCTCCGTGGCCATGGACAGGCTCAGTTGGAGGCGGTAGAGGAATCTTATTCCGTGTCTCATGCTATTTTCGGAAACGTCCATGGCTACGCACAGTCTTCGTACTCAGGAATCTTATTCTGAGTGAAAAAAAGGGCCTTACGGCCCTCTTTGAAAGGTCGGGTCAATTCTTGAGCAAATCATCCACGACCGCATTCAGCGTCGCTGGATCTGTAATGGCACCCAGCGGACTTCGACGGAGATCCGCACCGATCACACCGTTTGGCCGAATGGTGCCGTTGGCATCAAGCCTATCGGCTGCATACTGATAAGCCCGGACAAAGAAAGCATTGCGATTGACATCATAAGCGGGGTTCATGAGTTTCGCTTGGTCGCCCGAAAGACCTGAAGCGTTATCCCAATCGAAGTCGAGCAGCAATCCTTGGTCAACGGAACGGACGTCACGACTGGCGCGGAATGAATTCCAAAGACCGTTCAGCCACACCCGGGACGGCTCGTCTGGCTTTTGGTTGTTACCATTGATCTGGTTGGCAAAGGATCCGGGTCCGCCTGCGATCACAGCTCGAATGGCCTTCAATTGAAAGTCATAGAGACCCTGGCTGAGGGTTGACACTTCGACGAGATAGTCGACATCAGCGCAGCTTGCGAGAAGATCGAGCGTGCGACGGTTGGCATGCTCCATCCAGCCGCCGAAGGTCACGAGTTTTTCAGCGCTCGCCAGTTTGATATGATTGTCGGCCTTATCTGCTGGAGTCAGGGCAAAGGCATCCCGACGGAATGCATTGGGCTCAGCTACCGAATAGCGAATCGCGTAAGATGTCGAAGGGGCTTGAAGCACGGTGAGCTGCGAGGGAGGAAGCACGTTGATCCATGCGCTGTTTGAGTCTTGAAACTCGAGAAAGCTGCGACCATCCGCAAGCTCATTGCGGGCCGAGAGTAGTTCCTCTCTCAGGTCTGTGGAGGGCAGATAGACTTGATAGAAGTTGTCCAGTCCGTCTTTTTCCGTCAGGCGGCCACGGACCTCCTGGGCAGCACGGGCCGTTGTGTGAACGATGGTACCCTTTGGCAATGGCAACAATTGGTCACTACCCGAACGACGTCCCTCAAACGCACGCTGCACGCGTTCGCCGTTTGGCAGGTAGAACGGTTTAGAGGCCACGACAGCAGTGTAGGAAACAAAGGGTAAACCACGCAAAAGCCCGAGACTTGATAAGAAGGCCTGCGTGAGACTCTCGTCTGGAAAGCGGGTGATGAGGGGCGCGAGGTTATTCAGAACTTTGTTGTATGCTTCGCGCGAAGGATCAGGCCTATTTTCGGGAGCTGAGGTCTCATCGAAGAACAGGTCGAAGTAACGTTTCTTGATGTTTTCGCTGCGCGTTGTCCAGCGAGGGTCTTTAGGTCCTGTGATGAGCGCGCGGATGAATTCGTTCGGGGTCACGTAGACCATATCAGCAAATTTTACCCAGGCGTCGAACACTTGATTGGATCGCTTGGCCAACTGCTGCTCCTGAAGAATGCTGGAGAAGTCAGCGGTTGCAAAAAACTCACTGAGAAGAGTGATCTGGCCGACTGAGGATTCGATATTGGCAATCGTTTGATCGGGATAGCCCACAAAAGCTTGTGCAAGACTATCGGCGCCAACATATTTCACAGCTGCCGGAATCGTCTGGCCTAAGTTGTTCAAGCCTGGGAGAACGATGACGGTGCCGATTGGGCCTGTGGAAGTCGCAATGATGCGAGCAGCTTTTTCTGCCGTCGAGAGTTCGCGGCCGTCTACGACGACTCTTGTATCGCGCACGGACGGATTGTTGAGTACACCTTGAATGAGGACAGCAGCTCCTGAAGCTGACGAACCGCCAAAGATAACCTTCGGCTCGATATTGCGTTCGAGCAGCGCCATGACTTGGGCGATGAGGGCTGGATAGCGTTCACCGTTACCTTGCATGCTGACGCAAGCAGTTTGCTGAGCAAGCGCGAAGGGTGCCGGTACAGTTGCGAGCAGGGTCAGTGCCAACAGACGATTCTTGAGCATAGGGTCATTCTCCTGGAGTCCTTGGGAAAGACGAACGCCGCCACAGCCTATCCAAAAAGACTACGTCCTGCAAGCACAAAAAGACTGCGAAGACACACTGCGAAAGGGGTCCTCAGCAAGGGGCGGAGTTGAATGTCACCCGCAGGGCCTAAACGAAACGATAGTTTAAAATTTTTGACTCGTCTTTTGTCCGGGTATTACCCAACATCGAGGAAGCCTAAATCCTATCTACTTACTGTCCTTTGATTAGGGGGGATTATGCGATTCTTCGCCCATCGCTGTCTCGTCTCTTTGGCCTGTCTTCTTGTTCTTGCTTTCGGTCGTGCGGGGTATTCTGCAAACGATCCTGTTGCGAATCGCTGCTCGGTTAAACTGCCCGCTTGGAGTTTCGATCGAAGTGCAGGTTATTCGATCGCAAACGCCCAGATGATGCTGTATGCGGCCTACATTGCTGAATTTGCAGATCGTTCCGAGATCGAACAACAACTTCAAAAGTGGGGGTTGACCGACGTTGCGTGGATTGGCCAAAGCGGTGGAGGGGCCTACGGGTATATTGCGGAAGCCGATGATTACCGCATCATGGTTTTTCGCGGAACGCGCAGCTTTGAGGAGGGGGTGAAAGATGCGCTCTTTGCTCAGTCGAGTTACCGTTGGATTGGATTACCAGGACGCGGACACTTTGGGATGCGGATCCACTTTAAAAAGCTTTATGGATTCAGTCGGCCCATTTTAGAGTCGAGACCGCCTAAGCCGCTGATCATCGCAGGACACAGTCTTGGGGGAGCAATGGCGTACATCCATGCTATGAAACTGGTCCAAGAGGGGTGGCCTGTTGAAGCTGTCTATACGTCCGGTCAACCACGTGTCGGAGACGAGGTCTTGGTTGCGGCTGGAGAGCGGCTTCTTGGGGACCGTTACTATCGACTCGAACATGATCTTGACGTGACGACAAGGGTACCTCCAAGTCGCGAAGCAGCGAATGAGTTCGCAGCCTTGCTCCCTGCCGATAAGCAGGATCTACGCGAGAAGCTAGAACGATTCGTCAATGTGCTGAACTATGCGTCTCCCCGTGGCCTGAAGCTCGCCTTAGGGGAAGGTATCGATGTGCGGTTGGAAAATGATGCCCAGGACGAGATCGCTTACTGGACCAAGGCTCAGGGTAGCCTTGACGATGCGACAAGTATCAAGGGAGTGTTTAAGGAGATCCAGTCTCGATTCGCTCAACATCCACCGGATGCCTATATCTGTAGCTTTCTCCAGCAAGAATCCGCAGGCCTGAGATAACTGCGATACGACTCGCGATTCTCAACTGATCTTGACCTATAGCGGAAATTTGAAACTGCCGACAGGGGAAGGTTCAAAGTCTATTCGAGACTTTGAACCTTTTTTTTGTGACTGTATTTTCCTGGTCCATCATCCAAGAATTGTCGTAGCGCTGGCGACCACAACACCCCGCGCTTCGCGCATTCTCAAAGGTAGCGCGCGTAGCTCCCAAAACGATAACAATCCCAGGGTGCGAGACTGCTTCCAGCCTGTCGATAGACGACGTATGCACAGCGCGCGTTGAGTGCTGGAGCTGTCATCTTGCTGTGAAATTGTGAGCGGGAGAGACTTCCATAGCCACAAGCGCCTTGATGTAGGTCCGATATCTGAAAGAGTCCTGTGTGCCTCAAACCATTTCCACCTATCGCGTAGGATTTGGCTCCTAAAGACGATTCACATTGGGCGATCGCTCGCATGGTATTAACGAGGTTAGAAGGAAAACCTGCCGATCGGATATGAGATTCAACCTGATTGGCAGGAATAAAAGGACCCTGTACTGCGAGAACTCTGCTCTCATCGCCTTCGTCTTGCACACCACACGAGGACAGCAGGCTTGATAGGGTCAATCCTCCGATGAAAAGCCATTTGAACTGTTTAAGTTTCATGCACGAATCCTCCGAAAAAACTTTTGATGCTTCATGGATCACTCCATTAAGCTAGGCTCTTAGTTATTGATGCTTGCAGTCTCTTATGGAGAGGGTCATTCCACGTATCACTTATCAGATTTGGACTCTATGCGCGTGGATCTGAACAGGATAAATGAATACTGATCCCTTCTTTTTATGATGCTGGTCATAAGCACTTTGATGATGGCAAATGATGAGCTGAATTTCAAGTCTCTAAATCTCATGCGGTGGCGTGCGGATAAAATTTATTTGCCCTTCACATCCTTCCTGTATCTCGATTGAGACAGTCATGACTCTTAAACCATTGATGGGTGACACTTTTGAAGTATTGCATTTCGATAGATGCGACGAAGACGGCTCTACACAGTCTTCGTCTGCTGATGAGTGCTGATCAGTTGGTTCTCCTGTTTTTGTTTGTGTCTTTGTGTGACGGCGTTCACAAGATTCGACGCTTTGCTCTTTATGTGGGTCGTGATCTTAACCCACCTTATTCATCAAAGTAACAAGCCATGTTACATGGCTTCCTGGTGACTTAAACTCACATTATGCGCGAATTTAAGAATGTGGCCCCGATTTCATGAGCTGCATCTATTTGAAGTGGTTCATCTACCGTAATGCTACTGTAGTGTGTATTTTGCGGGGTAGCCATCGCAGAAGTCGTGATGCCAGGGAGATTAAGCGGCTTGAAAAAAAGGGTCCTCGAAAGAATCTGTGGGTACCCAACCAGAAACGCGTAATGCTCCCTCTTCAATCCTACTGAAATCAACCTGCGGACTCTCATTCGTCCTTGCTCGCCCTTCTGCAATGCGGTTCTCAGACAAAATCAGAGCTCCTTTTCTGGGAAAGTTCTGATTAATTACAAATATTCACATTCCAGCTTAGGGCCTGTTGACGTTTGAGATAAGTGATTGAAAAGTGGGGACAAACTCGTATTGTGGTTTTGCGAAAAACAAAATAGCGAGTTTGCCATGCCTCGATTACTGCTCACGGATGAGCATTGGTCGAAGCTGAAGCCGATTATGCTGGAGTCAGACATCTATGACAAATCGAATTTGCGCACGACACTCGAAGGGGTGCTGTATAAACTGAGAGTCAGATGTCCCTGGCGTGATCTGCCTCAAGAGTTCGGTCGATGGAATACAGTTTTCAAACGGTTCCATGACTGGTCTGCCAAGGGCAAGATTTGTGCTGTTTTTAAGTTCATTTCTGCAGATCCTGATCGCGAGTGGTCGTTTATTGATGGGACTATCGTAAAAGCTCATCAGCAT
>Ga0068877_10001787_pt1 | contig 17604 bp, 13 predicted proteins | sample NOAtaG_FD_66437 | JGI IMG/M metagenome (GOLD analysis project Ga0068877, IMG submission 66437) | Freshwater lake microbial communities from Lake Erie, under a cyanobacterial bloom - NOAA_Erie_Diel6S_1000h metaG | ecosystem: Environmental > Aquatic > Freshwater > Lake | place: USA: Ohio, Lake... | reverse complement strand
GGGGTGTGCATGTGGCCACCACATGGGTGGCGCTTTCTAGACAGGACATGGGTTACAGGTCCGCACCCTTTGGCAAAGGAGCAATCCGATGCCATGGAAGGAGATCTGCACCGTGGAGCTTCGTCAGCAACTCGTTCGTTTGGTTCTTGGTCGGACGGTGTCGGTGACCGAGATGGCCCGCTGCATGGGTGTCTCGCGCAAGACCGCCCACAAGTGGCTGCGCCGGTTCTCTGCCGGCGGCGAGCCCGCCCTGCTGGACCGCTCCCGGGCGCCCAGGCAACCGGCCAACCGCCTGGATGATGCGGTGGTCTGCCGCATCCTCAGCCTGCGTTGCCAACAGCCCACCTGGGGGGCCGGCAAGTTGCGTGATCGCCTGCTGCGTGATGGCCTGGTCAACGTCCCCTGCGAACGCACCGTCGGCCGCATCCTCCAGCGTGTGGGGTGGACCGAGCCGACGGGTGCCCGTCGCCGACCGGTGGTACCTCGGGAGCCGATGTGGTTCAAGCCGACCGAGACCAACGCGGTGTGGAGCATCGACTTCAAAGGCCACTTCAGGCTGGGCGATTCGACGGTGTGCTATCCGCTGACGGTGCGCGACGTCGCCAGCCGCTACACCCTGGACATCCGCGCCCAGTACTCCACGGCCGCCCACGGTGTGTTCGCGGTCATGGAGGATCTGTTCCAGCGGTACGGTCTGCCGAGCTGCATCCGCTCGGACAACGGGGTGCCGTTCGCCACATCGGGGCTGGCCCGCCTGAGCGAATTGGCGGTCTGGTGGCTGCGGCTGGGGATCAGTCTGGACCTGATCACCCCGGGAAGGCCGGGGGAGAACGGCAGCCACGAGCAGATGCACCGGGTGCTCAAGGCCGAGACATCGCGACCACCGCAGTGGGACATGCCGCGGCAGCAACGCCGCTTTGATGCGTTCGTGGAAACGTACAACACCCAGCGGCCGCACGAGGGGATCGGGATGCGTCGGCCGGTGGAGGTGTACACGCCGTCGGCGCGGGCGTACCAGCCCATCGCGCGGGGGACGGACCCGGAGATCCAGGCGTACCCGGGCCATTGGGAGCAGTGCCGGGTGAGCAAGGACGGCATGCTCCCGTGGGCGGGGGGCGTGCTGATGCTGAGCACACCTTTGGCGGGGTGCGTGGTGGGCCTGGAGGAGGTGCAGGAGGAGGTCTGGCGGGTGCACCTTTGCCGCAGCCTGATCGGCATCGTGCGGCGTGCCCGCGACCAAAGCGGAGGGTGGGAGGTTGTCGATGTGACCGCGACCGGGCAGCCGTCGCGGCGTCGGCATCAAGCCTGAACGGGCTGGGCCGGAGGCGGGCCTGGCGGCAGGGAGGCCGGGTCCGTCCAACGGACGTTCGCACCCCCCCCTGTTGGTGAAGACAGTCGGTCGCCCGGGGCAAACGCCCACCGAACCCGGGCCGACCAGGTTACCCTCGGAGGGCAACATGTGTAACCCATGTTCTGTCCAGAAACTGTAACCCATGTTGTGTCTAGATGCAGGGTGTGTGTGGATATCTCCGATGTGGTGCCGGGTGCAGGGCGGGGCACGGACAGTGAGCCGAGATGATGTCGCGAGAACTGAGTGCATATGTAGAAACTTGTGGGCAGGTCGATCCGTCCTCGGTGAAGGTACGCAGAGGCGTGCTGTTTGTTTGGATTTTGAGCGGATGCGTTTCTGACTCTGCTCCGGGCCCGACGCGAAGTACGAGGCTGCCTAGATTGACGCGGTTCGAGCGGCCGGCGACGGCTTTCCTTGGAGGGAGGTTCGGGCATCGGCGGCGGACTGGCTGGGAGTGGCGACTATGAGCAGGTCTCTGACTGATCGGCGTGCTGGTCTGTTCGGCGGGGTGCTGCTTGCGGGTGGGCTGTGGGCGATGTCGCTGGCGGGGTGTGCCGCATGTGATGCGGTCGCTGGAAAGACGGGAGCCAAGGCCAGTCCTGATGCAGGACTTGCGCCGCTGGCGCCGCTGGCGCGGGCGGTACCGATCTCGTCGATCTCGTCGCTGTCCGGCACGCAGGTGAAGGCAGGTCAGCCAGTGAGCTTCGTCGCGATGATCGACAAGACCAAAACCTTCGCGGCGGGTGACAGCTTCGCGGTGGAGGTGCGGGCGACGGACAGCGGGACGTGGAATGCACCGCTGGAGGTGCTGCACGCGCGTCCGATTGAGGTCGCGGTTGACAACCCTCGGGCGGAACTGGTGTACTTCTACCTGCACACGGCGGCGGGCAAGGCCGGCAAGTTCGTGGTGCGGACGCGGAGCAGCCTCGGGGCGAGCAACGAGGTGACGATCACGGTGACGCAGTGACCGGGCCGGCGCCGGCTCGATGAGCCTCCGGCGATGTGATGCCCGGAGGGCGGAACTGAGTGCTGTCGACCGGATGTGACCTGCCCGCTCAGTCCCCGCCGTGCTCGCCGCGGTTGGCGGCGGCAGCGGTGGGCGAGGCGGGCGTACCCAGGTACGCCAGGGCCCGTTCCATCACACGACGCACGACCGGGCCGGCGACGTTGGTGCCGTAGTACTGCTTGGCGGCCACCAGTTTGGGACCGGGATCGTCGATGGTCACGACGATCGCCAGACGCGGGTTTTCGGTCGGGCCGCCAGCGATAAACGAACTGAAGTACTGCCCGGGGTAGTAGGCATAGCTGCCCCGCGGCAGGCGTTGGCCCTTTTCCATGGGGGAGACGGGGATTTTGGCGGTACCGGACTTACCGAACAGGGCGTAGCGCCAGCCGGTCTCGGGGACGGGGTAGGCGGCCATGTTCTTATCGACCTTGGCGGTGACACCCTTCATGGTGTCACGCGTCACCATCGCGGCCCATGGCGGGAGGACGCGATGGATGGGCCGGCCTCCGGCGGGGGTTCCGTCGGCGACGACGCCCCGGGCGGAGGCCATGAGGCTGATGTCGGGGATGGTTCCGGCGAGATCACCCTGGCGACAGAAGGCGGCGAAGGCGCGGACCAGCTGGATGGGGGTGACGTTGATCTCGTGCCCGATGGCGACGGAGGTTTGGGTGGGGTTGCGCCAGGCGGTCACCGGGGTGACCATGCCCAGGGCCTCGCCGGGGAACTCGATGCCGGTGCGGCGGCCGAAGCCGAAGGCCGTGATGGTGTCGCGGGTGACCTTGCGGTCCATGCGTGCGACGAGCTTGATCATGCCGATGTTCGACGAGTTGATCAGCACGTCGCGGGCGGACTGGATGCCCCGCTTGGTGACGTCCTCGATCTCGCGGCCGTCCGGAGCGCGGAACGGGCCGAAGCAGTTGATCATTTCGTCGGGCTTGCCGAGACCGGCGCCCATGACCGCGGCCCACAGGAAGGGCTTGAAGATCGAGCCGGGCTCGTACATGTCGGTGACAACGCGGTTGCGGCGCAGTTCGGGGTGCTTCTGGGCGGCCTCGGTATCGGGCTTGACGACTCGATAGCGGACCGAAGTGTCGCCCTTGACCAGCGGACGCTGGAAGTCGTACAGGCGGGCGTTCACCTCGCGGGTGTGGTCGGCGATGGCCAGCACGTCGCCGGTGAGCACGTCGATGATCACGGCGCGGCCGCCGGCGGCGTCGGCGTCCTCGACGCCGCGGACCAGCTCCGCCTGAAGCATGCGCTGGATCTCGGTGTCAATCGAGAGGTAGAAATCACGGCCCCGGGCGGCGGGGGTGTAACCGTCGGGCAGGAGCCACATGGGACGGTTGTTGGCGTCGCGAACGAAGGAGAAGCTGCCGTCGGTGGGGATGATGCCGTCATCCTGCACCCGCTGCTCGACACCGAACTTGCCGATGGGCTCGCCGTTGTCACCCAGGCCGACCTTGCCGACGATTGGGCCCATGAGGTCCTCGCCGGCCAGCTCGCGAACCTCGCGGGACTCCAGGGTGATGCCGGCGATGCGGTTGCGACCGGAGGCCAAGGCGCTCAGGGCATCCACGGCGGGGTCGGGGAGAAGGGGCGGGCCGACGAAGACATAGCGGTCCAGACCGGGGATGTTGCCGGGAAGCGGCCGCTTGGGGTCCTCGGGGTCGTAGCCGGCCTCACGCCAGACGGCCTCGTTGCGGGCGCGGGCGGGGGCAATCCGCTGAGCGATGGTCTCGAAGGGCTCGCCCAAGGCCTCGGCGATGGCCTTGCAAGCGTCCTCGTAGGTGTGCTTCCGACCGGGGAACTCAACGGGGTCGATGATCAGTCGGAAGCCCCAGCGGCTGGTGGCCAGCAGGCGCTCGCGGCGGTCGTAGATATCACCCCGGCGGCCGTGCTCGGCAACGGTGGAGACGCGGTCGCCCATGTGCTGGGCGAGTTCGGGGCTGGGACGGGTCTGGAGCTGGGTGACACGGGCGAAGAGCCCCAGAAGCATGACGGTGATCAGGCCGAGCGCAAAGAGCGACCAGCCATCCGGGCGGGGGCCGGCTGGCTTGGCCGAAGGGGCGGGCGAGAGGGCCTGGGTCTGAGTCTTGGGGCGGGAGGAACGCGCCATGGTTGCGGACCTTGGAACGGCGGAGGGGAGGTGGTTCGCCGGGCCGCACGCGGGCAGACCGCCCGTGGTCGGGGCTCAGCGGGTGGGCGGACGCACGCGGGGCTGGATCTGGACGATGCGGGTGTTGTCGGCGGGCCGGAGCGGGTTGACGACCGGATCGACCCCGATGGGGCTCATGGGGCCCAGAGCCAGAGCGCGGGGCTCAATCTGCTCAGGAAGGACCAATTGCTTGATCTGGGCGCGGAGGGCCAGAAGCTGCTGGTCTCGCTTGTGCATGTCGCGCTGCATGACGGCCATCTGGTGGACGGCGTCAAGCCGTTGCTGGCGGAGGGTGAGCAGCGTTGCCCCGACCACCCCAACAGCCAGGATCACAAAGCAAATCTTCGCGACCACGTTGCTCTCCAAAGAACCGAACCGTCGCTTGCTCTCTCCGCCGGGGCGGGCGCCTTGGCGGTTGACGGGAAGCGTACCCGTCGCAGCGGACCATTCACAGTGAACCTCGCCAAGCGACCGGGCAAGGCCGTGTGCCCGCAACGCTCCGGTCAGCGGACCTCGGAGGCCTTGCGGGCGGGCAGACGCAGAACCGACCCGACCTTGATGTTCTCGTCCTTGAGACCGTTGAGCTTCATGATCTCGCGGGCAAGGGTGGCGGAACCGAGTTCACGCTGAGCGATTTCGCCGAGGCTGTCGCCTTTTCGGACGGTGTAGGTGCGGGCGGCCGACGCGGCGGGCGTGCTGCGGGGGGCCTTCTCGGCCTCCTTGGAACCGGGCCGGGAAGCGTCCTTCGCGGGCGCCTTGGCGGCGACCTGCTCGCGCTGGGCGGGGCCGGCGGGGCGGGGCTGGCGACCGTCGGCGCTCATCCCCAGCACGGTGCGGGGCGGGAGGCGAAGGGTGACGCCGGCCTGAATGCCGCCAGACTTGGTCAGGCGGGAGCGGTTGTACTCCTTGAACTTCTCGATGGCCGAGGGCGAGGCCTCGCCGTACTGCTCGCGGAGGATCTTGGTGATGGTGTCGCCGGCGCGGACCGGGTACATGACCTCGGCGACCGCGGGCTGGGGCTTGGGCGTGACCGGCACGACCGCCTCGGGGCCGGAGGGCAGGCCGCCCGAGCCGGCGCCAGCAGCGGCACCACCGCCAAGGCCCGGAGTCACCTCGGGGACGGACACAGTCTCGGGAGCGGGACGGTCAGGCCGAGCCACCATGGAATCGATACCGCCGGCGCCGGGGCCGGTGGGGACATCGACGGCCTGCGTGGTGCGAACAGCCGGAGGCGGGAGGGGCTGGCCGTTGACGAACTCCACCGGGCCGGTGCGGCCGCCGGGGTTCTGGGCGCCGGCCTGAGCGCCCGCAGCTGCGTTGATTGGCGGATCAACCGGCGCGGGCACGGCGGGGGCCGGAGCTGGGGCGGCGTTCTCACCGGAGACCAGCAGGCCGGTGATGCCGGGGGTCTCGGCGGAGGCGGAGGCGGCCTCGCCCGGGGGAACCGGCTGGTTGCCGGCCAGCAGGGCCGGGTCGGTCGCGGGCACGGGCTGACGGGCCTTGGAGAAGTGCTCGCCAAACAGGACGAGCACAACCATACAGACGGCCAGACCGAGGATCAGAGCGAGTTTGGTTTCGCGGGTCACCGTGGTGTCATCCTTGACAGGGGTGAGGGTGGGGGCGGGCACCGGGGCACGGGCCGTTGGCCTTGGTGCGACGTGCACGGGGCGGACTGGGGCAGGAACATCCATGTTGCCTGCGGGGCTGCTTGAGGGACGGGGGGCGTTCTGAACGGACCCGGCAGGGCCGGGAGTAGACGGAGAAGGACAGGCAACGGCGGCCCCTGCGGGGGCAAGCTCAGCTGCGGGCACGGAGGGGCTCGGCTCCGGATCAGCCGAGAAGAGGTTTGGGAAGGTGGCCATGGCTTCCGGGGGCGATGGGGGCGGGGAGGGGTGACGCAGTGAGGGAGGTATCGGCGAATCGCGACGGAGGTGGTGAAATTGATGCGATCACCCGCAGCAAGGAAGTTTCAGGGAGCGGGCACAGGATGTCAAGAAAAACCGTTTGCAGCGGCTGAAAAGCATGCCGGGGCCGGATGGTCGGTCGGCGTCAGGTCGGGCCAGGTTGTGGGCGGGGTGCGGGCGGGGTGAGGGCGATAGCGCGGAGTTTGGCCGAGCGGGCGCGGGGGTTGGCGGCGACCTCGGCAGGCGTGGGGCCGACGGGGCCGTCGAGCAGGTCGATGGCTCGGCCCCGGGAAACCAGGGCGGCGAAGGCCTGCTTGACGGGGCGGTCCTCTAGAGAGTGGAAGGAGATGATCGCGATGCGGGCCCCGGGCCGCAGCCAGGTGGGCCGGCCGGAGGCCTGGTCCGCCGCGGCGTCAGCGATGGCATCCAGCAGGGCGGCGAGGTTGCCCAGTTCGTCGTTGACCGCGATGCGCAGGGCCTGAAAAGTGCGGGTGGCAGGGTCAATCCCGCCGGGGTCGTACTTGCCTCGCAGGGCGGAGCGGACGACAGCGGCGAGGGCGGCGGTGGTGGTCAGCGGGGCGGCCGGCACGGCCTTGCGAGCGGCGACGATGGCCCGGGCGACCAGAATGGCGTGGCGTTCCTCGCCGTACTCGCGGATCAGGTCAGCCAGTTCGCGTTCAGGCAGGGTGGCAACCAGCGTCGCGGCGGTGCGGGGGGAGGATGGGTCCAGCCGCATGTCCAGCGGGCCGTCTTTGGAGAACGAGAGGCCCCGGGCGGGGTCATCAACCTGCGGGGAGGCAAAGCCCAGGTCGGCCAGGACCAGATCGGCAGCGAGGCCGGCGGAGCGGAGGGCGTGCGGCAGGGCCGCGAAGTTGCCCGGGACCGTGCGCACAACCGGCGGCTGCGGGAGGGCATGCAGCCGCGCGGCAGCATGGGCGAGGTTGCCGGGGTCGAGATCCGCCAGCGCCACCGTGCCGCCGGGGCCCAGCCGCTGGGCGACCAACGCCGCATGCCCACCGAGGCCGGCGGTGCAGTCGGCGTACACGAGGTTCGGCTTGCTGGCGGCCCCGTCGGCCAGGCCGAGTGCCGCGAGGACTTCACTTGGCAGAACGGGGATGTGGCCGGGGACTTCACCCGTTCCGGCCGCGATGCTGGCGCCCGCCCCCCCACCGCTGTGGGCGGGCGGAACGGGCGCGGGCCCGGCAGCGGGGTGGGGTGAGGTTGGGGTGGTCACAGCACTCGAGCGTACGGGGGCGACGGTTACCCTGCCCCCCAACTCCCCGACTGCCCGGCTCCGCCCGGCGTGCAGGGGCGGATGCAAGGAGCGACGGCCATGGCGAACGTGGTGGTGATGGGCTGCGGCATGGTGGGCAGCGTGATGGCGACCGACCTGGCACGCGAGCCGGGGCTGAAGGTGACGGCGGTGGACGCCAACCCCGAGGCGCGGGCCCGCGCCAGCGAGCGGGCCAAGCGGCTGGGCGTGCCGCTGACGGTCGCCGAGGCCGACCTGGGCAGCGCGTCGGAGATCCGTCGCCTGCTGACCACTGCCGACCTGGCCTGCGGAGCCATGGCCAGCCGGCTGGCGTTCGCCGCGCTCAAGACCGTCATCGAAGCGGGCAAGCCCTACTGCGACATCAGCTTCATGGGTGAGGACGCGTGGGACCTTGACGAGTTGGCCAAGACCAAGGGCGTCACCGCCGTGGTTGACATCGGCGTCGCCCCCGGCATGAGCCACGTCCTCGCAGCACGCGCCGCGGCCGACCTAGACGTCTGCCACTCGGTCGCGATGTACGTCGGCGGGCTGCCCGTCGAGCGGCGCTGGCCGTTTGAGTACAAAGCGGCCTTCTCGCCGGCGGATGTCATCGAGGAATACACCCGCCCGGCACGGCTGGTGGAGAACCACGCCGTGGTCGTCCGCGAGGCCCTCAGCGAGCCGGAACTGATGGACTTCCCCGGCGTCGGCACGCTGGAGGCCTTCAACACCGACGGCCTTCGCTCCATGGCCGCCAGTTACCTCGGCGTGATCGCCAACATGAAGGAGAAGACGCTCCGCTACCCCGGCCACATCGAGCGCATGCGCATGCTGCGGGCCATCGGCCTGATGGACGAGACCGAAGTGGAGGTGAATGGGGCGGGCGGGCGACACACCAGCGTGCGGCCCCGCGATCTGCTGGCCAAGTTGATGTTCCCGCAGTGGACCTACCAGCCCGGCGAGGCCGACCTGACCGTGATGCGCGTCGAAGCCAGCGGCGTGAAGGCCGGGCAAACCCGGCGCGTGCGGTATGACGTGCTGGATTACGCCGACCTGGCCACCGGCTCAAGCAGCATGTCGCGCACCACCGCCTTCCCCTGCGCCATCATGGCCCGCGAGGTCCTCGCCGGGCGCTACACCCGCCCCGGCGTGGTCACGCCCGAGTTCCTCGGCCAGGACGCCGCCCTGACCACCCGCCTGCTGGCCGAGCAGGCCCACCGAGGGGTGGCGTATCACCGGAGCGAGACCACTGGATGAGGGGGGTGATCATCGCCGCCGGTGGTGGGTCTGAGCAGGGGCATTCACCCCGGGCGGGCAACATGGGCGCGGGGCTGGTACGGTTTGGCTCACCTGGCGCGGCCGGATGCTCGAAATGAGCGGTCCGTGCCGCGCTGCCGGGGCGTTTGTGCCAAGGCGTTGTCGCCGGCATGGGCGTGCCCGTGGAAGCCAAGCCCGTCGCGTGTGGCGTGACGGGGCGTGTACGTATCTGATTCGTTGCTGCCGGGCGGCTGCCCAGGCGACCGGCGGCGATGAGTTCCATAGACCTGCTTTACCGGACGATCCATGCTCAGCCCCAGCCAAGCGAACATTCACCGCATCAAGGTTGATCCCGCGATTCCCGAGTCGCTCAAGAAGCTCGACGAGATCGCGCGGAACCTTTGGTGGTGCTGGAACTACGAAGCGGTCAACCTGTTCACCAAGCTCGATCGCGAACTCTGGGAGCAGACCCACCACAACCCCGTCAAGATGCTCGGCATGATCGGGCAGGACCGGCTGGACCGCGCCGCCGCGGACCGCAGCTACCGCCACGCGCTGGACACGGTTCACAGCCAGTTGACCGAGGACCTCAGCCGGCAGCGCTCGTGGTTCGCCGACGCTAAGGCCATGCTGCTCTCCACCGCCGCCGGGCGCGAAAAGCCCTTCCGCGTCGCCTACTTCTGCGCCGAGTTCGGCCTGACCGAGTGCTTCCAGATCTACTCCGGCGGCCTGGGCGCCCTGGCCGGTGACCATCTCAAGTCCGCCAGCGAGCTGGGCATTCCGCTGGTGGCCATCGGGCTGATGTACCAGCAGGGCTACTTCCACCAGTACCTCAACCAGGACGGCTGGCAGCAGGAAACCTACCCGGACATCGACCCGCACAACCAGCCCATCGAACTGATGACCGGCGCCGATGGCCAGCCGCTGCGCGTCTACGTGCAGTACCCCGGCCGGCAGATCGCCGCCCAGATCTGGCGCTGCAAGGTGGGCCAGGTGCCGCTGTATCTGCTTGACACCAACCTGCCCGAGAACAGCCGCGAGGACCGCACCATCACCCAGCGGCTGTACGGCGGGGACCGCGAGCACCGGCTCAAGCAGGAGATCCTGCTGGGCATCGGCGGCGTGCGGGCCCTGGCGGCGCTGGGCGAAGAGGTCAGCGTGTGCCACATCAACGAGGGCCACGCCGCGTTCATCTCGCTGCAGCGCATCATCGACGTTCGCAAGAAGAACCCGCAGCTCTCGTTCGACGAGGCCCGCGAGGCGGTGGCCGCCAGCCAGATCTTCACCACCCACACGCCCGTGCCCGCCGGCATTGACCGCTTCGCCCCCGGCATGATCCGCTCCTACCTCGAGCACCTCCTGCCCGAACTCGGGCTCGACTCTGAAGGCCTCCTGGCCCTGGGCCGCGAGAACACCGCCGACCGCAGCGAGGAGTTCTCCATGGCGGTGCTGGCCATCCGCACCAGCCGCTTCTGCAACGGCGTCTCGGCCCTGCACGGGGTCGTCGCCCGCAAGATGTGGCGCAGCATGTGGCCCCTGACCCCCGCCCACGACGTGCCCATCGGCCACGTGACCAACGGCGTGCACGCCCGCACCTGGGTCAGCGGCGAGATGGTCCGCGTCTACGACCGCTACCTCTCGGACAGTTGGCACACCAGCCCGCAGGACCCCGAGACCTGGAGCGCCGTGGAGCAGATCCCCGACGAGGAACTGTGGGACGCGCACACCACCCGGCGCGAGCGGCTGATCGGCTTTGTCCGCCGCAAACTGCGCGAGCAGCTCACGGCGCGGGGCGCCGGCGCCAAGGAGATCGAGCGGGCCTCGGCCTCGCTGGACATGCACACCTTCACCATCGGCTTCGCCCGCCGCTTTGCCACCTACAAGCGGGGCACGCTGCTGATGCGTGACCTGGAGCGCTTCAAGCGCCTCATCCGCAACGCCGACCGCCCCGTGCAGATCATCATCGCCGGCAAGAGCCACCCGCAGGACGGCGGCGGCAAGCAGCTCATCCGCGACATCGTGACCCTGATGCGCGAGCACGACCTGGGCCACCGCGTGGTCTTCCTCGAGGACTACGACATGCAGATCGCCCGCCGCATGGTCCAGGGGTGCGACCTCTGGCTGAACACGCCCATCCGCGGGCTTGAGGCCTCGGGCACTTCGGGCATGAAGGCCGCCCTCAACGGCGTGATCAACTGCTCCATCTTGGACGGCTGGTGGGACGAGGGCTTCGGACCCGAACTGGGCTTTGGCATCGGCCGGGGCGAGGACGTGGACCACCTGCCCGACCACGAGCGCGACGACATCGACAGCCGCAACCTCTACAACGTGCTGGAGAACCAGATCGTCCCCGAGTTCTACGACCGCGACGCCGCCGGCCTGCCGCGCAAGTGGATCGCCCGCATGAAGCGCTGCATCCGCGAACTGGGCCCGCGCTTCAACACCCACCGCATGCTGGTGGACTACGCCCGCCAGTTCTACTTCCCCAGCCACAACGCCGCCGCCCGCCTGGCCCAGGGCAACTACCGCGAGGCCAAGGAACTCGCCGCCCACGTCAACCACTTCCGCGCCCACTGGGGCGGCGTCCGTGTGGAGAGCGTCACCACCCCCGTCGCCGCCAACCGCAGCGTCGCCGTCCGCTCCCTGGTGCGCGTGCAGACCCGCGTCCGCCTGGGCTCCCTGCGGCCCGAAGAGGTGATGGTGCAACTGTGCCACGGCCGGCTGACCGCCCTGGGCGAACTGGTCGAGGCCCGCACCGTGACCATGAAGCACGACCCGACCGCCGACAACGGCGAACTGGGCGTGTTCACCTTCGTCGGCGGCTTCGCCCCCGGCCACAGCGGGCAATACGGCTTCAGCGTCCGCGTGCTGCCGGCCGACGACCGCCTGGTGACCCCCTTCCTGCCGGGCCTGATCACCTGGGACACCGGCACGCGGAGCGAGAGCGTGCAGATGGTCGGCGCGTAAGGCGGCCCACCACCGCTGCTGACACCAGCCCCCCGGACGCACCGGTCCCCCCACGGGATGGAGCGTCCGGTTTTCGTGCGCGCCCGAAAGCCCCCGCCCCCGCAATAGTTGTGCATGTACGACGTCCGCCTGCAGCAGTCCCTCGCCCGCCAGTTGCGTCGCGAACGCCCCACCGTTGCCGATGGCATGAAGGCCGTCCAAGCCGCACTGGAGAAGAGTTTCCCCTCTCTCAATTGGAAGTCCTGCCGCGACATCAACTGGCAGGCGGGGCTGGATCGCTGGGTCGCGTGGATGGACAACCTCGTCGCCGTCGCGCCGCCGCCCCCGCTGGGCCTGATCTGGTTCGAGACGCCCTCAGAGTTGAACCCCGCGCTCACCAGCGTCTCCGGCTGGGCGACCGTCGGTTCCGCCGAGGACGCCTACGGCGCCGACGAGGATCGGATCTGGCCCGAGGACGACTCCGGCACCACGCTGGACTCCGGGCTGCTGGACTTGCCCGAGGTCGAAGAGGCCTGGCGCCGCGGCGGTTGGCGTGAAGAGAACCCGAACGCCGGCGACGAACAGCGCGAACGCATCCGCAGCGGCGTGAGCGCCATCGCCGGCAGTTATGTCCTATTGCTGGTGCTCAGCGGCCTGCCCCGCACGCGCTTGGCCGCCGGCCTCCCGCCCGCAAAGTCCCTCGGTGTGGCCATGGGCTGGGCCGATGGCGATATCGAACCCATCGGGGGCTACTCAGCCAAAGGGTGGAAGGGCTTCCCGCGTGTGCGTGCCGCGGACAAGGGGGTGCCACAGGAGTTCACCTATTCCGACAGCGGCCGCGACTACGTCAAGCGGGGCGGAGACATCCACTACCGCGACCCGAAGACCGGCCAGTCCGTCCTCCACTTCGCGTGCCACTCGGATTTCGCCGACATCAAGGCGCTGGTTGACGCCGGGGCCGACGTCAACGCCGTCGATGCGCGGGGCGAGAGCGTGCTCCACGCATTTGGCGCAGCCGACCTGACCATCATCAAGTACCTACTCGCCCGCGGGGCCATTCCGCGCGACCCACCCAGCGGGGAAAGCCTGCTTGACCGGGTCACGTGGGACGGCCGGTGTACCGCCAAGCACCTGGAACTGTTCGTCTCGCTCGGCTTGAAGTTGCGCCAGGTCCATCCGCTGGTCGACATCGCGGAATCCGGCCTGCACTACCCCGCCCGCGAACGCAACCTTCGCGACATGCTCCGCTTCTGGCTGGCACGTGGGTTCAACATCAACACGCCCGATGACCAGGGCCGCACCCCACTGTGGCTGTCGCTCGAACGCCATGCGAGAGAACTGCTGGAACACAACAAATGGCTCGCCAAGAACGGGCCCACACTGGGAACCTGGGACCTGCAACGTGACAGCGTCGCCCGCTTGCTCCTGGAGGCCGGTGCCGACCCCAACGCCCGCTGGACCGCCAAGCCCCACCGACTGATTCCCAAGAACGCCACCCCGCTCATGCTCCGTCGCTACGACGATGACACACTCGTCGCCGCCCTCCTCAGGCACGGGGCCGACCCCCACGCGACCTGCGCCAGCGGCAAGACTGCCCTGCATTACGCCCAACTCGCAGCCAAGTCCCCCGACACCCTGGGCCACCAAGGGGCGGCCAAGGTCGTCGCCCTGCTTGAGCGGGCCATGCGCAAGCCGACCGGCACCGCACCCCCAACCCGCACATCCCCCCCACCCACCGCATCAGGCACACCGGCCAAACCCAGCCGCGCGACGGCCAAGCCCAAGACGCATCGAAAGCGCGACTCTCGCTGAGTCTCGCCAGACTCGCTAGGCCGTCACCCGCGCTCACCAGACCCACACCCCACACGCCGCACCCCACACCCGATCACACGCGACCGTTCCCCCGCCGCCCCCGCCCAACGCGACATCCCGAGCCACACCATGTTTCTGACCTTCTCCGCCCCCGCACGAAAGGCCCTCTCCGCGGCCAACACCCACGCCTCTCGCGCGGGCGCCAGCGACATCCAGCCGCACCACATCCTTCTCGGCCTGCTTGACGACGCCTCCTGCGCCGCCGCCCAACTGCTCCTCAGCCACAGCCTGGATCTCGCCCACCTCAGCCGCCAACTGCACAGCCGCCTGCCCCCCGGCACAAAACGGTGGCTCACCATCGGCATGCTGCCCCACGCACCCGCCAGCACGCTGCTGATCGAACAGGCCACCACCCACGCCCGCACCCTGCTCCACCCCCGCGTCGGCACCGAGCACCTGCTGCTCGCCATGCTGCACGACCCCTCCACGCCCGCAGGCCAGGTGCTTAGCGAGTGCGGCCTGACCGCCGACGCCATCCGCGAACAGGTGCAAGCTGGCCATACCGCACCCGAACCCCGCTGACCGCTCCGCCAGCGACAGTCCCCCGAGCACCACAATGAAGCCCACCCCAGCACGAACCAACCCGGCCCTCGCCCGTCTCACCTGCCCGCTCGCCGTCTTGCTCGCCTTCCTGCTGGCCTTCCCGTTGGCCGGCTGTGAAGATCGCCAGCCCGAGTGGTACAGCGTCTCCTTCGCCACCGTCAACGCAAACGCCGAAGCGGGCGTGGTCTTCCGTGCCGACCCAGCCACCCCCCTCACCCTGGAGACCGTGCTGACCAGCGGCCGGATGTTCAGAGACATCGACGAACTCCACGCCCTCCACGCCATCGTCATCGGCCAGGATCAGCCAATCGGCACCGACATCCTGCGCCGCATTCCGAACGCAGCCGCTCTCTTCCGCGAAACGGGCGCAGCCACCATCGCCCAGCTGCGCCAACGCAGCGCCACCCAGCCCACCGCCGCCAGCATAGAGGCCATCAACGCACCCATGGGTCCGGGCGGATATGGCTGGATCCTCTACAAGCTCGCCCACACCCAGGGCATCTTCATGGCGGTCCCTTCTTACAACCGCTTCGTCACCCTTGACGTGCTGCTCACTCACGGAACGCTCCTCCGCGGATGGGACGACCTGAAGGCCAAGCTCCCCCGCAACGCCCTTGAGCATCAACGCGTGTACATCGCAAAGGCCGAGCCGGGCAGCGAGCCAACCCCTGGCCAGTTGCTGGTGGGGTTCACCCCTGCCGAGATCCCGCCCGGTGTCGACGGCCATGAACACCGATAACACGGCCCGTTCGCGTCCAACCGCCAAGTGCTGCAACCCCGGCCCTAGGCCGGTGCCAAAGCCTCCGCAACGCCGACCGTCTCCCCGTCTTCGTCCTGCCTCGCCCGGGTTTACCCACCCTCTCAGGGTTGCCTCACCGCATCAAGGCAACGCACCAACCATGGGCGGCACGGGCGGGTCCACTCCAGCGGCCCGCCAGCCGTTGTGGCCAACGGCCCACCCGCAGCCGTGCTCACGGAAGCGTGCTTGACCCCCCTTGCACTCCAAACCGTTTGCCGTTATGCTCGTAAGGAACAGGCAAGAGGGTTCGTCATGGCCGTGCCCTGTCATGCGGCACAGCACGAGGATGGCACGACCGCGACGCCCAGACCCGACACCTCTCGGATTCACGTGAGCTCAACATGGACAACCGACGCCATCCAGTCCACCTCTCACCCGTTGTTTGTTGTTGCCACCCTGATGCTGTCGGCTGAAGGAGGCTGTATTCGGCTGCTTTGCTCCAGCCCGACGTCCGCTGCCCCCACTCCCCCCGCCATTTCCGGGCGAGCCCGGGTGGCCCCTTCCTGGACCAACGCCAGGTGGCGAAGGCGGTGGTGCAGGGTCGCGAGGGCAACCAGCGAGTCCATGTCTCCGGGGCTGAGTATATCCCGCTGCCAACTGTCCTTTCATTCAGTGCACATCATGCAAATAAATCACATAATCAGGTTTCTATTTAAGTGTGTCGTCTTTGCAGCGATTGCTCTGTGTTGCCTTTTCATTGGATTTGTAATAGTAGCATATGGTGGATATGCAATTGTTGCGTATGATCTCAATCGCAAGCAAGCGACCGATGGCGGGTCGCGATGGCGCAGTGGCTCGCAATCCGCTTTGGGTGCCATCGCAGGCCGATTGGAGGAACGACGCAGCAAGGTCGGTCCTCTTCCACTGGAGTTTGCTGATTACATTCGTGACGAGATTTCAAGAGACACTCGCCTGAGAGACGCGACAAGCTCTATGTATACAGAAGTGAAGCCATTGAGCTCTTCTAGTCGGCAGGACTGGTGCCTTGTTGGTCGTCTTTTTGTGCGGAAGTGCATTCGCGATTTGAAGGATAATGACGTTATTGCAATAGCGGCCCCTTGGAATGAGTTCGTGGATGCGCCGATATTCTATTTGACGTTTGATTCGACAGTACGATTTTTAGATGCTGACCTTTATCCACCAGACGAGGCAAGTGCTTTTTTTGAATCGATTGGCGGCAAGCACATCTGGGATGACAATTAGATTGTGTGTCGAGGCGTGGTCCATGGACACCGGCTCGGCAGCCAAGCTCCGTTGGCCGTGCCGTTGGTCGCAGCCAAGGGCGATCCTCCTGTTGAGTGGTTCGCTGTGGAACACCCCGCCGAGCCGCAGCGCCACGGTGATGGTGAGCGAGACGGTGTACAACACCGATGGCACGGTGCAGGCGGTGGTTGGTCGGCGGCCCCGGGCCGATGACTTTGCGAACCCGGGCATCCGGACCGCGTTCCTGTATGACCGGGCGGGGCGGCAGACGGCGGTGAGCAGCAACGAGCAGGGCGGCAGCCTGACCAACCCGACGCGCGACAACGACCTCTACACCCGCACCGTCTACAGCCCGACATCGGGGCTGGTGAGCCAGCGGTGGCGGGATGTGAACGGGAACGGGACGCAGGACACCGGCGATGCGGTGACCACGTACAGCTATGGGACCACGAGAGGAACCGGGGGGGGTCGGCCCGGCGAGCTTGGTGGCGACGGGGCACCTCGTGAGCGCGATTGAACGGCCGTTGCAGACGGCGGGGGAGACTACACCTTTGCGTGCGAGAGGGTCGTTTGCGTCGCAGAGATTCGCAGGAGCAAGAGTAGTGGATCTGTCAAGAGTTTGTACGGTATTAGGTTAATCGTAAGGAAATAGAATGTCGTCATCTGGCCTGTTTGTACTGTCGGCTATTGCTGCGATCATTGTGATTTGCATTATTCAGGTTTTTCGACTTCGATCATCTCCACCGAAGCACGTTAAGGCGAGCTTGATTTATTGCTTTCTTTCTACTCTCATTATCGTTGCGGCCGTCGCAGTAGTTGACTTCGAGCGACAACGGGAGATATGGCGGCTACGGCAAACGATTTACACCGCCGTCAAGGTGCACCAAAGTGGCGATCTGAAGGTAATTGACACCTCATTCAAGCAATACACTGACGATCTGAAGCGTGGAGTCAAGTTGCAAGATGCCATAAATGACATGCTCGACAATCTTATGAAAAGCGACGTGATGTACAGAAGATGATGTTTCACCTGTGTGCGTCCGGGGCGTATCTAGATAGCGTTCGTGGTTGCTGAAAGGTGCATTGTGGCGAATAGGGACAGACGATGCACATTTCAGCCGTATCATGCAGCTCCGCGGTGCGATGGGGACGGTGCGGCAGGTGGATGTGGACGCGGACCGGAGGGGTGGGCGGGTGTGTAGTCTCCCCCCTTCCCTTGGACAACCCGGATGCCTGTTCGGTCGAGGTGCGTTGATCAGCTCGGCTCGGGCTCCAGCGGAGCCGCCCGCGCCATCGCCCTCGCGTCACCGAGCAGG